>Ga0307479_10000909_pt1 | contig 26745 bp, 19 predicted proteins | sample atmos_gasesECM4C_FD_203743 | JGI IMG/M metagenome (GOLD analysis project Ga0307479, IMG submission 203743) | Hardwood forest soil microbial communities from Morgan-Monroe State Forest, Indiana, United States - atmos_gasesECM4C_515 | ecosystem: Environmental > Terrestrial > Soil > Temperate... | reverse complement strand
AGCCTGGCAGCGCCGCGGGTTTCGAAAGCGGCCCAGATTCTCTGGTATCAAGCGAAGGCGATCGAGCTGATGGCGCATTTCCTCTTCGAGCCGAAGGATCCGGAATTCTTCTGTATGCGGCAAAAGCGCGTGGCGCGTGAGCGGGTCGAGCGCGCGAAAGAACTTCTTTCCCGCGATCTCGTCAATCCGCTGACGTTGGAAGCCCTTGGCCAGGAAGTCGGTTGCAGTCCGTTTTACCTGAGCCGAATGTTTTCGCGCGAAGTCGGCCTGACCATTCCCCAATATCTCCGAAAACTCCGAATGGAGCGTGCCGCTGAATTGCTCCGGACAGGTCGCTACAATGTCACCGAGGCCGCGACCGAAGTCGGTTATTCCAGTCTCAGTCATTTCAGCAAAGCGTTTTGCGAAACCATCGGCTGCTGTCCGGTCTTGTATCCGGCGGCGAAGAACGTGATTCTGGACCGCTAGAACTCTAAAACCGCCGATTACGCTGATTTAAACGGATGTTTTTTCGGGGCGTACTCACGGCAGCTGACTACATTCTTATCAGCGTTATCCGCGTAATCCGCGGTTAAGTTTTAATGAAAATCAGCCGCGCGCTCATTTCGGTTTCCGATAAGACCAGCATCGCGAACTTTGCCCGCACCCTCGAGCGGCAGGGCGTCGATATCATTTCCACCGGGGGCACGGCCGATTTGTTGCGGAAAGAGAAAATTCCTGTGCGCGAGATTTCGAGTTTCACTGCTTTTCCGGAAGTCTTGGAAGGGCGCGTCAAAACTTTGCATCCGCGCGTGCACGGCGGTCTTCTTTACAAGCGCGGAAATCCGAAACACGAAGCCGAGGCGCGCGAATGCGGCTTCCAACCGATCGACATGGTGGTGGTCAATTTGTATCCGTTCGAGAAGACCATCCAAAAGCCCGACGTGACGCTGGCTGAAGCCATCGAGAACATCGACATCGGCGGACCATCGATGATCCGGAGCGCCGCGAAAAATTACGAATCGGTGACGGTAGTGGTTGATCCCGCGGATTACGACAGCGTTTTGGAAAACATGCGGGAGAACAACGGCGAAACCACGCTGAAACTGCGCGAGCATCTGGCGATCAAGGCGTTCATCAAAACTTCGGACTACGACCGCACTATCGGGAATTATCTCAATCGCGAGCAGATCACCGAAGCATCGTTCTCACTCTCGCTTCCGCTGGTCACGAAATTGCGTTACGGCGAAAATCCGCATCAGAACGCCGCGCTTTACGGCGATTTCGAACGCCATTTCGAAAAACTCCACGGCAAAGAGCTTTCATTTAACAACATTCTCGACATCAGTGCCGCCACCAACCTCATCGCCGAGTTCTCACAGCCGACGGTGGCGATTTTGAAACACACGAATCCATGCGGCGTCGGGTCGGATGCCGATCTTCGCAAAGCCTGGGAAAAAGCCTTCGCCACGGACAAACAGGCCCCATTTGGCGGAATCATTGTTTGCAACCGCCCTATTACCGAACCCCTGGCGAAAACAATCAGCGAAATTTTCTCGGAAGTGATCATCGCTCCGGATTTCGAGAGCAATGCGCGCGCGGTCCTGCAGAAGAAAAAAAATCTGCGGCTGATCCGACTCGCTACTTCCGCGATCGAAGCGAGGCCAGCGGTCGATATTCGCTCGGTTTCCGGCGGTTTACTCGTCCAGGATTCGGACAACGTGATCGAAAATCCGGATCAGGTGGTTACGCAACGCCCGCCATCGAAAAAAGAAATGGAAGCGATGCTTTTTGGCTGGCGCGTGGTCAAACACGTGAAATCAAACGCAATCGTTTATGCGGCAGCCGATCGCACCCTGGGCATTGGGGCCGGACAAATGTCGCGAGTGGATTCGTCGCGCATCGCGATTTGGAAAGCAGAAGAAGCCGGATTGTCTTTGAAGGGAAGCGCAGTCGCGAGCGACGCGTTTTTTCCGTTTCCCGATGGCTTAGTTGCGGCCGCTGATGCCGGGGCGACCTGCGCGATTCAACCGGGCGGCTCAGTCCGCGACAAGGAAGTCATTGCCGTCGCCGACGAACGCAAAATGGCGATGATTTTCACCGGCGTCCGGCATTTCCGTCACTGACGTGACGGAAAATTTCAAATCTCAGGCACCAAATCCCAAACAAACACCAAATCTCAATTTCCAAAGGCGAACTTTGGGATTTGGGGTTCTGGAACTTGGGATTTCCGCCGCTGCGCGGCGGTCATGGTTGAAACGTAATCGGCACGAGTACCGTCCAGTCGTTTGATCCCGGTTCTGCTCGCCATTGACGGAGGCCCTCGATTGCGGCCTGGTCGAGAATCGGTTGGCCGGTTGATTCCACGACTTGCACGTTTCTCACCAAACCGTTCGTAGCAAAGGTAACGCGATATTTTCCGCTGCCACGATTAGGTCCGACCCGGATCGAGCGTGCCTCGAAGGGATATTTCGGCGCGGGATTGAAAAGGACCCTCCGAGCGACTCGCGGAGTTGGCGTCGGGCTCGGCGATTCCACCGGCGCTGCGGCCCAGCGTCCAGTTGCGCTCGGTTTCGCCTCCGCCAACAGCGGATCGAGAAGGCCAGTCGGCTGAACGGTGCTCTTGCCACCCGCAGTCACGATTCCAACTACTTCGCCTTCGTCATCCAGAACCGGTGCGCCGGAAGCGTCCTGCGGAATCGACCCGCTAATTTCGAACGGATCTTTTTTTGGATCGGAGCCGCGCGAAGAAACCTTGCCCGCGGCCAGCGGTTGCTCCTTGTGCTGAAGTGAACTGCCGACTACTGCCGCCCATGCGCCGACCACAATCGATTCGGAAGTTTTCGCGAGCGGCAAAAGCGGTACGCCGATCTTTGTTTCTGCGCGGAGAAGCGCGAGCCCGGATTCGGGCGACGATGCGATCACGCCAGTCACGTTGCGAATTTTCCCGTCGCTGGATTTGGCGACGCCGTAGGCGCCGTCGGTCAGCATGGCTGCGCTTGTCACGAGCAAACCATCGCGCGAGACAAAGAATGCGTTGCCACTCCGGAGCAATTGTCCTTTGGCGTCGAAAACCGTCAGCTCAATCACCGCGGGTTCGGCTTTCTGCACGACTTTTTGGAATTCCGGTGGCGGCATTTCCACCGGTGGCGTCGGCGTGGTCTGAGCCACTGACGTCGATGCCGATGCGGCAGCGCTTGAGGTTGGTGTTGAAGTAATAGCCGACGGTGTAGGGGTCGGCGTGGGACTGGTCGACAGCACACTCACCTGCAATGGCGGATTTCTACCGCACCACGAATAAGCGAGAACGATGAACAGAATCAGTCCGCAGATCAGCGCGAGAGTCGACTGCCTCATTTGCCAATCGTCGCCAACACTGGGTACTCGTCAGTTGCTAAGCTGTCGCCGAAGAAAGTCGCCACATCCAGATGCAGAGCACCGCAGCGACGACGAGCGCGACCCAGCTTAGCCCCATGGGAATCATATGACTTCCGACGATGACCTGCGTGTGCCGAAGCAGCCGCACGGCATGGCCAATTGTAAATATCGCGAAAATCACCGACGCAACCCGTAAACCAGTTCGTTGTGAGTTCATGGCTCACATTTTCACATGTCGATCTTCGCTTTGTCAGCAAAAATGCGAGACGCAAAATCCGGTGTGACGCTCTAGTCCTCCGAGTGCGGAGAGGCGGATTAGGCCACCGTTGTTCGCCGAAACGCTGTCGCCTGAACAATGATTCCGATCGCGGCCAGAGCAATGAACAAAATTGTCGAGCCGGTTGGCGGCAGCACGATAATGCTCTGAATCAAATATGCGCCGACAACCGCAGACATGACGATCAATACCCAATCGAACAAGGAAAGCAGGAGAATTGCGCCGATGATTCCGCCGACAATGAATGTGACGCCGGGATAATTTGGGCCGCTAACGAAAAATGCCGTGACCAGTGCGACCGCCAGTTTTCCACCGGCGAGAAAACCCGCGACCGCGATTGCGACTTTTTGCAAAAAGATTGCGAGGAGCGCGCCGATGAATCCAAGAACCAGCGCCACACTCAGCTGCAAAACAGCCGAAGGCTCATGGATCAAGTGGGGCGCGGCTTCCATCCCGGCCGCAAACCCAACCGCGGCGACGAACAGCCAGAAAAGTCTGCGACCAAAAAATAAAATGATCGCCCCGATCAAGACGCTGAAAATTGGAATCGGAAGGTTCATTTCTGAAGCGTTGTAGCGGTGCTTGTTCTCAGCACCGATCTAAAATAAACAGGCGCTTGAGACAAGCGCCTCTACAACTATTTCGCTTCGTACCAATTCGACAAATCCTTTCCCAAGAGTTTCTCCAGCTCCTTGATGTCGAATCGGAAGATGTCGATCAAGCACGATCTCACCTGATTGTCGATCTTGATAGAATATTCCTGCTCGAACACGCTGGCTTCCGGCGGAACAAATGATGAATCGACGCCAAGAAATTCGAAAGTGCGCCGCAAAGTTTTCTGGTGATCGTTGCGCAGCTCTTCATTCAAGAGAATCAGGCAATTGTCTTTTCCAAAAATACTGAACAAACGCCGGACTTGGTGCGCGTAAAAGCCGCGATCGATGTAAGAAAATACGCGATGCTGCGACGGCAAAGCTTGGCGGCAGCGTTCTGCTTCTTTATCGATCGCTTCGGCGAACGATAGTCTTTCTTTGCCGCGTTTGGTCTCCATGTTCCAGGCCGAGAACGCGCGCTCGACTGGGTTCCGCAAGGCGAGAATCCATTTCATCTTCGGATTGTATTTCCAAATCCGATAGGGGGCGGTTTCCCAATACATGTAGATCGGGCTCGCTTCGCCGATCGCGCGATGCGACGGCTTCGGCTTAAAGTTCGCGTGATACATTTTGTGATCGGTATTCTCCTCTTCGCGATCGAAGAAGTGCAGCTCCTTGCGCGTGGTCGGCATGCAAATCTGCGGATGCTGCCGCAAAAACAAATCCAGCGCCGACGTCCCGCCCTTCTGCGTTCCGCCAATTACAAAATCAACGCGCATGGCTTTCTCTATTCTGTCATTCCGAGCGAAGTCGAGGAATCTCTGAATATTTTCTAATCAAGCAACGACCAAACAATAGTCAGAGATTCTTCGGCTTCGCTCGGAATGACAAAAACCACTTAGGCGCTCTTACGATGCCGTAACCAGAGGACAAACAAAGCAATGCTGATAGCTGCTGGGATCAAGGCGAGCAGCTTGGAATAGCCAAAGAAGCCTTCCTGCCACATTCTCGCGAACTTCTGAGAAGAGATTCCCCTTCTTCTTCGCTCATTTTTCCGCTCTTGATCTTTCGATGAATGACACGTGGCCAAAAGTACAAAAGCGTCGCACCAATAGTTACCGGAATAATGCCGTCAAGAATTGCGATTAACATTGGAATTTCCCGCAGTCGCGCCGTTACGTCACTTCTTCACCATCTGATCCCGTTTAGGTTTAAACTCGTTCCCGGGCTTCCATTCTGGAAATTTTTCGGCGTTGGCGACCTGGTAACCGACTTCGAACAGAAGATCGACATCTTGCACCGCGCCGGTGAGGTCCCAGTCTGGTTTCACTTTGTCGGTGACTTGATGGTAATCCTTCAAATCAAATTCGTCAGAGCGCAGTGGACCGTTCGGCGGACGTGACACCAAGTGTTCGCCTTTGCCGATGTAGAGCGATGGCACACCGGCTTTTGAAAATTCGAAATTGTCGGCCCGGTAAATACTTCCTTTTTCGGGACGGGCGTTCGGAATCGCGGTCCGGCCTTGTCGTTTTGCAGCCTCCGCCAATGCATCATCCAATGTTGAGAAACCGAAGCTGGTGTCTTCAACGTCGCGGGCTTTGCCCCACACGTTCATGCTGTCGATGTTGATGTCGGCCAGCGTTTTTTCGAGCGGATAAAGCGGATGCTCGGCGTACCATTTTGCGCCAAGGAGTCCGGCTTCTTCCGCGGTCGTGCACATGAAAAGGATCGAGCGTCGGGTCGGCGGTTCGGCTTTTGGAAACGCGCTCGCGAGCGTGATGACCGCGGCGTCGCCAGAAGCGTTGTCGACTGCGCCGTTGAAAATCTGGTCGCCCTGCAATTCCGGATGGCGTCCGAGATGGTCCCAGTGCGCGGAGTAGATAAGATACTCGTCTTTTAATTTCGGATCGGCGCCTTCGAATTTGCCTATCACGTTGTGCGATTTGAGTGAGCGAACTTGTTGTTTGATGTCGATGTTCGCCTTGGCGTTGAGCGCGACCGGGCGAAACTCCTTGGTGACCGCGGATTTCTTGAGCGCGTCGAAATCCTGGCCGCAGTCGGTCAGAAGCTTTTTCGCGACATCGAGCGTGATCCAACAACGGGCCGCGACCGCGTTCATGTTCTTGTCCGGATTATCGAGCTCGAAATTTTCTTTGGCCCAGCTCGATTTCACGACCTGCCACGGATAAGCCGCGGGCTCAGTCTCGTGAATGATGATGGCTGCAGCCGCACCCTTTTGCGCCGCAATCTCGTATTTGTAGGTCCAGCGTCCGTAATAGGTCATCGCTTTCCCCTTGAACATTTTCTCGTCGAGCTTCGACGGATCGTTTGGGTCTGGAACTTGCGGATCGTTGATCAACATCAGAATAGTTTTGCCGCGAACATCGACGCCTTTGTAATCGTCCCAGCCGTATTCCGGCGCGACCACACCGTAGCCGACGAAAACGAGATCGGAATTATCGATCTTGATCTCGGGTTGCAATCGCGCGGATGAAGCGACGAAATCGTCCGCGAACTTCAAATCCATCGGTGGTTTGCCGTTCACCACAAACGTCAGGCGCGGATCGCTCTTGATTCCAGCGAGAGGTACTTCTTGAAAATAGCTGCCGTCGGGATTTCCCGGCTTCAATCCGATCGATTTGAATTGATCGGAAATGTATTTGATCGACAGCTCTTCGCCTTTGCTGCCCGGCGCCCGTCCTTCGAATTCGTCGGATGAAAGAATTTTTATATGCGCCAGCAATGCGTCCGGCGTGATGACATCGAGTGCGGGTTTGAGTTTCTCGGCGACTTTGTCCTCAGCGAAAAGGGAAAGACTGAGTGAAACGAGAACAAAGCAACACAGACGGCGTGCGTTCATAAGCGAATGAGTTGTATCGGTGCTTATCTCAAGCACTGAACCGAAAAGATAGGCGCTCGCCGAGGCGAGCGCCTCAAAAAAACGCAAAAAAAGCGGGCGATTCGGTGAACCGCCCCTACCTTCGCAGCCGGGGACGGCTGCCACCACAGAAGAACGTCGCACAGCGACGTGGCTACATCTTATCGTTTTTCTTTCGACGGCCTGGCGGGCGGTTTCTTTTTGTCGTCAGCCTTCACGCCGATCTTTTTCAGGAACGGCGCAACCGATTGTTTCCGGGCGAGGAACTTCTCAATCGACATCGCGACGTCGCGACCGTCGCCTTGTTCGTAAATTTCCTTCCGGAGTTTCATTCCAGCCTGTTTGTCCAGGTAACCGTCCTTCGCTTTTTCGAAAACAGTCGCCATGTCGGCAGCAATCGCGTCGGCCCAGGCGTAGCCATAATAGCCGGCGTCGTAACCGTTCATGTGGCCGAAATAAGTGACGAACGTCGTACTCGGATCGATCGGCAGAAAAACTTTCTCGAGGATCGGATTGGAAATGTCTACACAATCCCATAGCACGTTTTCGGCGTGCGCATCGTGCATCGCCAAATCGAGCGAGGCGAAGGCAAATTGCCGTCGATAAAAAACACCCGCCGTCGCTTTCTTGGCGTCGTTCATCTTTTGGATGATGTCGCCGGGAATTTTTTTCGACGGATCACGATAATCAGCGGCGAAAGTGTCGAGTACCTTTTTGCTCCAGACCCAGTTCTGGAGCATTTGCGACGGTGCTTCGACGAAGTCTCCGGGAACGTGCGTGCCGGCAAAACGGCCGTACTTCGCGCGCGTGGTGATTTCGTGCAGGCAATGACCGAACTCGTGAAACAACGTTTCCACATCGGAATGGGTCATGAGTGACGGCTTGTCCCCGCTCGGCGGCGGAAAATTGCAAAGCAACGCGCAGACCGGCCGCTGATATTTTCCATCGGCGAGCTGTTTGCCGCTGACGATTCCAAATTCGGCGAAGTGATTGAATTTTCCGTCGCGCGGGAACATGTCGAGATAGAACATCCCTAGCGGTTCGCCCGTTACAGCATCGCTCACCATGTAAAGTTGCAGGTCGTCGATCCATTTGTAAGGCGCGGCGATTTTTTCGAACTTAAGGCCGAAAATGCTCTGATAGATGTTGAACATCCCTTCGAGCACCTTCTGGAACGGGAAAAAGTCACGGAGCGCTTCGGTGTCGACGTTGTACTTCTGTTTCTTGATCTGGTTGCTGTAGTAACGCCAATCCCAGACACCGATCTTCGCGTTCGGATCGTGCGTGTCGTCGGCCTTCATTTTTTGCATCTCGGCGACTTCGGCAGCGAACTTCGGCTGAATGCCGGAAACGAGGTCATTGATGTATTTCTTCGCGCCAGCGCCGGTCTTGGCCATTTTGATTTCGGTCTGATAATCGTCCCACGATTTGTAACTCAGCCGGAGCGCGATCCTGTTCCGCAGATCGATCATTTGATTGAGAACGTTGCGGTTTGTGTCTTTGGCGAGACTGTCACGTGCGATGTAAAGCTTTTTGCGGGTCGCCTCGTTTTTCGCGGTATCTTCGACAGTGTTGTATTGCCAGGTAACGTTCGCGAGAACAGTGTAACTTGAGGTCGTTGCGTCGACTCCGGCGGTTGGTGGTGTCTGAGCAGTATTCTTAATTCCCGGCGATTCAAGAAAACTGTCCGGAACGCCATCGAGTTCGGCTTTGGTGAAAACTAGCGGCGCCTTTGCGTTGACGATATTGGTGTCGAAATCGGTGCCTAGTTTCGCCAACTGCTTGCGCAGATCTTCTACTCCCTTGCGTTTGTCCGGCGGCAATTCCAAACCCGCGCGGCGATAATCGCGCATCGTCTCGTCGAACAACTTTTTATCCTCGCCGGAGAGTTTCGGCTTTGTGTCGGCGAACGCCTTCAGCGCTTTGTAAACATCTTCGCGATAATCGATGCCTACGGCCCAATCCTGGAATGTTTTGACCGCGTTCTCAGCCGCTTCGCGTACTTTTGGATCGGTGTTCGATTCCTTGATGACGACAGCTCTGCTTGCAGCGTTGCCTGCCGCCCAGGTCAAATCGTCGAGTGCGACAACGGTGTTCTTGAATGTGACTTTACTCGGATCCTGGGTGCCAATTTGATCCAACGCTTTGTTCGCGGTGTCGATCGCGTTCCTCATCATGGCGTCGACCGCTTCCGGAGTGTGTTCCCAATCAGGAAGCGCGAGAACGGCGTTGGTTTTCGCCGCCGCCGCGGCAAAATTGTCGACCGTCTTCAGATTTTCGGCGTGAAGAGCAGGAGCGAGAGCAAGAATAAGAGTAAGAACGAAGCGGAAGAGTTTCATGAGCAAAGGTTTGATTGATGGAAGGAGCGAAGATTGTGTAGAAGATTGAATCGGTAAAGCCAAAACGTGGACCAATCCGTCATCGAAAAATTTCTGCTCGCGTTCATTCCCGTTTTTGTTGCGATCGATCCGATCGGGTTGGTGGCGATTTTCATGGGCCTAGGCACGAATGCGTCACACGAGCATCGCAAACATCAGGCGTTTCTCGGACTTCTGACCGGATTGTTAGTCTCGATCGGCTTTATTTTTCTAGGTAAAGCAATCTTCGCCGCGCTCGGAATCACCGTCGCGGATTTCCAGGTCGCTGGCGGATTGATTCTGCTCGCGCTCGCCGTGCGCGAGCTGGTCGGTTACGGCCGGGCGGATCGCGATACTGACAACGAGTTCGGCGTCGTTCCGCTCGGAATGCCGCTCATCGCAGGGCCCGCGTTGCTGACCGCGCTCTTGATTTTGATCGACAGCGTCGGCGTTGTTTACACCTTGCTGTCGCTAATCGTGAATCTTGCGATCGTCGCGGTCGCGCTATGCAACGCTGAGAGATTCGCGCGCTTGATGGGAAGGCAGGGATTGCGCGGCGTATCGAAAATCATCGCCCTCCTGCTGGCGGCGATCGCGATCAGTCTGATCCGCCGCGGTTGGCAAACGCATTAGCGCGTGCCTCCGTCGCTCACGAATTTAGTCTGGCCCCGTCACATGTGAGGCTGTCCGGGCATCGCGCGCTTCAGCTCAGCGTCCTTGTCGCCATGCTGATAACGGTAATTCAACTCACCCTCGATCACGTAGATCTCCTTTTGTTGGTCGGAGAAGGCTTCGCCCCCGTGGTGAATGAATACCGGCTCTCCCCGGTGTCCCGGCAGATTTGTTTGGGTCTGCGGGATTTGACGATAGAGATCCAGCCGGCGCTGCTGCAACTGCTTCGTCGTCCATTTTTTATAGGGCGAATTGGGTGGCGAATAAGCCCCGGGTCCAGTCGTTTTTGGACCAACCGGTTGGCCCTCGCGGGATGCGCTCTGTCCATTGACTGTGCTGACGAGAACTGCGGCAATCGCGACTGCGAGTAATGTTTTCATGTTCTTTATATTAGATTCGTCTATCCTGAGGAAAAAGTGTTCAAATATTCAACCACGGGCGCGGCCCGACGTTGCGGAAGATTTGCTCGCTTTTGCGATACATCTGGCTCTATTTCGTCCAACCATCTGCTGGTTGACACGCTTGGGAGCGTCGTTAACGTCCACGCCTTTATGAGATTTCCGCTCGCATTAACGACGAAAATCGCTGCCTACATTGTCGGGCGGAAGCTGCGCGGCACGAAGAAATTCGCGACCGTGTTGCAGCTGGAACCGCTGCACACCTGCAATCTGACGTGCACCGGTTGCGGCCGGATCCGCGAATATTCGACATCGCTCAAGGACATGATGACACTGGAGGATTGCTTGGGCGCGGCGGAGGAGTGCAACGCGCCGATGATCTCAATCTGCGGCGGCGAACCCCTGATTTATCCGCACATCGAAGCGTTGGTGAGCGGATTGCTGGAGCAGGGGCGGATTGTTTACATCTGCACCAACGCGATGTTCATGCGCAAAAAGATGCGCGAATGGCTCGCGACTCAATTGTCGATCCAGCCGAAGTTCGTTGAGGATAAAATCGGCGAACTACTTTCGGCGGGACTGTTAAGCGATAAAGATGCCGCGGAAATTCGCAAAGGTCCGAAAGATCCGAAGAAACCAACGATCGCGCCGAGCAAATGGATGTATTGGAATGTGCACCTCGACGGGTTGGAGCGAGTCCACGATTTAATTGTCGAGCGCGAAGGCGTGTTCAAAGAATGCATTCTTGCGATCAAGATGGCGAAGATCCTGGGTTACCAGGTCGCGACCAACACCACGATTTATAAAGAGACCGACATGAACGAGGTCGAACAGATGTTCGATTATCTCTCGGACCTCGGGGTCGACGGTCACACAATTACGCCCGGTTACGATTACGACGCGGCCAAGAAAGACATGATCAAGCGGCTGAACCTTCGCCCTGAAAATTTCTTTCTCACCCGCGAGATGACGCGCGAGAAATTCAGCAAGATCGAGGAATGGATGGAGCGGTACACGTTTTTCGGGACGCCGATCTATTTTGAATTTCTCGCCGGCCACCGCGATTTGACCTGCTCGGCATGGGCGATTCCGACCCGCAATATTCGGGGTTGGAAAGGCCCCTGCTATTTAATGACCGACGCCCATTATTCGAGCTACGCCGAAATGCTCGAGAAAGTGGAGTGGGAAAAATACGGCGTGGTTGACGGCGTCGCTCGGGATCATCGTTGCGAGAATTGCATGGTGCACTGCGGCTACGAGCCGACTGCGACGCTGGGACTGCAATCGCAGCGCGGTGACACATGGAAAAATATTAGATTCAATTTCGGATCGAAACCCAAGCCGACCGGACGCGGCAGCGAGACTCTCGCCTTCAACGGCGTGAGTTCTGGCAACGGACATTTGACCGGCAAACAGGCGCAGGCCGAAGCCGCGGCGACCAAAGCATCGTAAGATCGACATCGTTCGATCGGCGTGTAAGTTCAACAATCTTAATGAGTTCTTCAGGAAACGTCATTGCGTTAAGAAGCGCGAGCGCGGAGTCCGCGGAGCCTTTCGTTGCGACCGACAGCGAAATTTCGGAGGCGATCGCACAAGCCCAGCAAAATCTTTTGCGCCAGCAACGCGAAGACGGTCATTGGTGTGGCGAATTACTCGTCGACAGCACGCTTTGCTCCGACTTCGTGCTGTTCATGCATTGGCTGGGAGAAATCGACGTCAATCTCCAGGAACGCTGCGCCAGACATATTTTGAAGCGACAGCTTCACGACGGGGGCTGGAACATTTATTTCGGCGGCCCGAGCGAGATCAACGCATCGGTAAAAGGTTATTTCGCCTTGAAGCTGGCGGGCTACTCACCTGACCTGCCTTTCATGCGCAAAGCGCGCGAGAACATTTTGCGGCTCGGCGGAATTCCGCGAATGAACACGTTTAGCAAGCTTTATCTCGCGCTGCTCGGACAATTCCCGTGGAAGTATCTGCCGACGATTCCAGTGGAAATGATTTTGCTCCCGAGCTGGGCGCCGTTCCACATCTACAAAATGTCGTCCTGGAGCCGGGCGATGCTGATTCCCCTCGCCATCATCAACCATTTCAAACCGACCCGCTCGCTGCCCGGTAACAAGCAACTTCACGAGCTTTATCCGCTCGGCACCGAACAAAGCGATTTGCGTTTGCCGCGAAGCGGACGCTTCTGGACCTGGCGAAATTTCTTCCTTCGAGTCAACGATGTGTTGAAAATGTTGCATCCATTGCGAATTCGCTCGATGCGCAAACGCGCATTGGAGGAAGCCGAGCGTTGGATGCTAGAGCGAATCGGCGAGGGGAGCGATGGGCTCGCTGCGGTCTATCCCGCTATGCTCAACTGCTTGATCGCGCTCCGTGTTCTTGGTTATCCGAAAGATCATCCGGTTTACAAAAAAGCGGCCCAAAATTTCGCTGGTCTGTTCATCGATGATCCGAACGATTTTCGAATTCAACCGTGCCTCTCGCCGATCTGGGACACCGCGATCAATTTGATCTCCCTTGCTGAGTCTGGTTTGCCGGCGGACGATCCGGCCTTGCGCCGCGCGGCGAAATGGTTGCTCGACAAGGAAGTGCGGATTCGAGGCGACTGGCGGCACAACAATTCGCATCCCGCGGCGAGCGGCTGGGCGTTCGAATACAACAACGTTTATTATCCTGATGTCGACGACACTGCGATGGTGCTGATGGCACTGCGACTCGCTAGGCCGGAAAACCCGTCGGAGCTCGAAAAAACATTTAGCCGCGCGCTTGACTGGGAGTTGAGCTTTCAATGTCACGACGGCGGTTGGGCGGCGTTTGATAAAAACGTCACCACGCCGTGGCTCGAAGACATGCCGTTTGCGGATCACAATGCCATTCTCGATCCAACGTGTAGCGATCTGACCGCTCGTACGCTGGAATTGCTTGGCTACATCAATTTCAATCCGAAACAACGCTGCGTTCGCGAGGCGATTCGTTATTTGATCGAAACGCAGGAATCGGATGGATCGTGGTATGGCCGTTGGGGCGTGAATTACATTTATGGAACCTGGCAGGTCCTGCGCGGTTTGCGCGCGATCGGACAGGACATGACCCAGGATTGGATTCTGCGCGGGCGCGATTGGCTCGAGAGCTGCCAGAACGATGATGGCGGCTGGGGCGAAACGTGCGCGACTTACGAAAACGCCGCGATGAAAGGAATCGGCGGGAGCACCGCGTCGCAAACGGCCTGGGCGATCATGGGCATTTGCGCCTGCGGTGATCTGAATCGCACCAGCATTCAGCGCGGTCTGCGTTTTCTGCTCAGCTCACAAAAGGAAGACGGCTCTTGGGACGAACCGGAAATTACTGGGACCGGATTCCCCGGCGTCTTCTATTTGAAGTACGATATGTATCGCCAAAATTTCCCGCTTCTTGCCCTCGCGACCTATGTGAATTACCGCAAGGGCTTCATCACGCAGCCAGGATTTTATCAGGCGTCTCGCGGCTGATCCTGCGAGCTCGACAGCTTCGCATCGGCCCACAATTGACCGCACATTGTCGCGGCCTAACATGTTTGTATGGCATACGAACTACCAAAATTACCTTACGCCTACAACGCGCTCGAACCACATATCGACGCGCGCACGATGGAGATCCATTACACCAAGCATCATCAGGCTTACATCACCAACGTTAACAACGCGATCAAAGGCAAGACCGACCTGGAAAAGAAGTCGGTCGAAAATTTGATTCGCGATTTGAATTCAGTACCGGAAGACATTCGCACGGCAGTACGAAACAACGGCGGTGGTCACGCGAACCATTCGTTCTTCTGGACAATCATGGGCCCCAACGCGGGCGGCGAGCCTAAGGGTAAGCTCGCCGACGACATCAAATCGACATTCGGGAGCTTCGATCAGTTCAAGGAGAAGTTTTCCGCCGCGGGTGTTGGCCGATTTGGCAGCGGCTGGGCCTGGCTGATCAAAAACAAAGGCGGCAAGTTGGAGATTGCGTCCACCGCCAATCAGGACAGCCCGCTCATGGGCAAAGCTATTTCCGGCACGGAAGGTACGCCGATTCTCGGGATCGACGTTTGGGAGCACGCTTACTATCTCAATTACCAAAACCGCCGTCCGGATTACATAAAAGCTTGGTGGAACGTGGTCAATTGGGACGCTGTGGCCAAAAATTACTAGCCGCAGCGGCGCGTGGCCTACTTAAACGAAAATTATCTCAAGCTTCAGGCCGGTTATCTTTTCCCGGAGATCGCGCGGCGCGTCCGCGAGTTCTGCGACAAGAATCCGGACGCCGCGAAGCGTTTGATTCGCTGCGGCATCGGCGACGTGACCGAGCCGTTACCGCAGGCGGCGATTGACGCGATGAAGCGCGCGGCCGACGAACTTGGCCATCGCGAAACGTTTCGCGGGTACGGTCCCGAGCAAGGTTACGAATTCCTAAGATCGACAATCGCGCAGAAGGATTTTCGTGATCGCAAGATCGACATCGCCGACGACGAGATTTTTGTGTCGGACGGCTCGAAATGTGATTGCGGTTTTATTCTCGACATTCTTGGCGACCAAAACAAGGTCGCCGTTCCCGATCCGGTTTATCCGGTTTATGTCGATACGAACGTGATGGCAGGTCACACCGGCTCGCCGCGAAAAGACGGCAGCTTCGAAGGCATCGTCTACTTGCCGTGCATGGCGGAAAACAATTTCGTCCCCGAACCGCCCAAAGAACATGTCGATCTTGTTTATCTTTGTTTCCCAAACAATCCGACCGGCGCAGTAGCGAGGCGCGAACAGCTCACACGCTGGATCGATTATGCGCGGCAGCACGCCGCACTGATTCTCTTCGATGCCGCCTACGAGGCCTACATTTCGGATCCGAACATTCCGCATTCGATCTTTGAGATCGAAGGTGGGCGCGATTGCGCGGTTGAATTTAGGAGCTTTTCGAAGATTGGCGGATTCACGGGGGTGCGTTGCGGCTTCACGGTGATGCCGAAAACTGTGCTCGGTCGAACAGAGTCGGGAAGAGAATTGCCACTGCATCCGCTCTGGCATCGACGCTGGAGCACGAAATCGAACAGCGTCAGCTATCCCGTGCAGCGCGCGGCGGAAGCGTTGTATTCCGACCAAGGACGCAAACAATGTCGCGTGCTGATCGAGTATTACATGGGCAACGCGAAAATTCTGCGCGAGGTGTGCGAGCAACTTGGCTTGAAGGTTTATGGCGGCGTAAATGCGCCCTACATTTGGGTGAAAACGCCGGAGGGCCTGACAAGCTGGGAGATGTTCGATCGAATGTTGCGGGAGAGTAACGTGGTGATTACGCCTGGCGGCGGATTCGGCGCCCAGGGCGAAGGTTACATCCGGATCTCGGCGTTCAACAGCCGCCAGAACGCGGAAGAGGTTGCGCGCCGGCTCAAAACGTTCGCATAACATCGACATCTTTTCGTTGCCATCTACGCCGGCCGCGCAACATTTGCGACCGGAGATGTCCGGGTGGCCGAAGAAAAACAAAATCTGCTCCAGCTTTATCGGTTCTGTTTATTGATGCTGGCCGATGCAGCGAAAGCGCAGGAAATCTTTCATGCGACTCTGCGCGACGCCGCCCAACTCGCCGCCAACAGCGAAGCGCCGCGCGATCGCCTCTGGTTTTTTCGGAATGCGCGCTGGCGATGTCTGGAAGCAGGCGAACAAGGTTTGCAGGCAGAAGATGTCGATCTGGAGCAGGACGAGCTCGCGGTTTCAGCGCCTTCGCAAATCGAAAAACTCGAGCCGCAGCAGCTTGCCATCTGGATTTCCGGCGCGCCCGATCCGCAGCGCACCGCGCTCGCGCTTTTTTATCTGGATGAGTTCAGCTATCGCGATTTGCTCTCGGTAACCGAATTGAAACCACAGGAGCTGTCGAAATTGCTCTGCAACGGTCGCCGTCAGTTTCAAGCGTGGCTGGACGCAGTTGTGCCCGTGACGCAACCATGAGCGCTGTTCAGTTATCGCGCCGAGACCAAATCCTGATCCATTGCGCTCCGTTTCGCGAGGAGCGCGTGGACGATCGCGCGTTGCGCACCGCACTCCATCACGCGCGTAAGAGCGAAGCGCTGGCCGTCCAGCAAAATTTCGACAAGGCAGCGGCGGCGTTGGTCCAGGCGATTCCAATTCCGCCGGAAATTACCGAATGGGTCCCGAGCGAAACATTCATCGCGCCCGCGCGGCCGGCTTGGAAAAAATATGCGCAGAATCCGGTATTCCTTGCCACCGGTATCGCCGCGGGCGTCATTGCGGTCATTCTAATTTTTCAATTAATCGACCGACTCAATCGTTTTCCGGGTGAGCCGACCGCGCGCCGTTTGCTGACGACCGCAGCCTCCACGCATTCAGTGATACTGGACCCGGTCAAAACAAATGCCGGCGCACTTGGCGATTATTTTTTCATGAAGCATCGTCTTGCGCATTACGATGTTCCTTCAGAGTTTGCTGACTTGAAGACACTCGGCTTACGCGTCTTTGACGATGAAGAAGGTCAGCGCGTCGCCCAAGTCTGGGCAGTCGAGAAGAAAATGCAGTTCTTTCTTTTTCCGGCGGAGCGCGATCAGAAAACCGGTGCGGCGAAACATTTCAACGGCTGGCGCTATATCGATCAAGAACGCTGGACCGGAGCCGTGAGGGAAGAGGGCGGCGTCTGTTTTATGGCCGCGGTGCGCGGAAGCCAAAAGGATCTCGCGCCCTACGTTTCAAAGAAGAGGGAGTAGGGAAGTGCCAGGGGGGAGAATTGAACTCCCGACCAAGGGCTTATGAGTCCCCTGCTCTACCGCTGAGCTACCCTGGCGTGAAGAGAGCAAAATTGAATCGCATCGTTGAAAGTGTCAACGTGACAGGCGGCAAATGAACGACCAGATCGAGAAATTTTTCGCGCGCGGAAACGATTATTGGCTGACGCGGTTCATCATTTTGCGGCTGCTCGGTTTCGTTTACGTGATCGCTTTTTTGGTTGCAGTGAATCAGCTGGTGCCGTTGATCGGAGCGAGCGGGTTAACGCCCGCGCACGATTTTTTGTCGCGAGTTCATTCCCATTACGGTTCGCGCACCGAAGGAATGTTGCACATGCCGACGCTGTTTTGGTTCGGCGTTTCCGACGCTGGATTGTCGATCTTCGCCTGGGCTGGACTGGCTCTTTCCCTGATCGTCTTGTGTGGTTACGCAAATGCGATCCTGCTCACCATCCTCTGGATCAACTACATGTCGATCGTCCATGTTGGGAATATTTGGTATGGATACGGTTGGGAAATTCAGCACCTCGAAACTGGTTTTCTATCGATCTTTCTTTGCCCATTGATCGATCCGCGACCATTTCCGAAATCGCGGCCGCCAATTTTGGTCTTCTGGCTTTTTCGGTGGCTCGGCTTTCGGATCATGGTGGGCGCGGGTTTGATTAAACTTCGAGGCGACGATTGTTGGCGCGATCTCACCTGCATGTATTACCACTACGAGACCCAGCCGATCCCGAACCCGATCAGCCGCTATTTCCATTTTCTGCCCCACTGGTTTCACAGACTCGAAGTGCTTTGGAACCATTTTGTCGAGCTGATCGTGCCATGGTTTTCGTTTGGTCCGCGAACCGCTCGTCACGTAGCCGGCGTCCTGCTCATTCTGTTTCAAGTCGTTCTCATCATCAGCGGAAATCTTTCATTTCTAAATTATCTCACGATCATCCCGTTCCTCGCATGCTTTGATGACACGCTGCTGCGGCGCGTCTTGCCAAAATCGCTCGTTAGACGCGCCGAGGAGGCGGCCGCGCAATCGCAACCGTCGCGAATCCGCAACGGCGTCACCGTAGCGCTGGCGGCCTTAGTTTGCTGGTTAAGCATTCCGACGGTGATGAACCTCGTTGGCGGACGGCAGTTGATGAATTATTCATTCGATCCACTTGATCTCGTGAACACATACGGCGCCTTTGGAACGGTCGGTCGCGAACGCGACGAAATTGTCTTCGAGGGAACTGATGATGCAATCATTACCGGCGAGACGAAGTGGAAAGAATACGAATTCAAAGCCAAGCCCGGCGACCCGAATCGGCGGCCGGCGTTTATCGCTCCGTATCAACCGCGGATCGACTGGCAAATCTGGTTCGCCGCCATGGAGACACCTGCGGACTACCCGTGGACATTCCATTTTGTCTGGAAGCTGTTGCACAACGACCGGAACACGCTGTCGCTGCTTGCTAACAATCCGTTTCCGGACGCGCCGCCGCACTACGTTCGCGCGCGATTATATCGTTATGAGTTCGCGCCGCTCGGCGACAAAGCGTGGTGGAAACGCGAACCGATCGGTGAATGGCTGCCCGCATTGTCGGCCGACAATGAGCAGTTGCGTCAATTGCTGGCCGCGAAAGCCTGGCTCGATTAGCAAGGTCGACAATGATGCACGGAAAGTTTCTGCATGAAATTTGTCTCGGTTGTTCCTGAAAATCTCCTGGAGCGAATCAGAGAGCCGACATCCCGTTTCTATTCCGACTACCTTGCTTACAAGCGGGGCGAAATCAGGTGGACGGAATTGATCGCGCAGCTGCCGCACGTCGCGATGATTGGCGACAGTGTCAGTACCGGCATCCATGTCACGACAACCTGGAGCACATTTTGGCGGGCGCGATCGTGTCATGATAACAACTGGTTCTTGAATCTCGATCCCGGCAAAGAGATTCAAAGTGTTTCCGAGCGCCTGGAACGATTTGCGCCATTCGTGGCGATCCATTGCGCCGGTGTCGGAGCGATGATCGACGATTACGGCGAGGGCGAAGCTTTCTCTCGGAGAATTCTCGGCACTCGCAATTTTTCCGGACAGATCAATCAACTACTGCTTTCGAAGCGATTTCCCGATCTCATTCTGATCTCGATTGGGCACAACAATGTCGATTGGGCGTGGCGGAGTCCGCCGGACGAGCTTGCCCGACCACAGGAACGTTTGCCGCGGCTGAGCCGGCATTTGCACAAAATCTTCGCGCGCCAATTAAGACGGCTTCTCGAACACGCGCGCGCAGAGCGTCACCGAGTGGCGATAATCGTTTTCGGACTAATAAACTTCGGAGCCTATTTCAAAGGCCGCGAAGAAGCGGAACGTCGACGGGAGAAAGAGCCAACCCTGTATCCACATCTGGAGACAACCTACAAGTATCTCATCTCGTTTCGCCCCGATTACCGCGAAAATGTGATTCGTCTCGCCGCGATGGTGAACAATGAACTCAGGACGATGGTGAACGAGTTCAGTGGCGAGCTGGCGAATACCAATGTGTATCTGCGATATTCAGGCGCGCTGGCCACGGCTGACTTGAGCCGCGCCGAATTACTTCACGCCGTTGACGGCTGGCATGCGTCGGTCAAGGGCCACAATGTTCTGGCTGAATCGGCGTTCGCTGATCTCAGTCCCAGTCTCGAATTTCTCGGGATCTCTTGATCTACAATCCGCGCTCTTTGAGGCGGGCAATCGTGTCGCGTATCATGCGATATCCAAAATGGCCCTGCGGGACACGAAGCAGTTCCGAGCCGCGCCATTTCTGCTGAATCGCTTCGATGTCGATGGGGCGCGCGATCAAATCGAATTCACCCAAAACAAAAAGCACTCGCGTCGGATCGCACAACGGCTGTATGTGCGACGGAGAGCTGAGATGAAAGTGTCGCGCGACCAATTCCGGCGCGATCCTGGCGCGACGCAGCTCGCGGCGCATGACTGACGTGGCCGGACTTTGCCAGATCGCGTGCTCGATATTTACGATCGGCGCCATGAGCGCGAGAAAACGCAGATCGCTTTCCACGGCCGCCAGCAAGGCGCCGATCCAGGCGCCGTAGCTTGTTCCGAGAATTCCGAATTCGCGGCAACCGTGTTCGCGTAAAGCCGCAATCAGCTGTCGGACTTCCATCACGCCTTGACGCAACCCTTCCGCGTTACGAACAAGATCGGCGGTAATTGCGAGCTCGCCGTTCCAGTAACCGCGCGGAACCCGGGAGTAATGATAAGGTAAATGAACGAAGCAAGCATTCCATCCACGCTCGTTGAATCGCAGCGCCCACCGACGATAACCGATGTTCGCGGCAGACATCAGCGCGTGGAGCATGAACACTGTCGGCGCGGTTCGCGGATGTCTGCTCGGGAAAAACTCAGCGCGCGCAGTGTTGTTGCGGGCGAATTCAGTTTGAATCGGGCTGTGCCATGTGATCGACGAGCCGTTTCCGGTTCCGATCGCGCTGACAAGGTCGACATCGGGCGCGGCGTAATACTCGCGCGGCGTGAGGTGCTCGCACTCAGCCACGTAACGTTCCATCGCCTCCGCGCTCCGACCGTTCAGACGATGGCGCGATTGTAACAGGTTCATTGACCCGCACATCGCTAAATCGACAACGGTGGAAGTAGCGCGACGAAACGGACGCTGCTTGTTTTGTGAACGCATTCGTTGCCGCGGCGGATGCGGGAGATCGTCAGCAGTGAGCTGAAATTTCCGGCGTAAGTCCGCGTAGAGATTTTGGAACGCATCAGTCAATTCCCGTTCGACGCGCGCACGGGCCGCTGATTTCTCTGAGCCCCTAGTTGGCGAGATTGCTTTGCCAAATGCCACCCAGATCGGAGTGCGCCGCAGAGGCAACCAATTTCTTCTCTTGTAGAGCCGGTCGCTGCCCAGAATCACGCACGGCACGATTGGAACTTCGGCTATGTGCGCGAGTGTCGCTGCACCCGCCCGAAGTGGCGCGCCTTCCAGCAACGATTCTGCGCCGTCGCGTATCCCGCCCTCGGGAAATAGCCCCACGATGCGCCGGTTCTTCAATCGCTCGATCGCGGTGCGAATCGTTTTGCGATCGGCGCGGTCACGCTCAGCCGGAAAAGCGTCTACCGCGCGCAAAAACGTTCCGACAACGGCCAACGGAAAGAATTCCGCCATGGCCATCCAGTCGATTTTGCGATGCACGACTGACGAAATGATGAACGGATCGAAATGGCTGATGTGATTCGACGCGAGGAGAAATCCGCCAGCATGTTCAGTATTATTAATTCCGACGACACGAACGCGAGACGAGTAACCGAACAGCAACTTCATGAAGCATGCGGCTGCCCAATTCGCGACACAATGAAACAACTCGGCCATTCTTAATCTAACTGCGGGCCGGCAGCCAACTCCTGGCATCTTCTCAAATCGAGTTTACCGGACGCCATTACTGGAATCGAATCAACGCGGCAAATTTTCCTTGGGATCCACAAATTCGGAACGCCCGCGTCTCGAAGCTTATCTCGCAATTGCGTAACATCGACATCGATCGAGCTTAGCAGCACGAGCGCTTCGCCTTTGGCTTCGTCTTGAACACCCATGATCGCGAATACGCGCTCGTCTTCTCCGGCGAGGCCAAGCAGGTCGATGATTTTGTGTTCGATCGATTCGTGCGGGACCATTTCGCCGCCGATTTTTGAAAATCGGGATAGCCTGCCTTCAATGTAGAGAAATCCGTCCTCGTCGAACCGGCCGATATCGCCCGTTTTTAGCCAGCCGTCGCGCAGGACTTCAGCAGTGCGCTTTTCGTCCTGCAGATAGCCTTTGAAAATATTGACGCCGCGAAACCAGATCATGCCCGTTTCGTGTAACGATAGCTTTTGATCGTTTTCGGGATTGCGAATCTCGGCGGCGATTCCTGGCGCCATTTTTCCGACCGAGCCCAAACGACTCGATGGTTGGATTTGCTCGCCGGGCGTTATCGGCTTCGGCTCGGGCAGATTGGTGCTGATCACGGGAGAAGTCTCGGTCAGACCGTAACCTTCGAACACACGCTGATTGAAACGTTCCTCAAATGTTTTTGCCAGATCGAGCGGAAGTTTTTCCGCGCCGGTGATGACAAGGCGAAGGCTCCGGAGTTGCTGCGGTTCCGCTTTTCGCAAATAGCCGCGCAGGAATGTCGGCGTGGCAATGAGAAGCGTGAGCTTGTATCTCTCGATGAGCGCCGCGTTCTTCGCGACTTCGAGCGGCGTCGGATAAGTAACGATGCGCACACCTTCGATCAACGGATACCAAAGCGTGACGGTGCACCCGAAGCTGTGAAAAAACGGAAGCGACCCGAGGATTGCGTCGTCCTTCTTGGCGTCGAGCATTTCGCGGAACTGCGAGACGTTGCCAACAATGTTGCGATGACTGAGCACAACGCCCTTGGGGTCGCCGGTGCTTCCGCTGGTGAAAAGCAATGTGGCCTCGGCATGCCCGCCTTTTTTCGGAACCCCCAATAATCGAGCGAGGATGGGCGCCGGACAAAAGATCGCCATCATCCACCAGAAGAGAATTTCTTTTTTTAGTCGCGGCATTGACTCGTCCAGTTTTAGAACGCGTGGCGGCCACGGAAAATCTTTGACCCGCTCCATGAAAGCAGTAGCGGAAATGGCGACGCTTAGCCCTGCGCGTTCGCGGCAGAATTCGTTCGCCGCGCGACCCATGGTGAAATTGAGATTAACCGGGACCTTTCCCGCCAGAACTACGGCGAGGTTGGCGACCATCGAGCCTTTGCTTGCAGGGAGAACGATCCCGATTCGTTGATCGGGGAATTCTTTGCACAAAAAACGGCTGAATGCCGCAGCGGCGCCGAGCAACTTGGCGCGACTCAAATTGGAGTGATCAATGCCATCGACAACCGCAGTGGAAAAGCGTCGGCGCTTCAGCCCGCGCAGACATTCTCGGGCGAGATGTCGATCCAAAGAGGGTCTCCGGCTGTAGCAGAACTCTCCGAGCTTTAGTAATTCTTCGCGCACAGTGGCGATGTCGGCAGCGACGGGGTCGAGCGGCTTTCCGAACGCAATTGTTACTGGATACGGAAATTCTTTCGGCCATTTGGTGAAGAATTTCCCGCCTTGAAACGAAAAGATTGAGCCCCACAGCTGATCGAGCCAGACCGGAACCACCGGCGCATTCGCATGTTGGGCGATCAATTCGTAACCGCGTCTCAGTCGCAACAGCGTCCCGGAGCGAGTCAGTTGCCCTTCAGGAAAAAGGCAGACAACCTCGCCGGCTGCCAGTTGTTCAGACGCGGCGCGGATCGCGGATCGCGCATGTCGCGTGTCAATCGGGATGCATCGGACAAGACGCAGAAACGGTTTGAGGGCCCACTTGTGATAAAACTCTTGGTCGATGACATAACGAATCGGTCGAGGGCAGGCCAGTTGAAGAACGATGGCATCGACCCATGTAATGTGATTGGGCAGTAGCAAACAGCCGCCGGCAGGCAAGTTATCGATGCCGTGCGCGCTGACCCGGTAAAAACAGCGAACAAAGGCGTGACCAAAAAAGTAGATGGCGCGTTCGGCGGCAGACTGGGTAGGCATTGTTTATGATTTACAATTAGCTCGCGGTCGTCTGCAATCGACAACTCTCGAATGCAAAGCAGTGGTCGCTCTCCCTCGGGCGCCTGGACCGCGCTCGTCTTGTTACTGACGATCAATCTTTTTAATTACATCGATCGTCAAGTGCTGGCTGCAGTTGAGCCGCAGATACGCGAGACCTTTTTCTCGGCAAGCGATCACAACGCGATGGCGATAACCGGAGGACTCGGAACGGCGTTTCTTGTGACGTACATGCTGGCGGCGCCGGCGCTGGGTTGGCTTTCGGATCGGTTCTCGCGCTGGATCGTGATCGGCTGCGCAGTCATTCTTTGGAGTTTGGCAAGCGGTGCGTCGGGTTTGGCGGCCACGTTCGCCGCGCTTTTCGTTACTCGCGTTTTTGTTGGAATTGGCGAGGGCGGTTACGGACCTGCCGCGCCGACAGTGCTCGCAGATCTTTTCCCACTGCAAACTCGCGGACGAGTGATGGCGGCGTTTTGCGCGGCAATCCCGGTAGGGAGCGCGCTGGGATACGTTCTCGGGGGCTGGATCAGCGAACATCTGGGATGGCGCTGGGCTTTCTATTTGGTCACGCCGCCTGGACTTTTACTGGGACTCTTTTGTTTCACGCAGCGCGATCCGCGCACGCGCGCGGCAACACGGCCGGAGCGCCAACGCGCCAGTCTGCAAGATTATATCTCGCTCATTCGCACGCGATCTTACGTTCTCAATTGCATTGCCCAGACGGCGCTTACTTTCGCGATTGGTGGAATCGGATTCTGGGTTGCCGCATATTTGAAATTCCGAGGCCAGCCGGTATCGGCGACAAAATTCTTTGGCGGGATCATCGTCGTGGCCGGGTTGACCTCCACCTTACTCGGTGGCTGGCTCGGAGACCGTTTCCGCAAACGATGGCCGGGTTCTTATTTTCTGGTGTCTGCGTGGGGAATGGTCCTTGCCTTTCCGCTGTTCGTAATTTTCCTGTTTACTCCATTTCCGACTGCCTGGTTCCTGATGTTCGCCGCCGTTTTCTTCATGTTCCTGAACACAGGTCCCTCAAACACTGCGCTGGCGAACGTGACGCCGCCCAAAGTCAGGGCGTCTGCTTTCGCCCTGAATATCCTGATCATTCACCTTTTTGGTGACGCGGCGGCATTCCCGACGATCGGTTTTATCGCCGGCCACACAAATATGACCATCGCTTTCCTCTTTGTCTCGGTGGTGATGCTGGTTGGCGCCGTGGCGTGGTTCGCCGGAGTCAAGTATCTTCCCGGAGACACCGCGAGAGTGGAAGGGTAGCAAGTTGATTTCGATTTAAAAAGAAACCGCGGGAACCTTTTCTTTCCCGCGGATTTCAAAGATCGGCGATTTACGCCACGTGATTTAACTTATTCCTGTTCGCCACCAGGTGTGGGATCCGTTTCGCTAGTTCCTTCAGTATTGCTCTTTTTATGCGAACTCTTGTTGGTTGATGGACTTGTGACACCTTCAGGGCTCGGCTCTTTGCTGGTGGCCTTGTGAGTGCTCTTCTTTCCCGAAGGGCTGCCGGCACTTTCTGGCGATGACTCTCCGGTCGTCTCGCGCATCATTTCGTCGCTTTTATGACGCGACGAGACTGGTGAAGTACCACCTTTTGCGCGACCACTGGTTGTCGACTTGGGTGACGCTGTTGCCCTCGCGTCCGCCGAGGCTGTCGCCGAAGCGCTGGCAGTTGCTGAAGCGCTCGGGGAAGCCGTTGGTGAAGTAGCCCCTCCGGTTTGAGTTTGTGTAATCGCGCCGGTCGTTGTCGTGGCGCCTGTAGTGCTGGTAGTTTCGGACTCCGAATTGCGCAAGTGAACGTCGTAGGCGTGCGCTTGAGCAAGCGCATTGGCCGCTTGATCCAGATGCCCGGCTTTCGCTTCTAGTTCGCTAAGCAGTTGCCAACTGTCGGCGCGATACCACTGCGTCCGTAAACAGGCGAGCAACTCGTTAATCGCAGTACCGGTTACGCCGGTCTGATCCAACAATTGGATGTAAGCCTTTTCGATCGCCCAATTCGGCGGGCCTGTCCGTGAAGCGAGCCGCATGCGCATCAGATCGATTTTGCCATTCTCTTTATGTTCGAGCACCGCCAAGAGCTGATGGGCCTGCGCATCGACGATCGGCATTTGAGTCGCGCGATTCAGAAGTTCGCGCGCGTGCTTGAACTCGTTTTGTTTCAACGCGACCGCTGCAAGGTTGATAATAGCCAGCGGTTGGTCCGGCTTTTTTTGCAACGCGGTGTGCAAATGAGCCGCGGCGTCCAGAAATTTTCCTTCGTTCAATTCTAAGCTGGCCAAATTAATCAGCATTCGAGCGGAATCGCCTCCGTGCGCGGTTGTTCGCTCAAGAAATGTGCGTTGGTTTTTCCAATCGAATGTGCGCGCGAACGTGCGACCGCCTAGAAACGCGACCCAAAGCGCCAGCAACCCGCTCGCTAAAGCGATTGTCAACCTTCGGGCGTGCGCCCGTTCCGCCATCAATGCGAGTTCAACGCCGATGGCCAGGAACAAGAAAGCGGTGGGCAAATAAACCCAGTGTTCTGCGGCAGTTGCGTTTAAGGCGACAATTCCGCTGACGGGCAAGTAGGTAAAGAGGACCAACAATAAGCACGTACAGATCGCGGGGTTCCGTTTGCGAGCGCGAAACAGCCAATAAAAAAAAGCAGCGATTAAAACAATCCCGAGAAGTGTTTGCAATTCGCGCCATGCCGCTCGCGCGACGGTCGCCTCATTGAGTCCACTTGGTTGCGTCTCTACGTCGCGATCCATATGTAGATTTAACGGAAACACGATCAATCCGGCGTATTCCGCCACGGCGCGCGCAACAATAATCGGCCTGACAAGCAATGGCGGAGGCGGCGTTAACTG
>Ga0307479_10000908_pt1 | contig 26751 bp, 19 predicted proteins | sample atmos_gasesECM4C_FD_203743 | JGI IMG/M metagenome (GOLD analysis project Ga0307479, IMG submission 203743) | Hardwood forest soil microbial communities from Morgan-Monroe State Forest, Indiana, United States - atmos_gasesECM4C_515 | ecosystem: Environmental > Terrestrial > Soil > Temperate... | reverse complement strand
CGCGTCAAAAATTCTGCTTTGAAACAGCGCGGTACCAATTCCAACGCGCTCGGGAGGAAGTAGGCCGGTGTCCCGATCCATGAGATTCGTGCGAACCGCCACGAGGACGTCGTCCTCGAGACGCCTGGGATCAATTTCGATCGAGAGCGAAAGAGTCGAAGGGAGAGAGATGGCCTGCTCGACTTCGATCGGGGTAACTGAATCAGATAGTCCGCGGAGTTTTCTCGTCACGTCGACGGCGATCTGCGCGTCGCCGACGTACCACACTTCCAATAGCGGCCGTTGGCGTTTCACGTTCCACTGCCACTCGCAGCGCACAGCACCCACGCCATCGACGCTCGATGCCGCCGCTTCCATGTCCGCAAGCGAGATCGCTCGGCCTAAAAGCAGAGCTGACCTTGGAGCATTGCTGCGCAAATTCGAAGCCGGTTCGGCGTCGTCCCCACCGTAGGCGGCCACCGGGTTGCGCACACTTGAGATACCCTTTACGGGCTTGCCTAGTTGCGTAATCGATCCTGCCGGAGGGCTGGCCTTTCCAGCTCCGAATCGGTAGTGAGCGACAACATTATTAATACCGGAGCTGAGGCGGCTGCCCCGGATGCCGTCTCCGAAGGTCACGAACGAATCGCCGTCGTCGTTTTGCCGAACGATGTAGGTCTGCACGTCGGGCGCAACTCCAAAAAACGAAGGCGACTCCGTCCACAGCAAACCGTCGACAAAAATGCGAAGGGTACTTTCCGGAGCGTCTGTGCCCGGAAAGTAGGTGAGAGGACTCTTCCTTAGCTTGAAGGTTTGACTTGACGTCGAAGGGTCACCACTGCCGAGAATTTCCGCGAGGACCGTTTCACCTCGCGAAGCGTTGACGACGTTTCCATAAGCTTGAACGGGAGCCGCCAATGGTCCGGCCAATGCGGGCGAGGCCGAGAGAACGCCCGACCTGAAATCAAGGCTGGCGGAAACCTTCGCTCCGATAGTGTCATGGTCCTCGAACAGGAACGAGCCCGGTGCGCTGCCATCCTGAGGAATTTCAATCGGAGGAGTAAGGACAAGAGGATCATAAGGCCGGAGTTGGGGCAGGAATTCGGCTGTGGGCACCGCAGCAATTCGGAACCCGAAGTACACTTTGATCGAAGATGCGTCGCCACTTGTCCACGCAGGCTTGCCTATCTCTTTGCGTAGCGGGTCGTTGACATTTTTGTCGAGCTCGATTGCTGTTACCGTAATTCTAGGTGCAGGCATACTGATGGTAGAAGTCGTGGTACCGCCACTCGAAACCGTGACCGAACCCGATACAGGAAGGCTGACGAAAAAGTCGTGGGTCAAGATGACATTGAACCACCTCTTCTCCCCTGGTTTATCAAGGACAATTTTATCGCCTGGCTGAATGTCACGATGCAACGAGTCCAAGACGACTGTGCTGGGGTTCGTTGGGAGTAGTCCGCTTGTTGCACCTGAGGCGACCTGACCCTGCCAGATCGACGCCGTTTGGGATGGAGTCAAAAGTCGTACCGCTCGAACGGGCGTAACGCCCGATATCGGTACGGGAGCATCAAATGTGACGCTCTTGTATTTCTCTCCGTCCTTCCCCGTAACGTCATCCACACTTTGCACAAGCCGGGCTCTTGTACTGAGTTCGTGCGCAAGATCTTCAACAAGGACAACTTGACCCTGCTTGAGCCGCGTTGACTTTGAATCGAGCAGCAGAGTTGGCTGTTCGGTCGTACCAAGTGCCGCGGCGTTGATTCTGGTATTCCGCCGGCGTTCGAGTGCCCAACGATTCAGGAACGGATGTACACGAGCGTCAGCCGTCAGTTCAAATGTTTGTGGTGTACCACCAGGAAAGGCCCCCGAGCGAAACTGCGTGCCTTCGCGAAGGAGAACCGGCAAACGCCCGTCCGCCAGAATCGCAAGATCGGCTCTCGCGCCGATCGCGGGTCGAGGAATGTAGCCAAGCAATCCGACAAGTTTGCGAACCGAAGGCCGCAAAGCCGCCGTGCGGACATAGGATTCATCCGCAATCACCTCGTCGTAAAACGAGATGGCGTCACAAACATACGCCCACATCTCGAGCAACATGACGCCGAAATCGTCGCTAGTGCGGGCACGCCACTGCTGCAATGCCGGTTCCGTGTTGATTTTGCTCAACAGAAATTCTCGAAACTCTGGAAAGGTCGCTATCTGGCGAGGAAGTGCCGAGAGGCCGGCAGGAATCGACAGGGACGAGAAAACAAACTTGTCGCAGGGACAGCTCATGCGCCACCCTCCATTCGGAGCTTCACCGTTCCGCGGCTCGGGAACATCACGTCGTTAGCCACGCGAATCACCGCGTTCGGCTCGACGGCAAGCGTAAGTTCAGAAAATTTCCGCCAATCGAACCAACCGCGCCTGCGAATCAAAATGGTCTCGACCGCTTTCACGCCGGACACTTCCTGAATCGCGGCCTCTAGTTGCGACCGCTCGAGCGGTGTGCCAAACGTGAAGTTGTCGGGCGAAAAGAATCCGGGCTTGGGGCGAATCCCTCCTGTCCCAAACATGACCTGAAGCACGCGCTCTTCAACCTCCGCTCGATACGAGGAAGTAGCCACGCAAATCGTAATCACCAAATCCAGATTGGCGTACATGGGATCGAGTACATAAGCGGGCCGTCCAGCCTGACGAAAACGATCCAGTTGCGAATACGCATCTTCGCGTTGCAGTTCAGTGATCGCAAAAGCACCCAGTGGATCCGGAGTGGCAAACGCCGTGAGCCAACTGCCGGTCCAACGAAACTCCGCACCCGCTCGCTGCACCCAAGGGAGCCGCTCCACAGCTTCGGCATAGTCCTCGGGACGCACAGCTCGATAGGTCAAGTAGCGGAAAGCTTCTGGCGCAAGTTGCCGAATCTGTAGCGACGTTTCCGGATCTAGCGCACCGGTTGCAGGAAGTGGATTTGTCACGGTCTGGACGATAGGCAACGCACATTGCGTGAGGGTTCCAGCGGTGACGTTGTCATCGGCTCCAAGACCGAGCCGATAAGCGACCTGGAAAATCGTGCCCGCAGCTGGAGTCGCGCCGAATTCGCCATCTCCGAAGCGCACCGTTTTTCCGTCGTCAATGGCGTAGTCCTGTTGAATCACTTCCGTACCGATGCGCTGATAGCCGACAATTCGGCGCCAGAAGCCGTCATCGAGCCGAAAGTCCGTGCTGGTAGGAAGCGAAGAGTTCGTCCCGAGCAATTCGCGCCGCCATGTCCATTCACCGTTCGGAACAGGCACCCACACACCGCCGATCAATCTGACCGCAACGAGGCGGATTTCTGGCGCGGAATCGTCCGTGCTAGTGCCGAGGAACACGAACTGGCGCTTGTCGCTGTCTGGCAGACTGTAAAGATACGCAACAGATCCGTCGGGACCTTCGCGTTCGATGGCACTCGGCTGGTCGACAGGATCGGCAGAGGGGCCAATCGTAAATCGCGTAACCTGAGTTGATCCGGAGGCGGCTGGAAGAATGTTGGCATGAACCTCGAGAGTAGTCATGTCCATTTCAAATTCTGTCGGCTGATCTCCTTGCCAAACCAAGCGCGTTACTGGGTGCGGCTGCGGAGGAAGGACGAGGTCGAAGGTGTCTTCGACGGTAATCAGCCGCACTATTTGTGCTCGCGCCTTAACTGCCGGATCGGTTGGCTTCGTGACCAACAAAATCCAACGACCGGGAGGCTGCCCTGGCGGCGTATCATCGAGCGGAAGGTCAGCAGCATGTGCGCCTTCCACGTAGAGCTGCGTCGAATCTACAGGTAAGCACGTATCGTCTTCATCCCACTGGTGCGGTAGCAGCACGTTGCGAGCGGGGTCGACGGCGTAAGTTTTTGGAACAGCAGGTGGAAGCGCAAACGATTCGCTGAAGCCTCGTCCAACTTCGAACTGAACTTTGTTCCGAGCATCGGTAACCGCCGTTCCAGCAACGATCGTGCCAGGGGCGGTCACTGCAAAATCGAGCCACGTCATCGCACCCAATCCGTCGTGAATGTGATAGTCGACGAGACTGGCATGACGGCGCAGGGAGCGCCGTTGTGTAGCCGTTTCCAAAAACGCTTCGCGGGCGATACGGTCCTGGTTGTACGCCAGTTCGTCCCCGACAGCGCTCATCACTTCGGCGAGCATGTTGCCGACGTCGGCCTCCAAACGGTCCTGCCACTTGGGATACCGCTGCGCAGCGAAATCAAGCAGCGCGCGGCGAAAACTCCAAAAATCACGCGCCGAATAGTCGATTGGAAAATCTACCGGCGGCTCTGGCGGACACTCATGAGGGCGATCGGCGCAATCCAGGTCGCTAGGGCAAGTCGCCTTAAAACTGAACCACACATCGTTATAGAAGCGATCGATTCGCGCGTCGTCGATCCGCAACTTATAACGGGAGAAATCGCCGGGCTCGACCGTCTTGATTCGAAGTACGTCGCGTCCGTCGACAACAGCCCAAAGAATGCTTTGCACGGGAACAACTGGAACGCTGTCGCCTCCGGAAGGGCTGTAGATGACAATCGCACTTTCCGCGAGCGTGCCAACAAGCGGAGCAGCCAGAGTGGAGGGTGGCCGCAGGAAATATACGTCCAGCGTCGTTTGTGTCGGATAGACATAGACGAAATCAATGCCCGTAACGACATTCTGCGCTTGAAGGACAACGAGACGTTCTGGCACGGCCATTAGAGCGTCACCTCCAGATTGAGGTAGCGACGCTCTTGCCGAGCTTTCAGTGTGTAAGCCACCAGGATTTGTAAAACTTCATTCACAGCGTTGACCTTCACGGTGTTCACGGTGATCACGGGATCAAGCCAGCGCTGCAGCGCTTCAAAAATCGTGACTTGCGCCAAACTCGCCGACACTTCACTGTTAGGAGCAAAGACCATGCGCTTAACTCCGCATCCGAAGTCGGGCCGGTCGATCCGCTCTCCCGGGCTGGTAAAGAGCACCTGCTTGATCAGTTGCTCGACGTGAGCGGCGTAGTTCGTTTCCTCCGCCAGCCGCCCGAGCGACGCGTCGATGGCGATCGGATAAAGAATGCTGGTGAACGGCCTGCTCATTTGCTGGACACCTTCGTTTGCGTGGAGGAAATCACCACGGGGCCTTGTGGGGGGCCAAGCGCGCTGATGCACAAGCCTTGGCTCGATTGGCTGAGCGTCAGCGATCCAGCCTTAACCATCTGGTCGGTCATCATCCATTGCACGGTGATGCAAGGACTCGGCGTTGGAGGAACAGTCGGAAGTTGAAATGGGCACCCGCTAATGGTGAACGCATCCGCCATCGTCACGATGTATGCTCCGTCCGCCTTGGCGTGAGTGTTCGACGGAACGATAGTGACGGTAGCCCCGTGCGGGCAGCTCAGCGAAGCCGCAGTCGTCAAAGTATTGCCCCCCATCACATCACCTCCAGGCTGCCGTCGTTGACGCTCACAGACACGCCGCCGCTGTCTCCAACCGTGATCTTTGCTGAGCCAGCTTCGGTCGTTACGTCGTCGCCGTACGTCGTCTTCGATTCACTTCCGTTTTCGAGAAGCAATTCGTCGGCGGAATCGTCGAGCCGCACTTTCAGCGAGTCGGTTTGCCAAATTTTGATATCGGGTCCGCCGGAGTCCGGCAATTCGTTGTCAGCCCAGAAGCAGCCGCTCCAGATTGCATACGATGGATCGCCGGCTTCGAATTCGATCCAAACACCCGAACCCTTCGGAGGCAAACTGTAGAATCCAACCTGGTCACCAGCGTAAGGAACGCACGGCATCGCCCAGACTTCTAGGTCCGGTCCGAGCACCGCGGGCACTTTGACCTTGAGGCGTCCTCGAGAGGTTGAGTCCTCGTTGTCGCTAACCGTGCCCCGGTACTTCCCAAAAAAATGGCTTCGCAGATAGTCGAGAAGTAAGTGTTCGTCGTGCATCAATTCCCCCATCCATTCCGAACGAGCTCGAACTGCATGTAGTGGGCGGACGGATCAATCGTGTGATGAACCGACGCGACGTAGTACTTTCCGCTGTGGCGCGTCCCCACGCCTCGCAGATTGACAAGATCATTTGCGCGCAAAATATCGCCGAGCGAGTTCACGCTCGTCCGCCCAAAAGCCCTCACGAACCAACCGTCCTCAATCAGTGCGCCTTCTCCACGTGCGCGCAAGTCGCCGGCATCGTCTGCAGGCGCATGCAGATGAGCGGAGCGCGTGTCACCTGTAATGTCGGCCAGAGATTGAGTTCCCAGGGTTGTGAGTGGCGAAGAAGAAACTCCACCATCGATATCCGACTTGTCGTTCAGATTGACTTCAGCGGCTACAGCACTCGTATGCTTCTCGACGTCCCAAACGAGCTCAAGAGTTCCGAGGTTGTTGGTGGAAATGTTGATGTCCAGATTGATGCTCGCGTTGCCATCGAGTTTCGGCCGGCGGAAGTGTGCTGTCTCGGTTCCGTTTTCATCGCAGTCGACCCAAAAGAGAAACCCGTTGCGCCGCGCAAGCCGGCGCACAAAATCGAAGTCACTCGCGCGTTGCACTAGCGTGTGCTTGTCCTCGGAATGGCCCGCCTGCGTGGAATCGACGTCTGGTGTGTAGCTGTAGCTGCTGACGATTTGAGAGACGGCATCGCTGTCGGTCAGGTCCGACCAAATCACTCCCTGCGTCTCTCGCGCCATCTTGATCGATGTATCGGCGCCTTCCACTTCAACGTAGCTGCCGCCACCGCCGTGCTGGTAGTAGACTCGCTGGCCCGTTACCGGACCTTTCACGAGATAGTGGTTCGTATCCGAGATGGGCGCGATGACGGCGAGTTCACTCCCCACATCGATGCGCGAATCAATCAGGTCCGGAAAATCTCCCTGACCGATGTCGATGTCATACCGGATTCGATATTTTGCAACCTCGCCCATTCGCTGCCGCACCTCGACCCAAGCCGCGTCGGAGAGTTCCGCGTCGGCATTACCATCAATCGCGATGGCTATACCCAGACCCATGCTCTAACGCACCGTTCCTGCCGGAATAGAAATCTCCGGCTTTTCAGTGATCGCTTCCGCGAGCATCACGCCATTGATCTCACAAATCCGCCAGAAGCCCGCGGGATTGTCCAAGTAGCGAAATGCCAGATGATCGACGCGCTCGCCTTCTCGCAGTACGTGAATTCCGAGCAGAAGATCGTTCGGCGGATCGGGTACCGGAACCACCATCACCGTCCGTCCCCGATGATCTATTCGCGTGTATGTGACCAAATCTACGTAGCGACTTTTGGAGTCGAAGACCATCTGTATAGCCCCTAAAACGGTAAAAACGGTCTTAGCGCATCGATCGCGTTTTCCGCGTTTCTTGCGAGCGCCAAAGCTTTCTTTTGGCCAAGCGTAAAGTCGTATGAGGCCTTGGCAAGTTTGTAGACTCCGGTGTCTTCGGCTTTTAGCCCTCGGGGATCGAGGACTTTCAAACCGACTGTGACCTTGGCGCGGATCGGATATAGCAGGGTGTTGAAAGCTTGCTCGTCGACTGTGAATGTTGTGATACGAACCGGCACAATGCGCCCGGGCCCGAAGAAGAGGAGGACCAAAGGAACCTTTTCAGGCTCTGCGGGAAGGACTCTAGCCTTCGTCGCATCGGAAGGTGCTGCCGATGGCGCCGGGCTTGCCTGGACACTCAAGGACCCGGTCAATAAACCTGCGGCCGCGCCGGCAGGCCTGGGATAAGTCAGCAACTCGAGTGCGGCGATGCGGTCGGCGATTCCGCTTATTACAGTCTGCGGGTGGGCAATCGGGTTTTCGAGCTCGTCCGTAGCGTCCAGTTCCAGCACGACGTTGAACGATTCTTCGGGATTTTGCGGCTGCAATTGTGGATTCTCTATCGACGGATCGTCTTTCGTCCTGCTGTCATCGTTTGGTGGCTTCCAGATTTCCAGCGTGCGGCTGAGGGACTCCGGGTTGTATTGAAAGGCGATGATGTTCGGCACGGGCACGAACAACGGCGCCGAGAATTGGATAATGGCACCCTTGATTAAAACTGGACTGCGTGAATAGCCCGTAGTCATAGATTTTGATCCTATGGGTTTAGCTTCCAGCCAAGTTCGTTCATACCTTTCTCGTTGTGTTTTCTCGCCAAAGCAGGGATCTCTCCAAGCTCTCTCTCCAATTTGTCCCCTTTGGTGTTCAAGCGGTCGGGGTTCGCCTTGTCGCGAATATCAAATTGCAGATCCGCCCCCTCGCTCGCTGCCTTGTCTTTGTAATACTGCAACTCATATTTCGGCATGCGCGCCGAGAGTCTTTTGCTCATGTCACTTTCGACTGCCTTGTAGACCGACTGCACAGCGAGGTAGATCTTTTTCGCAACTTTATCGTCGTTTTCTGACACGGCAGTGGCACTCGCCTTAACTTCTTCGGGCAAGGAAAACTTCTCGTCTACCCAGGTGCTCGGAAAGGTGTGTCCAGTTTCGCCTCGCAGATCATCGGCGTGATTCTGCGTAATATGCAGGCTTGCATTTCTGTGAGTGGGAGTTGACAGAGATATGGTTGGCATTAAGCCGCCCCTGCCAACCTCCGTCTTCCTTACTTTTATCGAACTACTCTCGTTCGCTTTTGCGGTCGGTGAAATCAGATCAACCACGCCATCTTTAAACGTAACGCCCGGGTATTTGCGTCGTGGGTTGAAAGGCTTTTTGCTGGCATTCTGGTTAGCGAAATACTCCGCCAAAAGATACTGCGTGAGGTGATGTGCGTTGCGCTCAGTGCCTGCCCCGTCGCTATATTTCGCTAGCCGGACTCCAATTTGTAACGGTGAGCCGTCGGTTCGGACGTACTCGCTGGGCGAGGACAGCTTTCCTGGTTCAAGGGCGCCAGCCAATCCTGATTCCTCAACTTGCTTGTCCACTTGCTCCTTAAAAAGTTTGCTGAAAACGTATTCGTTCCCCGTTAAAGCCCATATCCCCGGCACAACATCAAGGCTTTTGGCGTGGGCCCTGGCGTAGACTCGGATTTTGTCTATGGTCTTCTCGTCGGGCGGTTTGCCGCTCTTCTTCCACGTGTTTTTGACGACGCTCTGCCAAAGCGGCGAGCGCCCGTCGATGAAAGGCAGATGAATGTAAACTATCTTGAGATTCTCGAACGGACCTGACTTGCTGTCTTTTTTGGCGTTTAGCTTGATGTCAAGCAAGATTCCTGTCTTGAAGAAGATGAACTCTTCTAAGCGGCGAGCAAAGTGGTGTGACTTTAGGATTTTGTCTGTATCCGATGGCGCTTTGGCCGATTTCGCCGGCTTCGACCGCGATGAATCCTCGAGTACTTCAGAAGCAAGCTTTAGAGCTGCAAGCCGGATCGGCTTGGCATAGGTCGCATCTTTGAGTCGATTTTGAATCCAATTGTTCTTTACAGGTTCAGTGAATACACCTTGGTGTTGGCCTATTCCTTTTAGCGTCTTAAGAGAATCAAGAATGTCGTCCACTAGTGACTTAACAGATGCAGGAAGCTTGGCTTCGCCTCTCAAGTCTTCCAGAGGCTTTATGTCTGCCGCGACTTGTTCCAAATCCACAAAGGATCGCAGCAGCCGTTGGACGGTCTCAGTTCCGAGGCCATTTGGCTCGAATCCCGTTTTCTGCCGCCCTTCACCGAGGGGAAGCGACTGGCCGTTGAGAGGATTTGCCGCAGCCGAAATGCGATCCGCCGCCTGTTCGCGCTCCGGATCGAAATCAAGTCCTAGCTCCGGGTGGCCGGGATCTGGCTGTAAGCTGCCTGAATCACCAAGTGACCTGACACCGGTCTGTTGCAACACGTGGACCAGTTCGTGACGGAAGATCTTGTCCCCTCGCCCACTCATAGGAGTTAGGCCCGGACGCAAAAAGATGTGACTTCCCGTAGCCAATGCGTCCACACCAAATGCTTCTGTCATACTGCTCGATTCGCTACCGGTGTGCAGTCGAACGTGACGGAAGTCCTGGCCGAAAGCCAATTCCGCACGGCGACGCAGTGTGGCACCGAGCGGCTGCCCAGAACCAAAGGGGTGAATCCCGGCCGGACGTAAGCGCATGCGTCGATCCGTTGCGGGATATGGCTGCGCGCTAGCCGTTTTTTCCGGTGCGAGCTCGCTCTCCTCGAATGGCCCGCCTTCCGCTAGCAAGGTCACCTTCTCTGGTGTAGGTATTGCATCAAACAAAGAGACGGGAAGATGGGAGTTCAACTCGCGGTTGAGGCTTCTGACCAGTTCACGCTGTGCTGCACTTAGCTTTTCAGCCATTGCTGGAACAATCTTTTCCGTCCAAATCCTGTTTGGGTCGGCCCCAACCTCGATGAGACCCTTGGCGATAAGGCCGTTAAGGTAGGAGAGCGCACCGAATTCTTGGAGGCTATAGAAAACTGCCTTTGCTTTCCGCCCGAGTCGTTGAACGACAAAATCTTCAATTTTCGTCAGCACCTCGACATAGATCGGTTGGAAGTCCACGATGGTCTGGGGCAACTGCAAATCCTGGAAGCGATCGAGAATCTGGTGGATCTGTTTGCCCAAAGCGGCTTGCTGTTCCTTGATGGATTTAGTCAGAGCGTTGCGGGCGCCGGGATTAGGGCCGACAATTTCGAAGAATGAAGAAAGTTTGCTGCGAACCTCTGTTAGATGATCGGCGATAAAATGAAACGCAAACGAGAGTACAGGCCGCAATGCAATAAAGGCCCGAACGTCCTGCATGCGTTTCCAAACTGCACTCTTCAGCCATTTCAACCGACGCACAACTCCGCGTCCCAAGCGCCTAAACGCGTCGATGATGTTCCACAGGCGCCCCCATTTCTTGGATTTTTGGCCGCTCTTTGCTCCTCCGACCTTTAGGTCGGCAAGCTTATTAAGCACTGGATCGCCGAAGAGCAGAAGTTGCAGCAGACGCTCGGGATCGACCGTCTTCTCTATGGCATCAAGGAGGCCGTTTACGATCTCCTTAAACCCACCGTTGACGAGCTGCTTGATAGCGTCATACCCGCCTTTGTTCAAGAAATCTTCCACAGTTAGAACAACTCGCCCAGCAGTAACTGCTTGACCTACGCCAGGAATGAACTCTGCCGCGTCGAGCGCAACATTGACCGCCTTTTCAATCGCGACGTTAATGTTTTCCATTTCGCTTCCAAACGCGGCCCACGCTAAGCCGTTGTCGATGTCGGCCAGCCATTCCGCATCCTCTGGGCCGGTGCCCAGATCCCTCGTCTCCAACACCTCGTCTTTACGATTCAGCTTTTCCACGGTGAGCAACTTTTTCCCGGGTTTCAGGCGCAGCGGTGTCTTGTCGTCCAACTCGAGGAATTTTGCAGGCGCGTAGCCAGTGGGCGCCGTCTTGCTAGTCGAGGAATAACCGTAGGCGGGGTGATAGATATAGTTCTTCAGGATGGCAGTGACTTGATAATGCTCGTTTTTCGGATCACCAAGAATGCTCGGACCTTCACGAGGATAGAGCGGAGTGTTAGCTTCAATTGGACTGCTACCCGCCATGGATACTTTGAAGGTCTGATTACTTACACTCGCTTTGTACCACTGCGACATCTGGCGACGTTCGCGCACTTGCTGAAAGTGTTTCATCACCTCCTTCAATGGACTCGCATTGCGTTGGATCCAGCCTTCGGTGTTTTGATAGTCGGGCAGAAATTCGTGCCGAACGCGCGGATCCGTCGCTTGAAACGCGGGAAGAAACTTAACCGCACTTTCGAGAAAGCCCAAATAGGAATACGCGACGTCGAAGCGCTCTTCTTTTTCGAAAGTGCTAGCGATGGCGGGCGCGAGATCAAGAAACAACGCCGTCATTTCGTAGTTGCGATCGGCTTCCTCCAGAACGAGAGTTTGGCCGTAAAACTTAACTATCAGATAAAACGCCTCGAACGGTTTTTCCGTGAACTGAGGATTTCTGGGATTTCCCGCATACTCGTTCAGCGGTGAACGCGCGAGGCGCGCGATCAATTGGCGATCGAAGCGCAGGCTTTTCCTGATGCGCGCCTGCACAAGCGACCAAGTCTGGCCTTGTTGTGTCTCGAGGGCTGTCGAGACGGTCTTTTGCAGAGCTTCCAGTTGCTTGCTGGATATTCCTGCCACTGCTTTCGTAAGCTCTCGCAACCAAGCTGCGTCATCTAACGGTATTGGCGGCGCTAGTTTCTTCGCCTTAGTTGCCTTGCCCCGCAATGTGGCATCGACCAGATCGTTTAAAATGGTCACCGTTCTTAAGGAAGGAACAATCTCGCTGAGCGGTGGGACGAACCACACAAACGGCGTGTCTCCGTAGGTGGGCAGGAGGTACTCCTTCCCGGTGTGCACCTTGTAATCATGGAGTTCCGCAACGGAGTGGTGTCTTTCGATCACTGATGCTATTGATTCGTCGCTGCCTGGGTACTTTGCAAGTGCGGATTCTCTTACGATCCATCGTTCAGGCTGTGGGAGCGTGCGAACTTTGTCTGCTGCCTGGCCGGCAATAAAAGGATGATAGTCTTCGGAGAGTCGTTGCCGTTCATCCGCATCCGAATAAGGCGTCCGCTGGACGATCTCGTCGGCAAGCTGTTCGTAAAAACGTGTCCGGTACAGAAGAGCCAAGAGGCGTCCATTGAGCGGCTCGAGACCCTTAATCGTAATCGTGCCGAATTTCTGCAGTTCTTCAATTGGCGCCTTTTCGTCTCGATGCCAAAACTTGCCGTCGGCATACGGCAAGATCGCAAGTTGACTTTTCTTTTCCTTCTCAGCGTGCAGGATCACATCTGCCGCAGAAACTACGTCGGCCCACCCGAGAGGTTTCGCCAACGACTTAATTCGTTTGGCAATGCCAATCCGCTGGGCGATTAGAACGTCGATGAGTTTGATATTCGATTCTTGCCCCATCCATCCTAAATTCGAACCCGTCTCGCTCACCCAAATCGATAACCAAATGTCTGCAACTACTTCGTCTGTCTTTTTCTGACGAAATAGTTCCGATTGTTGCCTTTCCAGCCTTTCAGCGGAAAACGCGGTTAGTTCCCTCCGTAGTGACCGGCAACGCTTGCTGTACTCGGCCGGTGGGGGCGGACCCGCTTCGCCAACGCCGCGATTAAGTTCAGCGAGAACTCTGATCAATTCTTTCGGAAGGCCGCTCTTCTCGCCCGATGTCTTGACCTGGGTCAGCCCCTGAATCGCTGCTGCCTCATCCCCCGCGTTGCCGGCCCTGATATAAGAAGCTAGGCTCTCGTATATCGACTTCTTACGATCCCAGACGTCAATTGCCGCACGCCCCACGTCGGCGATCTGCGCTCCTAGTCTATTCAGGAATGGCTGCCAGGCTGTTTTGTCTTGCCCAGGGCTCCGCAAGTTTCCTTTGTCGAAGACCTGCTCGGTGGACGCCAGAAAGTGGTTGCCCCAATCGCGCACGCCTTCGGCGAGGCGGCGCTTCAGCAAGATATTGAGGTCGCCTGCTTTCGTCGTTTCCTTGGCTGCGTGGTTGTTGATTTCCACGCATTTGGCCATCCGGATGTGGTTAAGGCCATTAACAATTTTGAGAGCGTGATAGACCCACTCTGAACTCGACACCTTGCTGTGATCATCGCGTCTGTTGCCAACTTCGTTGGCGTGGTCTTCAATCGTTTTGGGGTTCTTGTCGCCTATTTTTGCGTTAAAGCTGCGCATTTCTGGGATAGGCGCGTCAACCGGTTGAAATATGAAGACCTCAATTAACCTTACAAATTCTTTAATATAGAAGATGAGGGCAGGATGCTTCTCGGCTGCACGCACGTAGACCGCTGAACCATGATTGCGTCGTTCAAGCGCCAGCTCGAGGTCATCGGACAGGCCTGCTGTACGGATTCGCGCTCCGCCTTTAAAGTCGTCACGTTCGATGAGTTGTGCCGAAAGGTCAAGCTTCCCGTATCGTTTGAGCGTGTCGTAGAAAAGGCTTTCAGCCTCCTCCGGCCAATCGTTGATGTCTTTCAGAGATTGGTGAAAGAAAGTCTCCAGTGCACCAGCGGCGTCGGTGGACCTAGCACTTTTTGCCAATTGCTGCTTCACCGCCTCAAATTTGAGGCTAGCTTTTGAATTTCCCGGGGAAGGCGCATGGAGCCTTTGCAACGTCTCGAAATCGGGCACGTTGCCCGGGAAGCATTGGATGGTGCCCCACGATTGATGCTCCGAGGCGCGTGTAGTTCCTCCAAACGAGCGGCGTCCAGTCTGCTGAAGTGCATGGGCGATTTCGTGCGCCAAGAGCTGGCGACCAGTCGTAGTGGTTGTCGCGAAAGTCCCTGAAGCGAAATACAGATCCCGGCCTGAAGTGAAAGCGGCTGCATGTTCGTTGTGCACCAAACGATTGGCATGCGCATCCCGGTGAATCCGGACCGTGGACAAGTCCGCCCCAAAACCTTCTTCCAATTGCGAGCGCACATCGATCGGCAACGGTTCGCCGCGGCTCGACGGCGCGCGGAACGAAGCCGCGGGCGCCGGCGTGAGCATCCGCGCCACATTCCGTGCGCCGTGCGAGACTCGCTGTGCCGCCTCAACCGCCTGACGTTCCCACTTGTCGCGAGTAAGGGACCTGCGGCGCGCTTCTCTCGCGCCGGGATGGCCAGCAGGAGCGCCACTTGCCGCCGGACGCTTTGCAGCAATCGCATATTGTTTCTTTCCGCTCATTGCAGCCTTCTCAGAATTTCCTCCGAAATTTCCTTCGCGAGTCGGTCTCTTCCAATTCCCTGCGGTACGGAGATCCTCAAATCCAGTCGACCGAGGCTGAACTCTTTTCCCGCTTCAAGAATCCGTTCTGCAATCCTCCGCGTCACTTCGACCGCTAGTTTTCTCGCCTCGTCTTCGCTAAGCCCTGGCACGCGCAGCCGCAATTCATCTATACGAATGACTTCAGCTTCCATGGCTGAGAATCCTGTCGCGTTCTCGCACACCGAGCGCACGCCCCTCTTTTGCGAGTTCGCGGTTCAAGCCGCGCACCAAGTGGCGCAACTCCACGGACGACGAATCGCGTTTCGCGGCAAACACCGCTCCCAACGTCGCGAACTTGATCTGCGCACCGGTGGTTTCTACGGAATCCGCCAACACTCTTAGCGCCGATTCCAACGCATCGCGCCGGTCTTCACCGCACAAACCGGAAACTACCTTGCGCCAAATCTCAAATCGTTGGCTGCCATCGGGCTTCGTAAATTCCAGTACGTACCGCAGCCTTCGGATGAAGGCTGGATCGATGTTTCCCTTTTGGTTGGTCGCTAGCAGTGCCACGCCGGGATAACTTTCCATCGCTTGCAGCAAGTACGCTGCGTCTGTGTTCGCAAATTTATCTTGCGCGTCCTGCACATCACTGGTCCGCTTGTTGAAAATCGCATCACATTCGTCAAAAAGGATGATTGCGTGCATATCGGCCGCTCGGCTCAGAATCCGTTCGAAATTCTGCGAAGTTTCGCCGACCCACTTGCTGACGACTCCGGCCAGATCCACACGGAATAGGTCATAGCCAAGTGTTCCCGCAATCACTTGCGCAGCCATCGTCTTGCCCGTACCGGGTGGACCGCTGAGCAACGCCATCAAGCCCTGGCCCTGCGGGAATAGTCGGTTTGCCTCCGCGTCGTCCCACAGAGAAGCGCGGTGATTCGCTTCAAAAACAATGTCTTCCAACGCCTCCTGCAGCGTTGACGGAACAACCAGATCGCTCGAAGTAAACGAACAGCGCAGGAGTTGCGCCAAGCCTGCAAGCCTTCCGCGAGAAATCTCGCGAACCCTTGTGGCAGCTTCCTGCGCAGTCTCGGCGCTGCCTGCTGCCACCGCCGCGATGTCGCCAGGTTGTACCCGGTAGCGCTCGGCCAAACTGCAGAGTTCTTCCTCCGGCCATTCGTTTGAAACAGGAAGATGCGAGCGCCATAACGCGGCTCGGTCCGCGGTACTGAGACTTGGAACTCTGACGCGGTGCTCGATGACGCCATCGAGAGGCGCGAGGCTCGTTCCGGTGTCCACAAGCACGAACTGCACCGGAAACGACGGCAAGCCCGTCGGCCATGGACGCCGCGAAATGGCTTCTCCGTACCATCCGACCGCAACACTCTCTAAGTAGGCGTGCCGCTGCGCGAGTACGTAGGCGCGCCGCCAACACCGATCGTCGATTTCGTCTGCATTGATCAGCAGCAGAGGCAAGCAAAGCCGCGCACTGATCGCTCCTGCCAGGGTTTTCCGTCCGCTCCCGCGGGCGCCCTCGATCACCACGCGCAATCGCTTGGTCAACTGGCCATGCAAGTGGCGTTCGATCGTTCTAGCGGTTTCTTCCACCGGCAAACTACCGATGTACTCGACGGGCTCGTGTAGTCGGGCTGCGCCGACCAGTGCATCGGGTAGCGTGTGGTAACCCAAGAAACGTTCTCGGATCTGCGTGTCCAGACTAAGTGCGCGAGGCTCACCTGGCGCTGTCTCGTGGGCTACAATCAATTCCCACCGAAAAAGAGCCGACTCCGCACTAGAGATGCCGCTGTTCCTCGGGCCATACAAACTCGCTACGAGTTCCTCTGTTACATGGTTTCGGCGCGCATCGTCCGCCAGGTAACCACAAACGCTTCTCAGCGCCGGCTCCAGTGCCACCACCGCACAGGCTTGCAACAAATCGCATTCTGTTTCGCTCAATCCAAAGATGGCTTGCATCCTCGCAAGGAATGAACTCGTGTTGTTCTGAAGGGCGCCCTCGGCCTCTTGCACTTCAGCAGTCCACTCTGCGGACCACGGTTGATTCTTGAACCAGTTCGACTCCGCCCCCGGCGTGTCGCGCTCTTCCAAAAAGAAATCGGTGCCCGAAGCGCTTTCAGACACCGCCAAAGCCTGTAGCCACGCAATCCTCCGCTTTGCCAGCAAACGAAATCGCCGACAGATCAACTCTGGCGTGGAAACGACGATGGGCGATACCTGTGCCTGAGCACTCATGGGGCAGTCACCCAGTTCGGCGCGCTTTCGGCACCGTTAATCAGTAAACGAAACGGAACGATACTGCCCGAAGCAACGCCCGGTACCGGATAGCGGAACCGCAAATTCGCCGCATCCAGTACTTCAAATTCCCCAGGATTCAGCGTCGCACCGGCCTTCAGAGATAGGCTGCTAGAACCTACGAATACTTCCACAGCGTCGTCGGCTATGCCCGTCGCGTCTTGAAACACTCCGCCCTGCACTAGAACGCGTTGGCTTAGATCGGGCGGCAGGATTCCCGTGATCCGCGGCGCAACAACAAACGGCACTGCGTTGGAGGTCTTGGGAAAATTGCGAATGGTGTTGTCCGGCATCGTGCGACGTTCGATGACCTTTGCGATCGCCGTATACGCGCCGGGAACCACCGTACCCGTGCCTAGAGTTGGACCGACTGTAGCGAAGATTGTCGTGTCGCTCGCTACCACGCCCCATTCAATACCGACCTCGACAGCGTTGTTGAACTTGATGCTGCTGATGAGAAGAGTCGTTTCATCTCCGGCAAGGTCCGATCCGAACAAAACAAACTTTCCGGTAACCGGCGCCTCCGCCGGTTGGACATCCACGCTTCGCGGCGTGGTCTCGCCAGGCAGCGTGAAGGTCACCGTGCTCCGAGTGCCTTCCAAATACGGTGCCCCTCTGGGGAATGTAAATACGCCGTACGTCAATACGCGCCCGACACGCTGCACAGATCGCTCGGGTTCCAACAAAACAACCGAAGCCTGATAATAAAGGGCTAATCGGAGCGGAAGCGTGCCCGCAGTCCAATAAGTCATCGCCTCCGTATACTGGATCGGTTGAAGAACGATGCGGAACCGGTTGTTCATCCCCTGCAGCGCGACCGGGAAAACCTTCGTTCCACCGATTACGGTGTCATCGTCGATGACCGGAAAGTCATGAAATGCTTTGATTGCAAGTCCCACCATTGTCTGTTCGTTTTGAGTCGCGGTGCTTGCCACTGGTAGGTCACTGTGAGCCGTGAGTTGGTAATACAGATTCACTCCCATCGGAGTGAATCTCACGGGCGGGACATCCTGACCTGGCGCTGCTAAGTTCTTGTACTGGGCATCCTCCGTGATGTGGTAGAGATAGAGGCCAATCGAGTGGTCCCCGGTCAATCTGTCCGGCGGCACGGCTTGCACATCGAGCGGGGCCACCTTCGGAAATTCCGGAGAAGTGGCTATCTGCATTCGCAGCAGATTCATAAGCGTTTCCGTCACCAGCGCAATGTCGAGCAGCATTACATTTGCCCAAGTCCGAACTGCAACCTCGAATGCGAGCTGTCGTCCGGTTGTCGAACTCGTTCACGCGATCGCGGCCGCACCTTGATCGGCTGCACCGTTTGCTGCGCCACTGGCACTACTTCGACGCGCATCTGGCCGATTACAAGTCTGGGACCCGCCGTGGGTTCCGCTATTCTTGGCTGAGTATCAGAAGGGGGAGTCGTCGGTGGTTCCAGTCTCGGCAGCTCCGCCTTCGTCTCCGTTATCCGCTCGATTCTTTCAATCTGCATGTGTGTCCCGCGCTCCAGCTTTGGCAGAAGCTGTGTGCCCTCCCGCTTGTCGAGATCGCGGGTCGGTAGTGCATCTGGCTCTATTTGTGTCTTCTGATTCGGCGGCTGAAGCTGTTCCGGGCTCACTTCCTTCTCGACAGCTCTGTGCTCGATCAAAACCTGCTCGACCTTCTCCTCTGCTTTCGCTTGCGGCTCTAACACAGGAATTGACGGGGGCGGAATCGGAATAGGCTCAGGCGTGGCTCGAACCAAAGGTGTTGGTCTTGCGTGCGGCAGCTCCGGCGCATCGAAAGCGCGTTCAGCATTTCTTGTTTCAATCGGATGTGGCGCAGCGGCAACCTCTCGAGGGTGAATGCTCAAGGAAGGCGGTTCTAGCTCGGCCGGAGCCTTTGCATCAAAAGGATCTGGCGCTTCACCGCCGGGACTCGGACGTTGCGGCAAGGGCGATGCACCGTTCGCCTGTGCGGTCCCAGTTGCACGCTGCGCCAGACGCGCGAAATAGCCTCCATTCATTAGCTTCTCCTTCGCGCTGCCAGATCTGCCTCGATCAACTGCACCAATCGCCGACGTTCGCTCCGCTCAAGCGACAAAATATCGTCCAAACTCCATTGATAGGTCGACGCAATGCGATGAATTTCGCGCCCTAACCGAATACGTTCCTGCTCGAGAGCCCGCAGGAGGTAAAACTGCATATCAAAGCGAATCTGTTGTGGCGCACTGCACTCCGGGCACCGCGCGCTCACATCAACGCTCAGCATCGGCGCCACCTCTTCGAGCGCGCTGTCTACTTCGGCCAGTAGCTCTTCGTTTGAAGTGCACGTCCCGACTGGCGTATCGACCAAACACCGAGACGCCAAAGCTCTCGCCGCTTCTTCTTGAGGCATGCGCGAAACTTCGATTTCGTCGCGCGCTGTTGCTAGACGGAATCGCACACCGCTCGCCGTTCGAAACGTTCCGTCGGAATCGCTCTCAACCTGGCTTCTTGCGGCAATTCTCTCGACGCTTGCCTTCAGATCATCTAGCGAAAAACGAATGTCATACCGGCTCGAGCATTCGCTGCAAAGTCCCGTGCTTTCCACCGTGTTACCGTACGTATCCGCATAAATGCTCGCCAGAAGCGCGTCGCGGTCGGGTGCGGCCAACACATCGGCCTGCATCACTAATCCGGCCGGCCACTCTACCAGTCTCGTCAGTAAGTCGACGGCGGCCTTTGTGCTTGCTTCTCGAACACTCCATTCCTCGCGTCCCGTGATTTCGCGAACCGATACCGCCGGATTCCCGTGTGTGAAGCGCAGCCTTACCTGTCCGCTCGGCACAATTCCTCTCCTCGCCCCTTGTAACTTTCTTCTAGGTCTGCGTAGGTTCAGTTACGGCCGTGTCTCGTTCCCAGCCCTCGTTTTGCAGGACAATGTGTTCGATCGCAACAGCGTGGGCATTGGCGTCGAGCTCAGGCAGCGCCTGATACTCCGATACCCAGCAGCGATACACCTTGTAGGCCTTCGCAACGACGCCTTGCTCGTTCAGAAGCTCGATGATGATGTCCTTGCGGAACTTATTCAAAGAGATCGCCGCGTCGCCGTCCGTGGTGTAAATCAAGTTCGCCCAATTCTCGAACTCCGGATCGTGTGTAACTCCGCGCTCCAAGGTAATCGGCTCGAATTTCCACACGCTCGGAGTCACGCGAGCCGTCGAAGGATCTCCTCCTTCTCGATGCGTCACGACCTCCGTCGAACGCTTAAGCGCACTCGCCTTGCTCATTCCCGCCACATACTTTCCGTCCCACTTCAGACGGAACTTGAAATTCTTGTAAGGGTCGAATCGCTGCGCGTTTACTGGGAATTCTGGTGCAGCCATTTGCTCCTCCTTTCCTCATCACACCTGAATTTGTCCGGCCATCTGTTGCAGGTACAGAATCACGAACTCCGCCGGCTTCAACGGAGCGAAGCCCACGATGATGTTCACGATGCCCCGGTCTTGATCGCTGGCTGTCGTCGTTTCCGAATCGCACTTCACGAAGTACGCGTCGCGCGGTGTCGTTCCTTGAAACGCTCCTTGCCGGAACAAGTCGTGCATGAACGCTCCGACGTTCAAGCGAATCTGCGACCAAAGCGGCTCGTCGTTTGGTTCAAACACCACCCACTTCAATCCGCGGTAAAGGCTTTCTTCCATGTAGAGCGCGAGCCGGCGAATACAGATGTACTTGTATTCGCTGGCGAAATCGTCATCGCCATCGTTCGTTCGCCCTCCCCAATTCACAATCCCGTCGGGGAAAATTCGAATCGTATTCACCGCCCGCGGATTCGTGATTCCGTTCTCGCCGTCCGAAAGCTTGTACTCCAGCCCCACGATCCCGCGCAGATCCGCCTCCGTCCCCGCCGGTGTTTTCCAGACGCCCCTCGTGCCGTCGATTCGAGCGCACAAACCAGCAATTGCGCCGGCCGGGCCAACGTTCACGTTCAGCCCGGACTGTGAAACAGTGACGCGCGGGAAAAAGATCGCGCTGTAGTCCTTCACCAAACCGATGTGCAACGCGGCAACTCCGGTCGCCGCCTGCTGCGCGCTTGTCCACGACGCAGGAGGATCCATCAGCAAGAAAGCGCGTCGCTTCTGGCAGAACACACTCGCGTTCGCGTAGATCCCGGCAATCGGCACTGCCGCGTCCGGCGGCAAAACCATCAAGTTGAACAAATCCACTTCCCCGTCGATCGTGTTGTACGCGTTGTCGTAGTCAACTGCCAGTGGTGGAGTGCCGTCCGTTGCTGGTGCACCGGCCGACGTCTGGAATCCGATGCTCGCGCCCGCGGCGCCGACGCTGTAGTAGTGAACGTTGTTAGTGAACGCCCCCGCCGGCAACGCGGGCGTCGTTCCCAGCGCGAAAGTGGTCGAAATGAAGTTGTCGTCGATGTCGTCGGTCGGCAAGATCGCAAGCCGCGAGCCCCACACCCGCGCCGTCCATTTCCAGACCGCTGGTGCGATGGCCACCGCGGAATTTATTCGCTGCGCCAAAATCGCCAGCTTCTCTCGCACGCCGTCGCTGTTTCCGTTTGGCGACGTCGCTGCCGGAGTCCCATCCGTAAAGACTCGCGACCCAGCCGCAGCTACCGTGTGGACATTCGGCGAGCCAGTCTGCGGATCGATTGGCGGCCCAGCCGACGGCAAGAACGCTCCGCTTGGCTGTGGCGTGAATATTTCCAGTGTTAGCTTCTGCGCGCCGTCGCCCAGGTTCGTCTGTAGCAGGTCCGCGAGTGCATCGAGGTTCGTCTCGCTCGCACGGAAGGTAATTCCGTTCGGCGCCGGCCTGCGGTCCGCGTGCCCCGAAACCTCCAGCCCGCCTTGTGCCGTCCCCAGCATCAGCGGGACTGCCAGGTCCCTTTGCGCCCCCACCGTGTTGCCTGGTGTGATGTATACGTCGCCATGTGTCGTGACTCCGTCAGGCGCAATCTTTAGGCGTCGCGTACCACTCGCCGCGGAAAGCGGAAACGTCACGTTGACCACGATTCCCAAAATTCCCGCCGCTGTAAATGCGTTCTGGATCGCTGTGGCAATGAGTGGCGCAGTAAGTACGTCTGTCGCTCCAACAACTACACCCGAAAGATCGACCATCACTGGTCCGTTGTTGCCGACAGTGATCTGGAAGCGATTCGTCGTCACCGTGGAGCCGAGGATTGCGGCCCAATTCGCCTGGAACGCTGCATCGTCCACGACCCGCCCGGAGAGAGAGAACCCATCTCCTCCGGCCGGCCCAACGTCCACGACATTCACCAGCTTCGAATTCTGCGTAAGAAAGTCTTGCGCGTAGGCCGGGGAATTCGGATTCATGGACAACTTCTTCCACGACTCCTGATTCCCGCGCACCCGTCGCCCGCTCGAATCCAATCCCCACTGAAATAAATCGATGTTGAACGTCGCTTCCGGCTGCGGTCCGCTGTACGTCACGATCGCTCGAATCGATTCCCCTGCTACACCCGCGTCCTTGGCCTGCAGCTGTAGCACTGCCACTCCGGCCTCACTGTTTAAGACCACGCTCGATTGCGTCGCCCCGTTCGCAAGCCGCATCACCCAGCAATCCGTTCCACCATTGAGGAAAAACAGCTGCACATATTGCGCAAGCTGCCCACCGGTCGGGTCCTTCGAGAAAGCGCGCGTGAAATCCATGTAACTCGTGCAGCGCACCGGTTCGCCGATTGGCCCTTTCAGTGACGTACCCAGAAACATGCCGATGGATGTACTTACGCCGACGATCGTGCGCACCCCGCTGGGAATTTCCTGCACGTAAACACCAGGGTAGGTCGGAGAAACTGGCATACACGCCTCCTATCTGCTTTTCTCGAACGCGGAAGTGAAAACTCTTCTGCTTTTCTCTGGGAAACTGGCTGCCGAAGACTGCGCGGTTTCTGCTCGGATCGATTCGAAGTGACTGTGGACAAATTGTGTGTTCAAAGCCGTAGAAACTCCTCAATCTCCGTTAAGCGCGATTCTTTCAATCCATACAAGTGCTGCTGCTTTTCGGCCACCTGCAACTTCCGCTCATCGAATGCCTGCGTAGAGCTTGTTCTGGTCTTCGCCAGCCAGCCCTTTTGTGCGAGTCCCTCCAGCGCTTCCTCCACCTCGGGCAGAGATGGCGGCGGGCTCAAATCGCGCAGCCACCATTGCGTGATGCCCTCGACGGTATCCTTGGCAAAGCGATGCTCCACCAAATACCGCAGAATGCGCCGCTGAATCTCAGCGATTGCGTCCAAGAGCGCGCAAATGGGCTTTTGCTCCTGCACACGCCCGGAGCAATGTCCCTGCCAGAACCATGTCTTTTGTTTTAAATGGGGTGAGGCGAGGGGTGCGGTCACGGTGACCGATCCTAAAACTACCGCACGCAACAATTCTTTGAAATCACGGAAAAATCGACCTGCGGTCTGCGCACCTCCACCGCGACCAAATTGCCGCACCCGCTACGCGGCCGCGTAACTGCTCATATACCTCGAGCTCTTTAACTAGTCGATCGTTATTGTGCGGGAATCACGACAAACGAAACGACAGCGGCGCCAGTCCGTGCTTCCGAATCATCCTCTGAAGCGCTCGGCGGTCTGTTCCCGCTGCCCGTGCCGCCTGACTTACGTTTCCTTGACTCGTCGACAAAAGGTGGGATAAATACGACCGCTCAAATTCGCGAATGACTCGCGCTTTCGCCGCTTGCAGAGTACCTCTTTCCAATTCCTCCGGTCTCTCCAGTCCGCGTAGTTCGATATCTTGGGCTTGTAGCACATCCGATGGCGCAATCACTACCGCTCGATGCATCAGGTTCTCGAGCTCACGAACATTGCCCGGCCACGCGTAACGCTCCAGCTTGCACAATGCTGCCCGCGAGAGAGCCATCTTCCGGCGCTCGTATTGCCCAGCATAGCGAGTCAAGAAATGTCGTGCCAGCCGCGGGATGTCGTCCTTCCTGCTTCGCAGTGCTGGCACGTCGACGGTAAGGATGTTCAGCCGGTGAAACAAATCTTCGCGAAAGCTCTGCGTGCTGACCAGTTCCCGCAGATCGGCGTTCGTGGCGCTGATCGTCCGCACGTTTGCTTGGATGCTCCTCGACGCGCCCAGCGGCCGGTATTCGCGATCCTGCAGGAATCGCAGCAGTTTTGTCTGGGCCGACTTCGAAAGCGTGTCCACTTCATCCAGAAAGAGCGTGCCTCCCTCCGCTTCTGCAAGCAGCCCACTCTGCGCTTGCGCCGCATCAGTGTACGCGCCACGCGCGTGGCCGAACAATTCGTTCTCAAAAAGATGGTCAGGCAAAGCGCCGCAGTTCAATGGCACAAACGGGTTTTCGCGGCGCGCTCCGTTGTAGTGCATCGCGCGCGCAAAAAGCTCTTTCCCTGTTCCTGTCTCTCCCGTGATCAAAACCGTCGCGTCGGAATTTGCCAGCCGCGGTACCTTTTCGATCGCCGATAGGAAAACCTCGCTCTCCCCTATCAACGAGTCAAGCTTCAGCTCGCCTCGCCTCAGAACCTTCGGCTCTGGTGCTGGCAATAGCCTTCGAATGCGCGGGCCCCACTCCAACTCACGGATTGGACAGCAAAAGAAGTCGTCAAGCTCCGGAATCAACTGCTCCGCCAGATTTGTAAGCGTTTCCGACAATTGGCAGAAAACGCCCACCATCGATGCGGCCGTCCATTGTTTTCGCAGCTGGCTCACAACTCGTGAAAGAAAAGAGTCGATGGCTGCGCGAATGACCACAAGGTCCGGTTCTCGGAACGTGTGCTCCTCCACTTCCTGAAAAGTGGCCGAGAAGCATTCCGCACCGCTAGGACTTGTGCGCTCGACTAGCGTCCGAAGACGGTCGCAATTTCCCCGGATACACGGATTCTCTCCTGAGTCGACAATGAGAATATGCACCCGGGACATGGCAATAGCGCGGACTAGCTTCTGTGAAGGGCAACAGCTGGTCCGATGCCCATGAACCTGGGGCATCGGAGAGCCCGACCCCTCGCTCTTGTGCACTAACTGTGCGAATATCACCCCTCAAGTCAATAGAACTGCTGTGGAAAACTTTGAGCGCCTTAGTTGTTTACGACTGAGCATCGGCACCCGTTCCGGGACAAGACTAAAAACCACGGTTCCTGTCCAATGCGCTCAACCTTCATCTCGTCGCCGAGACAAAAAACTTGTTTTGGAATGCCACGCACTATGATGGGTCTCCAGAATCAAAATTGGGAACTGTAGAAATGATTCTGAGAGGCCTAATTCAGTCAGGAAGGAAGCATTGCCAAAACCAAGTGGCCCTGCAACTCATTAGAAAATAAGCGGATGATGCTGTAAGCCGGATTCTCCGCGCGCTTCTTTGTCTTCAATAAATTGCGTAGACTCGAAAAATGAATCGTCAATGAAGGCAATTACAGACTGTCGGCTAGGAGGTATCATCCCAATGCGATTCAGAACTACAGCCTTGATAGCGAGATTGCTCTTAGGAGCAGTTTGTTGTCTGCTGGGGCCGACAGCGGGTCACGGGCGACTTACGCGCGGGTTGGCGGGGGGAGAGGTAATCTGGAAGAACGTGACGGTCGCGGACGCGGCTGGCCCCTCGGCTCCGCTCCCGGCTGCGCAAAAGCGGGATTTCATGGAGGGATTCCGCTATCGCAACGATCTCGGCAGCACGGTGAAGCCCGATTTCTTCAAGGATTTCCCTACCACGGCAGTCGTGGAGCGTAATCTGGTCTGGGACACCGGGATGATTGAGATGTTTGGCCAGAACTTTTTCGATCATCTGAAGCTGAACGAGCCTTACCACGTGGTATCGAACCAGGACCTGAAGATACCGGACGTGGGTACCTTTCAAAACCGCGACGTGGTGCTCGAATGGGTCGGGCAATCTCAAAGAAACGGCCAGGACTGCGCATTGATCAAGTAGCAAGCATTTTTCAACCCGCTGGAGATCGTCAACGGGGGCATGAATTTGAAAGGACGCAGTGACTACTGGGGAGAGATCTGGGTGTCGCTGACCACCAAACAAATTGAATACGGCACGCTTATGAAAGTATGGTGGGAGAGATGAAGCTGCCCGGTCAGGAGACCGCTCAGGTTGTCAATATCTTCCGCATCGGCACTCTGAACCCGTAAGTGCAAAGTAGTTGAGATATTTACTTAACAAAGGGGGGAATATAGCTTCGAAAAAGCGCAAATGGCCGCTTTACTTGCTGTGGCCCAATTCGGCCCCTCGATGCGCGGTCGGTATAAGCGCACGGTACAACTGACACCAAAGGACCCTGGGATCGAGTCTGGCCTCGAGTGTCTGAGCCAGCACAAATTTCCCAGCTAAGAGGATCAAGTACGAAGTACTTCATAATACGTTAATCGCCTTGACAATCCTTCGTCGCCGGGGTAGAAGCTAAGTCCACGGGGCGCTCCCCGACGTATTCTTCTGCGACAGGTCAGTGACGCAATTCAGGCCGCATGTAAGGTTTACCGATCGAGGCGCCCTATGTTCCCTGCCTGCGGGCGGCAGCAGCTGCAAGCCCGCCCACGCAAAGCTGGCAATCCCAGGCAGCGGAGTTGTCACGGTTCCCCGGGTCTCGTTTGGAATCTGAGGTAGACTTTGGCCGACCGACCTGGTGTAACGATATTCTGGGTTCCCGTCGCAGCGGTCCTGCTGGCGTTTATGTATCCCCTTGGATTGGGATTTCGCCAGGCGCCGGCTCCGTCAACATCGAATTCGCACATCACTCCAAAGCACAAGCGGCAGGCTTCGACAGGCCAAACGAGCGGAACTCGGAACAACCAAGCCGCCAAAAACTCGGCGCCGAAACACGATGTCAGGAAGCTTCTGAGTGAGTTCTACGGTATTCCCGATTATCAGAACATCGAGAA
>Ga0307479_10000907_pt1 | contig 26751 bp, 25 predicted proteins | sample atmos_gasesECM4C_FD_203743 | JGI IMG/M metagenome (GOLD analysis project Ga0307479, IMG submission 203743) | Hardwood forest soil microbial communities from Morgan-Monroe State Forest, Indiana, United States - atmos_gasesECM4C_515 | ecosystem: Environmental > Terrestrial > Soil > Temperate... | reverse complement strand
TGTTCTATCGGCTGGCGCCGATCGTGTTCATGGGCGGCTCGCTGGTCGCACATGGCGGGCAGAATCCGATCGAGGCGGCCAAGCTCGGCGCATCGATCGTCCATGGTCCCCACGTGTTCAATTTCTCCGACGTCTACGAGGCCCTGGACGGCGCGGTCGGCGCGAAGCAGGCCGACACGGAAGAAGCGCTGGTCAAGCAGCTCGGCCAGCTGTTGGCCGATCCGGCCGCCTGCGAGCACATGAACGCGGCCTCCGCGCGCGTGGTGGAGCAGCTCGGCGGCGCGCTGGACCGCACGCTCGCGGCCCTCGAGCCGTATCTGTTGCAGCTACGGCTCGAGATGGGAGCCGCCAGTGCGTGAGCCGGCGTTCTGGCACCGGCCGAAGTCATGGAAGTCGCATCTGCTCCGGCCGCTCGCCGCCCTCTATGGCGCGGTCGCGGCGCTGCGGTTGCAGCGCAAGGGGTTCGACGCCGGCGTTCCGGTGCTCTGCGTCGGCAATTATCACGTCGGCGGCGCCGGCAAGACGCCCGCGGTGCTGGCGCTGGCCGGCATCTTGCGCGAGCTCGGCGAGACCCCGGTGGTGCTGAGCCGCGGCTATGGCGGCAAGCTGCGCGGCCCGGTCATGGTCGATCCCTCGAGGCACACGGCCGAGAAGGTCGGCGACGAGCCATTGATGATGGCGTCCCGCGTTCCCGTGGTGGTGGCGCGCGACCGCGTCAACGGCGTGGCGATGGCGAGATCGCAGCGCGCCAGCGTCATCCTGATGGATGACGGCTTTCAGAATCCGGCGATTGCCAAGGACGCCGCGCTGATCGTGATCGACAGCGAGCGCGGCATCGGCAACGGCTATGTGATCCCCGCGGGTCCGCTGCGCGCACCGCTGCCGCCGCAGCTTGTGCGCACCGACGCGCTGATCGTGGTCGGCGAGGGAGACGCGAGCAAGGAAATCGCCGCCGCAGTCATCGCGCGCGAAGGACAAGTGCTGTCGGCGCATCTGAAGCCCAATGCCGCTTCCGTTGCGGCGCTTGCCGGAAAGCGCGTCCTTGCGTTTGCCGGCATCGGCGATCCCCAGCGCTTTTTCAGGACGCTGCGCTCGAGCGGGATCGACGTGGTCCGGGAACGCGCCTTCGCCGACCATCACAATTTTTCGAATAATGATGTCGAGGCGTTGCTCGCCGAATCAAGGGACGATGCCCTGACGCTGGTGACGACGGAAAAGGACCTGGCGCGGCTGCGCGAGGGCGGGGAATTTTCCGAGCTTGCGCGCGCGATCGTGCCCTTCGCGATCACGCTGGAATTCGAGGACGGCGGAAAATTGCGGAAATTTCTCGCGGATCGGCTGTTCAAGGCCCGCGAGAAGAAATTTCTGCACGAAAGATAAAGGTAATGCATGTCGTCCCGGCCTAGTGCGCAATTGCGCACGGGGAGCCGGGACCCATACGCCGTGTCGGCTATGTTGAGAGACGTTGTTCGCCGGCTTTCGCGCAACGGCTACGGCCTGTGGTTATGCGTCCCGGCTTTCGCCGGGACGACGAAAGTGGCTAGATTCAACCCTTCTCCCCCAGCGCCCCTGGAAAATGCCGCTGCAGCACGGCGCTCGGTATCGCATAGGCTTCCTGCAGATCGACGCTCCAGTATTTCAGCTCGTCCAGCGGAATCCGCGCATCGGTCACCGCACAGCGCACATAGGTTCCCGGCGAGATCACGCGGAAATCGCCGTCCAGATATTGCACCTGCGCTTCGCCGTGGCCCGAGGGGCCAAATTTGTTCAGCACCGTTGAACGCTCCGATTAAGTTCCGGTAATCCGGGATGGCGATTGATCTAGCACAGATAGGTAGCGCTGTCCGCTGGCGAACCCCACCGATTTGTGATGTTTTGGGTATTTGTCCGCATGGTAGTTTTGGCGCGAATGGACGCTGTTTCCGCTGCACCAAATAAGCCGCAATCCCCGATGCGCCCTCTTGCCGCGATCGCATTCCTGACGCTCATGGCCATGACCTCGGCTGTCGTGACTTCGCCTGTCATGGCGGCCGAACCGTTACCGGCGCCGCGACAGGTCGAGATTCCCTCCGGTGACGGGACATTGCGGGCGGAGCTTTACAAGCCGGCCGGCGACGGCCCGTTTCCGACCGTGATCGCGCTGCATGGCTGTGGCGGATTGGCTGGCCATTCCGACCCGGTGCTGCCGCGCTATCGCGACTGGGCCGAGCAATTGCTGAAGGACGGCAAGGCCGTCCTGCTGCCGGACAGTTACGGCTCGCGTGAGCTCGGCCCGCAATGCCGGGTCAAGGAGCGGCAGGTGCACGGCCGTCGCGAACGGGTGGCCGACATCCTGGCGGCGCGGCAATGGCTGCTGCAGCAGCCCTGGGTCATCCAAAACCGCATCAGCCTGATCGGATGGGCGAGCGGGGCGAGCGCGCTATTATGGGCGGTGCGCCCGCAATTGCTCTCGCGCAACGCCAAGGAGCCGGATTTCCGCTCCGCGGTCGCGTTCTATCCGGATTGCCGCGCCTCTTCCGGGCTCGGTTGGAGCGCACGGGTTCCGACCCTGATCCTGATCGGCGCCAAGGACGATGTCTCCTCGCCGCCGGCCTGCCGCCAGATGATCGACGGCGCGCGCGGGCGCAGCGCGCTGACGCGGATCGTGGTCTATCCCGGCGCCTATCACGATTTCGACCGCGCCAATCTGCCGTTGCACGCGGTGAACGCAACTGCCGACGCTGCTTTGCCGGAAGGCGGCCATCTCGGCGGCGATCCCGGGGCGCGCGCGGACGCGGAAAAGCTGGTCGCGGAGTGGCTCGCGCGGTGACGTCGCTTTAGAACAGGCTGCCCTGATCCACGGGCTTGACGACGCGCTTCGGCGCGACCGGCTTGGCTTCGCGCACCGCCGCCTTCGGCTCGCTTGTGGGAGCAAGCGTCGCGGCCGGCCGGTCCGAATCCGCGGTTGCGGCCACCCGTCCGTCGGAGAATTCCAGATCGAGCCGCGCCCCGGGGCCGATGCTGTGTGCGGCGTGGAGCGGGTGGCCCGCTTCGTCACGCACCAGCGCAAAGCCGCGCGCCAGCACGCTGCGATAGGATAGTGCCGCCAGCAATTGCCCGCTGTGGGTGACGCGCGCATCGAGCCGCTGCATGACGGTGGAAAGCGCGCGCCGCGCCCGCTCGGCGAGCCGATGCGTGCGCTCGCGTTGGCGCGCGATGGCCTGGCGCTGGGCCTGCGCGTTGGCGAGTTTCGACGCTTTCAGCCGCGCCTCCAGCCCGGCATAACGATCGCGGCGGCGGCGCAGCAATGATTTCGTGGACAGCGTCAGCCGTTCGCCTGATACCACCAGCCGGTGCTGCGCCTGCGCGACCTGTCCGCGCAAAACCCGCAAGGTCAGCCGGCTGCTGGCATGCGCGAAGCGGCGGAAATGCGCATGGGTGTTGGCTTTCAGGCCGCGGGGCAGGGCGCCTGAGGCGCCATCCAGCCGCTGCCGCGGGATCGCCAGAACTTCGCTTGCCGCCGGTAGCGCGCGGCCTGCGGCGCGCAGCTCGTTGCGGCGGCTTTCCTGGCCGCGCTGCCAGCACACGAACGTGCGGCGCGCGAGGCTCTCGACCTCGGCGAACAATTCGCTGCGCACGGGGACCGCCATTTCGGCCGCCGCCGTCGGCGTCGGCGCCCGCTTGTCGGCGGCAAAGTCGATCAGCGTGATGTCGGTCTCGTGGCCGACCGCCGAGATCAGCGGGATCAAGCTTTCGGCCGCGGCGCGCACCACGATCTCCTCGTTGAACGACCACAGGTCTTCCAGCGAGCCGCCGCCGCGCGCGACGATCAGCACGTCGGGGCGCGGAATCCTGCCGCCAACCGGCAGCGCGTTGAAGCCGCGGATCGCGGCCGCGACCTGCTCGGCCGAGCCGTCGCCCTGCACCCTGACCGGCCACACCAGTACATGCCGCGGAAAGCGGTCTTCCAGCCGATGCAGGATGTCGCGAATCACCGCGCCGGTCGGCGAGGTGACGACGCCGATCACCTCCGGCAGCCACGGCAATAGCTGCTTGCGCGCCTCGTCGAACAGGCCCTCGGCGGCGAGCTTCTTCTTGCGCTCCTCCATCAGCGCCATCAGCGCGCCGATGCCGGCGGGCTCGAGCGCCTCGATCACGATCTGGTATTTCGACGAGCCCGGATAGGTGGTGAGCTTGCCGGTGGCGATGACCTCGAGCCCCTCCTGCGGCTTGAAGCGCATCCGGGCGTGGGCGAATTTCCAGATCACCGCCTCGATCTTGGCGCTCTCGTCCTTCAGCGCGAAATAGCAATGGCCGGAGGAATGGGGCCCGCGAAAACCGGAGATCTCGCCGCGCACCCGCACATGGCCGAAAGTGTCCTCCACCGTCCGCTTCAGCGCGGAGGACAGTTCGGAGACGGTATATTCCGGCGCGTTGATCAGGTTTTCCGCTGCAGGCATCTCGGGTGATTCGGTCTTTTGGGGCTCTTGCGCAAGGTAGGGGCTTTCGGCCGTCCCCGCTAATCCGCGCCCTTATGCATTCATATACTCTGTGATACAGAGTTCTCTATAAAAGGTATCGAGGACGGGAAACAATGGCGAAGCTTCTGTTCGGCATAGTCGGACTGCTGGCCATGGCAGCGCTCTTCCCCGTTGCCGTGATTGCGTTCACGGCGCCCGTATCCCCGCCACCGATGGTCTCCATGGCGGTGCCCTCCAGGCAGGTCCAGGACGTTCCGCCACCTCGGCAATTCCAGGCGCGGGATGGCGCCATGCTTCAATATTACGCCTATCCCGCAGGGCCGGACAAAGTCGCCGTTCTGATCCACGGTACAGCCGGTCCCGGAACCAGCATGCATTCCCTGGCGGAGGCGCTGCGGGGAGCGGGGGTGACAACCTATGTGCTGGACATTCGCGGCCACGGCGGCTCGGGCCGCCGCGGCGACGTCGATTACATCGGGCAGGTCGATGACGACCTCGCCGACTTCGTCGCCCAACTCGGGCCGCCGAAGAGCGGCGAAACCCGCACCCTTGTCGGGTTCTCCGGCGGAGCCGGGTTCAGCATTCGCTTCGCCGGCGGCCCCGACGGCTTGCTGTTCGACCGCTATCTGTTTCTTTCACCGATCCTCCCGGGATCGTCAGCCTTGCGCCCGAACGCCGGCGGCTGGACCAACATCTCCATCCCGCGCGTTGTTGTGATCGCCTGGCTCAATCGCCTGGGCATTCACTGGTTCGACGGATTTCCCGTCATCAGCTACGCCGTGTCGCCCGACCGATCGCGCGAGACGACCGCCAGCTATTCCTATCGGCTGATGATGAATTTCGGCGCCGGACGGGCGTACGAGACCTATCTGAAAAACATTCGCCGCCCGGCTGCGGTGCTCGTCGGCGATGCCGACGAGCAGGTGGTCGCGGACCAATTCGCGCCGCTGCTGCAGCGCGTCGGCGCGAACATCCCGGTCACGATTGTGCCGAACATGAAGCACCGCGACATGATCGCCGCACCCGAAGCATTGCGGGCGGCCGTTCGCGCGATCTCCCCCGGGCGAAGTAGCGGCACAATGATCAAGCTCAATTGAGAGGACAGGCGATGTTGAAACGATTGCTCCGCGGCTCCTTAAACCTCGTGAAATGGGTGCTGTGCCTCGTTGGCGCGACCACCCTCGTGCTCGTCGCGATGCTCGCAACGCCGCTCGCTGGCCTGCCGGAGTTGACCTCGGTATCGAAGACGGCTCGCGCGGTCGATCGCAGCACCATGCCGCCCTTGCAGCGTTTCTCCGCCCGCGACGGCACGGAACTGGCGTACCGGCACTATCCGGCGCGGGGAGTTGCGAACGAAAAGATCGCTATCCTCGTGCACGGCTCGTCCGGTTCGAGCCCCTCGGTGCACGCGCTCGCGGATGCACTGGCTGCGCGGGGCGTCGAGACATATGCGCCCGACATTCGCGGGCATGGCGGCTCCGGCACGCGCGGCGACATCGCCTATCTCGGCCAGCTCGAAAACGATCTGGAGGACCTTGTCGCCGTGGTGCGCAAGGCCTCACCCAATCAGCCGCTGACCTTGCTCGGTCACTCCGCGGGCGGCGGCTTTGCGCTTCGGGTGGCGAGTTCGCCGATCCGGAACCTGTTTGCGCGCACCGTGCTGCTTGCGCCCTATCTCGGCTACGACGCGCCGACCAACCGGGATTCCGGCGGCTGGGCCAGCGCCGACGTTCCTCGCTTGCTGGCGCTGGCGGCGCTGCGCCGGGTCGGCATCGAATGCTGCGAAGAGCTGCAGACGCTTGCCTTCGCGGTGCCGCCGAATTCCGAAAATATCCTGGTGCCGGCCTATTCGTACCGCTTGATGCGCAATTTCGCGACGCGTGGCTACAAGGACGATCTTGCCGCCGTCACCAGGCCGCTGACGCTGATTTCCGGCGCCGACGATGAGTTGATGCTGGCGGACAACTACGCCGCCGCGGTGCACGCGGTCGCGCCGTCGGTCGACGTCAAGCTGATCCAGGGCGCCAACCACATGGGCATTGTCAGCGATGCGCGAGCTGTCTCGGCGATTGCCGACGACGTTGCCACGCGCGGATCGGCCGGGACTTAGAATCGTGATCGACAGCAAGCAGGCGGCCGATGCGCTGAGCGACATCGACGACGTTGTCCGCCGCGTTCGCCAATCGCAGATATATAATGCAGCCAGCTGGATCATGGTCTGGTGGGGCGTGCTGGTGATTGCCGGCAATATCGCAACCTGGCTCTGGCCGTATGACGCCCAATACATCTGGCCCGCCGTGAACATCGCGGGAGTCGTTGGCACCGTCCTGATCAGTGCTCTCCTCTATCGGCGGACCGGCGTGCGTACCTCCGATGGCCGGGTGTTGGTGGCATACCTATTGTTCTTCGCGTTCGGTTATTTGTGCTCGCAAGTGCTCGGCCATTATGGACCGCGCGAGCTCGGAGCGTTTTGGCCGATCTATTTCATGCTGTTCTACACCCTCGGCGGCTTGTGGTTCGGCGGCGCCTTCGTTGCCATCGGGCTTGGCATCGCGGTGCTGACGCTGATCGGTTATTTCTTCGTCGACGATGCTGCTTTCCTGATCTGGATGGCCTTCGTCAACGGCGGCGGATTGATCCTGGGCGGCCTCTGGATGCGCAGGGACTAGCGCGATGGCCGAGCTCGACGACATCGTCCACCAGCCGCTGCGGCTGCGGATCATGGCGGCGCTGAACGCGCTGCCTGTGGCCACGGGGCTGGAATTTTCGAAACTGAAAAAGCTGACCGGCGCCACCGACGGCAATCTCGGGGCCCATATCGAGACGCTGTCGAAGGCGGGCTACGTCTCGGTGGAAAAGGCCTTTGTCGGCAAGAAGCCGCAGACTACGGTGACCGCGACCGCCGCCGGGCGCGGCGCGTTCGCGCGCCATGTCGCGACCTTGCAGGAGATCATCGCGGCGTCCGGGGGCGGCGAGTAGTCGCGTCATTCCGGGGCGCTCGCAACGCGAGCGAACCCGGAATCTCGAACAGGCATGCACCGGCGCAAGACAACCTTGAGATTGCGGATCGGCGCGCTTGGCGCGCCGTCCGGAATGACGGGTTTTTGCTGGCTTACCCCTTGCAGGAGAGGGTGGACTCGTGCGACCGACGATGGCTTCGAACACCGCATCTGGCTGTATTTCATGCACATTCTCCTGCTCGGTTCCGGCGGCCGCGAACATGCCTTGGCCTGGAAGATCGCAGCTTCCCCGCTCGTGACCAAGCTGTGGTGCGCGCCGGGCAATGCCGGCATCGCGCGCGAGGCCCAATGCGTGGCGCTCGATATTACCCACCACCAGGCGGTGATCGATTTCTGCAAGTCGAATGCCGTCGAGCTCGTCGTGGTCGGCCCGGAAACACCGTTGGCGGCCGGCATCGTCGACGATCTCGCTGCCGCCGGCATCAAGGCGTTCGGGCCGAGCAAGGTGGCGGCGCAGCTCGAGGGCTCAAAAGCTTTCACCAAGGAGCTGTGCACCGAGTTCGGCATCCCGACCGGCGCCTATCGGCGCTTCGACAACGCCGCCGACGCGCTTGGTTACGTACGCGCGCAAGGCGCGCCGATCGTGATCAAGGCCGACGGGCTTGCCGCCGGCAAGGGCGTGGTGGTGGCGAAAACCTTAGCCGAGGCGGAAGACGCGATCGCCATGATGTTCGACGGCGGCTTCGGCGCGGCTGGCGCCGAGGTCGTGATCGAGGAATTCTTGTCGGGCCGCGAGATCAGCTTCTTCGCGCTGTGCGACGGCGAAACCGCGATCGCGCTGGCCTCCGCCCAGGACCACAAGCGCGTGTTCGACCACGACCAGGGGCCTAACACCGGCGGCATGGGCGCCTATTCGCCGACACCGTTCGTGACCGAGGAAATCCACGCCGCGATCATGAAAGAGATCATCGGGCCGACGGTCGCCGGCATGAAGGCGCGCGGCACACCGTTCCGCGGCGTGCTCTATGCCGGCGTGATGCTGACGGAAGCCGGCCCAAAGCTGTTCGAATACAACGTCCGCTTCGGCGATCCGGAGTGCCAGTTGCTGATGCTGCGGATGATGTCCGACATCGTGCCGGCTTTTCTTGCCTCCTGCGACGGGCAACTCAAGAATTTCGACCTGCGCTGGTTTGACGAAAGCGCGGTGACGGTGGTGATGGCCGCGAAGGGCTATCCCGGCAACTACCAGAAAGGCAGCCGCATCGACGGGCTCGATGACGCCGCTGGAATCGACGGCGTCGAAATCTTCCACGCCGGCACGGTCGAGAAGGACGGCGCCATCATTGCCAATGGCGGCCGCGTGCTGAACGTGTGCGCGCTGGGCAAGACGGTGACGGAAGCGCAAGCAAAGGCCTATCAGGCGGTCGATCGCATCCGTTGGCCGGAAGGCTTTTGCCGCCGCGATATTGCTTGGCAGGCGGTGGAAGCGGAGAAGGGCCACTAGCTCCGCTCGTCATACGCGGGCTTGACCCGCGTATCCATCACTCTTCAAAAGACTCTTGCGAAGGAGATGGATTGCCGGGTCAAGCCCGGCAATGACACCTTGCCGCGAGTGCCGAACGCGGCTTAAAGTAAATCCCCGCCCGCGGCCGCCGCCGTCGTGCCGTGCTCGCGAAAAGCCTTGATGACGTTGCGGCCGACCCGCCATCGGTGCACCTCGTCGGGGCCGTCGACCAGCCGCTGCGAGCGCACTTGCGTGTACCACTTGGCGAGGATGGTATCCTGGCTGAAGCCGAGTGCGCCGTGGAGCTGGATCGCGGTGTCGATCACGTGGTGCACCATGTGCGCGAGATAGACTTTTGCAATCGAGTTCTCCTGCCGCAGGTCCATGCCCTTTTCCGCCTTGTAGGCGATATGCAGCAGCATCAAGCGCCCGATATAGAGCTGGCTGGCGCATTCGGCGAGCATGAACTGCACCGCCTGGCGGTCGGCGAGCAGCACGCCGAAGGTCGAACGTTTTGTGACATGGCCGACCGCCATATCGAGCGCGCGCTGGGCTTTCGCGATATTGTGCATGCCGTGACGCAGCCTCCCATAGGCAAGCCGGTGCTGGCCCATATTAAAACCGTTGCCTTCGCCCCCGAGCAGATTGTCGGCCGGCACTTTCAGATCCTTGATCTCGATCTCGGAATGGCCGCCGGCGAGAGCGTCGTAGTGCGGGCCTTCGATCGCCATGTTCTTGATGTTGCGCTTGATGCGGTAGCCGGGGTTCGGCAGTTCGACGATGAATGTCGAATACTGCTTGTGGCGCGGCGCGTTCGGATCGGTCCTGGCCATCACCAGCGCCATGTCGGCGACGCTCGCGGAAGACGAGAACCACTTCTCGCCGTTGAGGATGTAGTTCTCGTTGCCGTCCTTCACCGCCGATGTCTGCATGCCGGTCGCATCCGCGCCGGCGGCTTTCTCCGTCATCGAGAAGCAGATTCGCTTCTCGCCGTTGAGCAGGGGTTTTAGGAACTTCTCCTTCTGGTGCGGCGTGCCATGCTCGAGGATCGTCATCATCGAGGCGTCGTCGGGGCCCTGCGTGTTCATCGACAGCGCGCCCAGCATGCTTTCGCCAAGCTCCATCTGCACCAGCGCGTTGGCGAGCGGGCCAAGTCCCATGCCGCCATATTCCTTCGGCACGAACGGGCACCACAGCCCCTGCGCGCGCGCTTTCGCCCGGAGCTTGCCGAGCACTTCGTCGAGCGGCTTTGAGTCCAATTCCTTTTCCGCGGGGATGCACTCCTCGTGTACCCATTTACGCACCTTTTCGCGGATCGCCTTGGCCTCGGACGGGATTTCGAAATCGATCGACATGGCATTTCCTCTGTTGGTTCTTGCTGCCTGGACTTGCTGGATGGCATAACCCCAGGATGCGCCAGCGGCAACGACAAACAAAGTTTGAAGCGATAGCTGTCATACCCGCGCATGCGGGGTATCCAGTAGGCCGCGGCGGCTGTTGTCGACGGCGGCGTTGGTGTTTACTGGATCATCCGCATTCGCGGATGACGACGGGTGTGCGATATGTCTGATCTTGCCGATCTGTTTCCCGGCTATGCGTCCGAATGGATCAACACCTCGGCGGGCCGCATCTTTGCCCGCGTCGGCGGCAAGGGCCCGCCGCTGCTGTTGCTGCACGGCTTTTCCTCGACCCACGTGATGTGGCACCAGGTGGCGCCGCAGCTTGCCGACCAGTTCACCCTGATCATCGCCGACCTGCCGGGCTACGGCTGGTCGGACATGCCGGAGAGCGACAAGGATCACACGCCCTACACCAAGCGCGCGATGGCGAAGACGATCGTGGAAGCGATGGAGCGGCTCGGCCACGTGCATTTCGCACTCGCCGGTCATGATCGCGGCGGCCGCGTCTCATACCGGCTCGCGCTCGATCATCCCGGCCGGCTGTCGCGGCTCGCGGTGCTCGATATCCTGCCGACCTATGATTACTGGGAACGCATGAACCGGCTCTATGCGCTGAAAATCTATCACTGGACGTTTCTGGCGCAGCCCTATCCCTTGCCGGAAACGCTGATCTCGGGCGCGGGCGAGTTCTTCCTCAGAGAGAAGATGGCGAGCCAGACCAAGTCGAAGACGCTCGACGCGATCGATCCGCGCGCGCTGCAACATTATCTCGCGCCCTTCCGCGATCCGTCGCGGATACACGCGATGTGCGAGGACTATCGCGCCGGCGCCTATGCCGATTACGAGATCGACAAGGCGGATTTCGAGGCGGGCAAGAAGATCACGATCCCGATGCTGGCGCTGTGGGGCGATGCCGGCATCGCCTCGGCCGCGGCCACCCCGCTCGACACCTGGAAGAAATGGGCCACCAACGTCACCGGCGCGCCGGTCGGTTCCGGGCATTTTTTGACGGAGGAGAATCCGGATGTGACGGCGAAGCTGTTGCGGGAGTTTTTTGTGGCGGGGTAGGGGGGCGTAGCCACAAACAAGGCTCGTCATACCCGCGAAGGCGGGTATCCAGTACGCCGTGGCTTCTCGGTTGAACACGGCTGTCTCTGGAATACTGGGTCATCCGCCTTCGCGGATGATGACAGCGGAGTTCTGGTCGGGCACCGGCCCATCACCGCCTCTCCCTGAAAAACTCTTTCAACAGCGCCGCCGCCCTGGTTTCCCCGACCGCGGAATAGACCTCCGGTACGTGATGGCAGGTCGGTGACGCAAAAAAACGCACGCCGGAATCGACTGCCCCACCCTTGGGGTCGGCCGCGCCGTAATACAGCCGCCGGATCCGCGCGAACGAGATCGCGCCGGCGCACATCGTGCAGGGCTCCAGCGTGACGTAGAGGTCGCAATCGACCAGCCGCTCGGTGCCGATTCGCTCGGCGGCCTGCCGGATCGCCAAAATCTCCGCATGCGCGGTCGGATCGCAGTCGGTCAGCGTGCGGTTACCGGCGGTGGCGATGACCTCGTAATCCCTGACAATCACGCATCCGATCGGAACTTCGCCGGATTTTCCGGCATTTTCGGCGGTTTTCAGCGCCAAATCCATGAAAGAAGGGGCGGTCATGCCTCGTATCATCGGAAGAAACCTGCTAGTAGATGCGCCTTCAGCAAAAGTGGATCTTGGGCCTTACGTGAGATAGCGCCGCTGACAGCGCGCGTATCGCCATTCGCCTTGCACCTTGTCCTGCACCTTCAGTGAGACCTTCATGCCCCGCGACGACGACAAAAACAACGACTCCCGCGGCCGGCGTGACCGGCCGGGCGGCGGCAAGGGAGGCAATAAGGGAGGCAACAAGGGCCGTTCCGGCGCCGCGCGGGGACCGGAGAAGAAGTTTGCCAAGCGCGGCTTTGGGGCCAAGGACTTTGCGGCTAAGGATTTTGCCGCAAAGCGCGATGGCACGCGCTCCTTTGGCGAAGGTCGCCCGCCGCGCCGCCGCGACGACAGCGACGCTCCGCGCCGTGATTTCGGCGACAAGCCGCGGTTCAACCGCGATGACCGCCCCCGCGGCGATCGGCCGTTTGGCGATCGCCCGCCGCGTGGCGGCGACGGCGAGAAGCGCGCCTTCAAGCCGCGCGGCGACCGCCCCAAATTTGATCGCCCCAAGTTTGACCGACCCAAGTTTGACCGCGACGATGCCCGCCCGGCGGCGCGATCGTCCGACAGGAAGTTCGGCGACAGAAAGCCCTACGCTTCGCGGGACCGCGATGGTGAGAAGCGACCCTCTACGCCACGCGGCGAGGGTTTCCGCGAGCGCAACGACCGGCCAAGAGAAGAGCGAAAGTTTGGCGAGCGTCCGCCGCGAGGGGGCGATCGGCCGGAGCGGAAATTTGGCGGCGACAAGAAATTCTCGCGCGGCGCGCCGGATCGCGGCGGCGACCGCGGGGATCGCAAGAACGATCGCGGCCCGCGCAGGGATTTTGGCAATCGCCCGGCCGGTGGCGAATCCAAGCCGTGGCAGAAGCGCGGGTCCGATTCGGACCGTCCGGAGCGCAATTCGCGTCCGTCGCGCGAGGGCGCGCGCAATTTTGACCGTCCGAAATTCGATCGTCCCCGCGAAGGGCGCGAGGATCGTCCGAAATTCGACCGCCCGCGCGGGCCTCGCGACGACCGTCGTCCGCAGCCGGAAGGGCGTACCGACTGGCAGGAACATCCGCGCGGCGAGGGGCGCGGTGACCGGTTCGCCGATCGCCCGCGCCGCGAGGGGGAAGACGACAGCAAGATCTTCGCCAAGCGTCCGGCATTCGGCGGCCGCGGCACTTATCGCGAGCGCAAGCCCGATTTCGACAGACGCCCGCAGCGCGAGGAACCGAAGCGGAAAAAATCCGGTGAGCGCATTGCCAAGGTGGTGTCGCGCGCGGGGCTCGCCTCGCGCCGCGATGCCGAGGAATGGATCGTGCAGGGCCGCGTCACCGTCAACGGCCGCGTCATCAATTCGCCGGCGCTCGATGTCACGGCCAACGATGTCATCGCGGTCGACGGCAAGCCGTTGCCGCCGCGCGAGCGCACGCGGTTGTTCCTCTACCACAAGCCGCGCGGGCTGATGACGACGCATGCCGACCCCGAGGGGCGGCCGACGGTGTTCGACCATCTGCCGGAAGGCCTGCCGCGGCTGATCTCGATCGGCCGGCTCGATTTCAACACCGAGGGGCTGCTGCTGCTCACCAATGACGGCGGGCTCGCGCGCGTCCTCGAGCTGCCGGACACCGGCTGGCTCCGGCGCTACCGCGTCCGCGCCCATGGCGAGGTGACGCAGGCCCAGCTCGACCAGTTAAAGCAGGGCGTCGAGGTCGACGGCGTCAAATACGGATCGATCGACGCGACGCTGGAGCGCGACCAGGGCGCCAATGTCTGGCTGGTGTTCGCGATCCGCGAAGGCAAGAACCGCGAGGTGCGCAACGTGCTCGCCCATCTCGGCCTCGAGGTGAACCGGCTGATCCGGGTGTCCTACGGCCCGTTCCAGTTGGCCGAGCTCGCCGAGGGGCAGGTCGAGGAGGTAAAGACGCGGGTGCTGCGCGAGCAGCTCGGCGAGAAGGTGATCGCGCAGGCCGGTGCGGAATTTGCACCGGCAGAGCAGCGCAATGCGGGTGACGAGAACGAAGCGCCGCGCGGCAAGAAGCCGTTCAAGCCATTGGGAAAGAGCGCGCTGATCGCCGACCGCAAGGGTCGCCGCGTGCTGGTGCAGCGCACCGGCAGCGACGAAGCCCGCGCGCGCAACGAGGACGAAGCCAACGGCTACGGCCCGCCGCGCCGCCCCAAACGCGGTTATCATGGCAAGCGGGACTTGAGGCCGCGGGACGAGTAGGGCCAAATTATGCGATCCGAAATTCCGGTCTCTGCTTGCCTCTGGACCGCCGCCCGAGAGGTCTCTCCGTTCCCTCCACCCTTGCGGGGGAGGGCCAGGGTGGGGGGTACCCCACGAGTGGTCTCGGTGCGTGGCACCCCCTTCCCCAACCCTTCCCCGCAAGGGGGAAGGGAGCTCACCTCCGTCGCCGCAGCATCGGCGGGCTCGCTTCAGCGCAGGGACGCGGTTCGCTAATGCGCGTCGTCGGCGGACGATTGAAGGGCCGCAACCTTGCCTCGCCTTCCTCGCGCGAAATTCGTCCCACCGCGGACCGTCTTCGCGAGTCGGTGTTCAACATCCTGATCCATGCCTACGGCGATCCGATATCAGGCGCGCGGGTGCTCGATCTCTTTGCGGGCACCGGCGCGCTCGGCATCGAGGCGATCTCGCGCGGGGCTAACTTCGCGCTGTTCGTCGATAACGGCACCGAAGCGCGCGCGCTGTTGCGCAACAATGTCGAGGCGCTGGGGCTGGGCGGCATCACCAAGGTTTTTCGTCGCGACGCCACCAATCTCGGCCCGGCGCATCCGGTCGAGCCGTTCTCGCTGGTGTTTCTCGATCCGCCTTACGGCAAGGGGCTCGCCGACAAGGCGCTCGCCTCGATGCGCGACGGCGGATGGCTGACGCCGGGCGCGCTGCTGGTGGTGGAGGAAGCGAAGGCTGCGGTGTTTGGCGCGCCGGCGGGCTTTGAAGAGCTGGAGCGGCGTGCGTACGACGATACGGAGTTTGTGTTTTTGCGGGCTCAGTGACGGCCACAACTACTGCCGTCATGCTCCGCGAAAGCGGGGGCATCCAGTATTCCAGAGGCGGCGCTGATTGACCGAGAGGTCTCGGCGTACTGGGTCGCCCGGTCAAGCCGGGCGATGACGGTGGCGCAAGTGTTGTAGGGCTCAGTGACAGCCACATCTACCGCCGTCATGCTCCGCGAAAGCGGGGCATCCAGTATTCCAGAGGCGGCAGTGATCGATCTCTGACGGCACGGCGTACTGGGTCGCCCGCCTTCGCGGGCGATGACAGTGGAGCAGGTGGAAGCAACTCGCCTCTACCTCCGCCCGAACAGCTTCTCGATATCCGAGAGTTTTAGTTCCACGTAGGTCGGGCGGCCGTGGTTGCACTGGCCGGAATTGGGCGTGGCTTCCATCTCGCGCAGCAGCGCGTTCATCTCTTCCGGCTTGAGGCGTCGGCCGGCGCGCACCGAGCCGTGGCAGGCCATGGTGGCGGCGACGTGCATCAGCTTGCGCTCCAGCGGCAGCGCCTCGTCCCACTCTTCCATATGCTCGGCAAGATCGCGGAGCAGCGCGCCGGAGTCGATCTTGCCGAGCAGCGACGGCGTCTCGCGCACCGCGACCGCGCCGGGGCCGAAGGATTCGATCGCAAGCCCGAACGATGCCAGTTCCTCGTCGCGCGCCAGCAATCGCTCGACCGTTGCTTCATCCAGCTCGACGATCTCCGGGATCAGGAGGATCTGCCGCTGCACGCCGTTCGCGGCGAGCGAGGCCTTCAGCCTCTCATAGACGATGCGCTCATGCGCAGCGTGCTGATCAACCACAATCAAGCCGTCGCGAGTCTGCGACACGATATAGGTCTCGTGGATCTGCGTCCGCGCTGCTCCGAGCGGACGGTCGATCAGATCGGCGGAAGCTTGCGCCTCAAACCGCACATCGGCCGTCGGCGCGCCGACGTCGAACGCGGCCTGGCCTTCTTCGGCGAACGCGGTCGCCGCGCTACCGGCAAATGCCGGCACCGGGCCGACCGGCAAAGACGGCGAGCGCCGCCAGTCCCAGTTGCCGGGACGCGGCGCGAATGACGGGTGAAACGAAGCGATCGCGCCGCTAGCATCATTGGCCGCCGTGCGCCGGCCCTCGCGCGCAAGCCCTTCCTTCAGCGCGTGCACGATCAGGGCACGCACGAGGCCGGCGTTGCGGAACCGCACCTCGGTCTTGGCGGGGTGCACATTGGCATCGACCTCGCGCGGATCAAGCGTGACGAACAGCGCCACCACGGGATGGCGGTCGCGCGGCAGATAATCGGCATAGGCGGCGCGCACCGCCCCCAGGATCAGCTTGTCGCGCACCGGGCGGCCGTTGACGAACAGATATTGCCCGAGCGCGTTGGCCCGCGTCAGCGCGGGCGAGGCCGCAAAGCCCTCGACGACGACGCCGTCGCGTTCGGCGCGCACTTCGATGGCGCAGTCACGAAAATCCGCGCCGAGAATATCGCCGAGCCGGGTCAGGCGGCCGGCGGCACCGGGCAATGCCGCGGCCCAGGTGACCGGCGCCCGTTCCTCGCTGGCCAACGTGAAAGCGATATCGGGCCGCGCCATCGCCAGCCGCCGCACGATTTCGCGGATCGCCTCCGCCTCGGTGCGGTCGGTCTTCAGGAATTTCAGCCGCGCCGGCGTCGCATAGAAGAGGTCGGTGACCTCGACGCGGCTGCCCTGGCCGAGCGCGGCCGGCATGGCCTGCGATTTCACCCCGCCTTCGATCGACAGCGACCAGGCGTGCGGCTCGCTGGCGTGACGCGTGGTGATGGAGAGTTTTGCCACAGCGCCGATCGAGGGCAGCGCCTCGCCGCGGAACCCGAGCGTCTTGATCTGCAGCAGGTCCTCGTCATCGAGCTTGGAGGTGGCGTGGCGATCGACCGCGAGCACGAGGTCCGCCGCCGTCATGCCGCCGCCGTCGTCGGTAATGCCGATCCGCCGCCGGCCGCCGCCGTCGGTGAAGACATCGATCCGGCTGGCGCCGGCGTCGATCGCGTTCTCCACCAGTTCCTTGACCACGCTCGCGGGACGTTCGACCACCTCGCCGGCAGCGATGCGGTTGACGACCTGTTCGGGGAGCTGGCGGACGGGCATGGGCTTCGTTCAAGGCGCGATTCGGAACTCGGATATTTTAGAGACCGCGACGGTAAATGCATGCGGCGAAAACACAAATCGTTTCAAGGCGCAAAACGGCCAAACCACATGTTTAAGATACCACCCCTCGCCGTGTCGGCGCGAACCGTTATGCCCAACGGGATTGTGAGGTCCCACCAGCAGGTATATCGTTTCAAAAAACGACAATCTGCCGGGAGGGAAGTCATGTGCCATCTGTTCGCGCACCAGCCGCAACGCGACTATGAATCGCTGACCCGATCGTTGCGGATCGGTGGCCACTGCACCTCGATCCGTCTGGAAATGTCATTTTGGGATACGCTGGAGGAGATCGCGGCGAAGGAAAACATGAGTCTCGGAAAATTCCTCACGACACTCCACAACGAGGTTCTCGACCATCACGGTGAGGTCAAGAATTTCGCGTCGCTGCTGCGATGTTCCTGCCTGATCTATCGCGCCAAGAGCGTCGCCGTGCTCCCGGAGTTTCCCGCGTCCGCGGTAGCCATCCTGGACGCCGCGGAATAGCGGCTGTCGAAGCAAGACGATGCCCAGAGCAGGATGGTTTTTGGTTGAAGCGGTCTGTCGACGGACTCGGTTCACCTCTCCCCGAAGGGGAGAGGTCGATTTGCGCGGCAAATCGGGTGAGGGGCCGCTGCTCTAACATGAGCCCGTAACCCCTCACCCGGCGCTTCGCGCCGACCTCTCCCGATGGGCTAAGGTGGCACACGATTTCGAAAACGCGAGTCTCAACAAACACTTAGATGAGGCACTTGTTGGTAACCCACGAGACGCGAGAAGTGAGGCAATATCAAAGGTTTCTTCCAAGTCTTCGAATTGGGATTGCGAGATGTGTGCATGCCTTAGCCCGATGGGAGAGGTGAAGCAAACCCCGATCCAATCAGGGCCGCTTCCGTTGTCGTCCCTCGGTCAGATCTCTTTCTTCTGCATCGCGTTCGCAATGGTATCCGCCTGCCGTACGGCAAGTGAAACGATGGTGAGAGTCGGGTTGCAGGCCGCGCCCGTGGTGAACTGACTGCCGTCGGACACGAACAGGTTCTTGATGTCGTGGGTCTGGCCGAACTTGTTCACCACGCCGTCTCTCGGCTTCTCGCTCATCCGGTTGGTGCCCATGTTGTGCGTCGAGGGATAGGGCGGCGTCGGATAGGTCACGGTGGCGCCGACCGCGTCATAGACCGCTGCTCCCTGCTTGTAGGCGTGGGCGCGCATCGCGATGTCGTTGGGATGATCGTCGAAATGCACGCTCGCCACCGGCATGCCGAACTTGTCCTTGGCGACCGGATCGAGCGTGATGCGGTTGGTCTCCTGCGGCATGTCCTCGCCGACCAGCCACATGCCGGCCATCCGCGGATACGTCTCCATGGCGCTGGTGAAGGTTCTGCCCCAGGCACCCGGATTGAGGAACGCGGCCATGAAGGGCAGACCGAGCGAGAGCGTCTCCATCTCGTAGCCGCCGACGAAGCCGCGCTTCGGATCGTTCTTGGCCTCATCGCGGATGATGCCGGCCATGGTGGTGCCGCGATACATGTGCACCGATTTCTCGAATGTCGCATACACGCTGCCGGTCATGTGCCGCATGTAGTTGCGGCCGACCTGGCCCGATGAGTTGGCAAGCCCGTCCGGGAACATGTTCGAGGCGCTGTTGAGCAGCAAGCGCGGGCTCTCGATCGAGTTTCCGGCGACCGCCACCACGCGCGCCTTCTGGCGCTGCATGGCGCCGGCTTCGTCGGCATAGACCACGCCGGTCACCTTGCCCGACGCATCGTGCTCGATCTTGATCGCCATGCTGTTGGGACGGACCTCGAGATTGCCGGTGGCTTCGCCCTTGGGGATTTCGGCATAGAGCGTCGACCATTTCGCGCCGGACTTGCAGCCCTGGAAGCAGAAGCCGATCTGCTGGCAGGATCCGCGGCCATCGCGTGGCTCGGAGTTGATGGCCATGTTGCCGCTGTGCACGGTTTGGTAGCCGAGCTTCTTGGCGCCGGCCTCGAGCACCCGGAAATTGTTGTTGCCGGGCAGGCCGGGAATGTTGTTGGTCCGGGTGACGCCCATCTTGTCTTCGGCCTTGGCGTACCAAGGCTCCATTTCGGCGAGCGTGATCGGCCAGTCCAGAAGGTTGCTGCCGGGCACATGTCCGTAGGTGGTCCTGGCCTTGAACTCATGCTCGTCGAAGCGCAGCGATGCTCCCGCCCAATGCACCGTGGAGCCGCCGACCGCCTTGACGATCCAGGCTGGAAGGTTGGGGAAGTCCTGATGGACGCGCCAGCTCCCTGACGTCGTGCGCATGTCCTTCCAGGCGAGCTGGGTGAAGCTGTCCCACTCGTCGTTGATGAAGTCCGGAATCTCGTAGCGTCCGCCGGCTTCGAGGATGACGACCTTGACGCCCTTCTGCGCGAGCTCGTTGCCCAGCGTTCCACCGCCGGCGCCCGAACCGATGATCACGACCACGCCGCTGTCGTTGAGATCGAATTTTGCCATGTTGATTTCCTCCCTGACTGTTCGTTGCCGAAGTGATTTCAAGCCTTCGGGAGCCAATCGATGTCGGCGAAGCCGCGTTTGATGTAACCGCCGTGCTCGGCGGAGGAGCCCTCGTAGCCGAATTTCGGCCACACCTCCTTCTGGTTGTAGAGCGACACGATGAGGTCGCCTTGGATCTTCTTGAAGAACTCGGTCTGCTCGATACGCTGCAGCAGGACCACGCGATCGACCTCCCAGGGTACTTCGGCGTACGGGACCTTGTGACGGTCCTGTGCGTCCTGATCGAGGCGGCTGACGCCGTCGTTGATCATCGTCTTCACGGCCGGGTCTTTCGCCGCCTTGCCGTCCCACGGCTTGATCGCGGTGATGTAATAGCTGTCGGCGAGGAAATCGTGCGGATAGATGTCGCGCGCGACCTTCACCAGGGTCTTCAGCGTCACCGGCGTCAACGCCGTCGCATCGTCGGCCCAGGCGTCGCCAACGCCGAGGCCCGCGCTCGTCGCAACCGCGACAACCGGCACCGCGGTCGCCGCGCCCTGCAGAAAGACGCGACGATTGTACTTGCTTCGACGATCGACTTCTCTCATGGGGTTCCTCCGTTGTTTTGTTGATTGGTTTGTTGATCGCGATTAACCGAAACGTCCGCCTTTCTGGATCACCTCGATCTTGTATCCGTCGGGGTCGGCGACGAAGAAGAAGCGCGCCAGCGTCTCGCCGTCATGCTTGAAATCGCGCAGCGGTCCCGGCGACAATTTTTCCCGCTCGAACCTTGCGTGTTCGGCATCGACGTCGTCGACGACCACAGCGAGGTGGCCGTAGCCGTCGCCAAGCGAATAGGGCTCCTTGCGATCGAAGTTGACGGTGAGTTCAACCTCGAACGGCGACGAAGGATGCCGCAGATAGATCAGCGCGAAGTCGTCGAACTTGAGATAATCGGCCAACTCGAGCCGGAAGGCGCGCGTGTAAAAATCGAGCGATTTCTTCTCGTCGAGGACGCGGATCATCGAGTGCACGGGTTTTGCCATTCAATGCAGCTCCTTGAGGTAGCCGATGAGGGCGGCGCGGATCTCCGGTCTTGACTGCCGGTACGGCATCACCGCGCTCGGAATCATCGCCTGCGGGTTGATCATCCAGGCGTCCAGCCTGGCCTCGTCCCAGATGAAATCGGCCTTGGCGAAGTCAGCCGAATAGTGAAAGCCGTCGGACGTGCCGACGCGCCGGCCGATGATCCCGAACAGCGACGGGCCTTGGCGGGTCGGGTCGGACAGATTGCTGGTATGGCATGTCGCGCATTGCTGCTTGAACAGCGCGGCGCCATCCGGCGGCTTGGCCTCAGGCAGCGGCATCTGTGCACCGGCGATCGTCGCGACGAGCGCCGTGCTGCAAAATCCCAGCCCGATCGCAAGTGTCGCGCGCAGCTTTGTCATTTACATCACCGTTGGCGGACGCCGACTTTAGGTCGCGCCGAACGAGCGGTGGTAGTAGCGGGCTGTTTCAGGTGAGAACAAAAAGCCGCCGTATTTCGCGGCGGCTGCGTCGGTCGATCAGACCCTTAATCGTCATACCCGCGGGTGCCGCGCTTCGCCTTGATGTCGCCGCGGCGCTTCTTGCCTTCGAGGCGGCGCTGTTTCGAGCCGAGCGTGGGCCTGGTCGGCCGCCGCGGAACCGGCCGCACCATCGCTTCGCGCAACAACTCGACCAGGCGATCGATGGCGTCGGCGCGGTTGCGCTCCTGGGTGCGGAAACGCTGCGCCTGGATCACGATCACGCCGTCCTTGGTCATGCGCTGTCCGGCAAGCCGCTCGAGCCGCGCCGCGGCGTCGGCCGGCAGCGCGATGCGGCGCGCGTCAAAGCGCAATTGAGCCGAGGTCGCCACCTTGTTGACGTTCTGCCCGCCCGGGCCGGAGGAGCGGACGAACCCGATCTCGATGTCGTTCTCGTCGATTACGAGGTCGCGGGAAATCCGCAGCATGGGTGCACCCGAAGGGGGAGTTCAGGAATCGGTGCGCGCAGGATAGCGGGTTTATGTCCAGATTGCTGTGGCTGTGCCCTCCCCGTTCCCTCCCCCCTTGCGGGGGAGGGCCAGGGTGGGGGTGACCGCAACCAAGGTGTTCGTGGCTACCCCCTCTCCAGCTCTCCCCCTTAAGGGTGGAGAAGGCACAGCGGCCCATGCGGTGGCTACCGAGGCGACATCACTGAAGACCGAATCAATTCGCCTTGGGCGCTGGCGCTTGTACCGCGGCGGCTGGTTGGGCGGCGGCCTGCGGGGCGCGGCCGACGATGACGGTGACCAGTCCCTGGCTCCACAGCCGCTTGGCGGCCTCCTTGGCCTCATCGAGCGTCACGGCATCGACGATGGCGTTGCGCTTCTCGATATAGTCGATCGGCAGTTTGTCGAGCTGGTATTGCAGCAGCCCTGACGCGAGCTTCGAGGACGTATCGAGCGCCAGCATCTGCGAGCCCTTCAGGTAGGACTTGGCCTCGTCGAGTTCCTGCTGCGTCGGGCCGTCCTCGGCCATGCGGCGGATTTCCTTGTCGATGGCGTCCATGGTCTCGCCGGCGCGGTCGGCGCGCGTGCCGGTGTTGCCGATGAACAGCGCCGAGTGGTCCATCCACAACAGCGCATCGTAGACCGAATAGGCCAGCCCGCGTTTTTCGCGCACTTCATGGTAGAGCCGCGACGACAATCCGCCGCCGCCGAGCACGTGGTTGACCACGTAGGCGGCCATGAACTTCGGGTCGTGGCGCATCACGCCCGGGCCGCCGAAGGTGATCACGGTCTGCGGCACGTCGAGCGGAATGAAGGCGCGCTGCGGCGGTTTCGTCGCCACGACGTCGGGGACCGGCACCAGGTCGGCCTTGGCCGGCAGGCCGCCAAAGGTCTGGTCGAGCAGCTTGCCGAGCGAGGCCGGGTCGATATCACCGACCACGGCGATCTTCAGCGTGTCCTTGGCGAGCACGCGGCGGACATAATCCTTCATGTCGGCAACCGTGACGGTCGGCACGCTCTCCAGAGTGCCCGTGGCCTGGCGGCCGTACGGATGGTCGCCATAGGCGAGCTCGAGGAATTTGCGCCCCGCCAGCGCGTTCGGGTTGACCGTGTCGCGCTTGAGGCCACTGATCACTTGCGAACGGATGCGCTCGACATCGACGCTGTCGAAATGCGGCGACGTCAGCGCCGTCCGCAGCAGGTCGAAGGCCTCGTCCTTGTTGTCGCGCAGCATGCGCAGGCTGCCGCGGAAATAGTCGCGCGTCACGCTGAAGCTCAATTCGATGGCGCGGCGATCGAGCCGTTCGTGGAAGGTCTTCGAGTCTAGGTCGCCGGAGCCTTCGTCGAGCAGGTCGGACACCAGATTGCCGACGCCGGGCTTGTCGTGCGGGTCCTGCGCTGCGCCACCGGTGAAGGCATATTCCATCGCGATCAGCGGAACGGTGGCGTCCTGCACGAACCAGGCTTCGATGCCGCCGGGCGAAATCAGGTGCTGGATCTTGGTCGCGGCCTGCGACGGCACAGGCGCGGCAAGTCCGATCGCAAGACCGGCGGCGAGCATGCAGGCGAGGCGCCGCGTGAGGTTCAGGGAATGGTTCACGAACGCTTCTCCTCGCGCTTCGGCGTGGTGTCCTTGATCAGATAGCCGGTTACCGAACGCTTCTTGTCCAACCATTTTTGCGCGGCGGCGCGGACCTGCTCGGCGGTGACGGCGCGGATCCGGTCCGGCCAGCTCCTGATATCCTCGATGCTCAAGCCCGTGGTGAGCGCGCCGCCGTACCAGCGCGCCAGCGTTGCCTGGTTGTCCTGGGCATAGATCGCCTCCGCGATCAGCTGGGTCTTGACCCGTTCCAGATCCTCCGGCGGCACCGGGTTTTTCGCGACATCGGCGATGACGTTGTCGACTGCCTGCTCGACGGTCGCGAAGTCGACGCCGGACTTCGGCGAAACCGAGATTGAGAATTGCGTGTCGTCGAGCGAGGTGCCCTGATAGGCGGCGCCGGCGTTGACCGCCAGCGGATGGTCAACCACCAGCGCGCGGTACAGATAGGAGTTGCTGCCAGTGCCCATCAGTTGCGCCAGCACGTCGAGCGCAGGGCTTTCTCCGGCGGCCGCGGTGGCGGCGGAAGGGACGAGATAGTAGCGCTTCACGATCGGCTGTTCGACGTGCGGATCGGCCAGCGTCACGGTGCGCGGCGCGGCCGGCTCCGGCTCCTGCGGACGAATGCGCTGGGCGGGGATCGCTGGCTGCGGCGCCACCTTGCCGAAGGTCGCTTCCGCGAGCGGGCGGACTTCCTTTTCGTCGACGTCGCCGGCGATCACCAGGATCGCGTTATTCGGCGCGTAGAAACGACGGTAGAAGGCCAGCGCGTCCTCGCGGTCGAGCTTCTCGATTTCGTGGTGCCAGCCGATGATCGGACGGCCGTAGGGATGGTTGACATAGAGCGCGGCCAGGATCTGCTCGTTCAGCCGCGCTTCCGGGGCGTTGGCGACCCGCATGTTGTATTCCTCGAGCACGACGTCGCGCTCGGGCAGCACGTTCTCGTCCTTCAGCACCAGGCCCGTCATCCGATCGGCCTCGAAGTCCATCATCGAGGCCAGTTGATCGCGCGGCACGTGCTGGAAGAAGCCGGTGTAATCGACCGAGGTGAACGCATTCTCGTTGCCGCCGATCTTGAGCACGGTCTGGGAGAACTCGCCGACCGCATGCTTGGCCGTGCCCTTGAACATCAGATGTTCGAGGAAGTGCGCGAGCCCGGACTTGCCGGGCGTCTCGTCGGCGGAGCCGACCTTGTACCAGATCATCTGCGTCACGACCGGCGTGCGGTGATCCGGGATCACCACGACCTGCAGGCCATTGTTGAGCGTGAAGCTCGCCGGCGGCTCGGCAGTTACGGTGGTTTGAGCGAAGGCGCCGGTCGTCAGGGCAACGAGCGCAACGAGGACGTGAGCTGCAAGGCGTTTTGAGGACATCATGACCCATATGAAAGCCCGAACCAAAGGGTTCGGATCAAAAGCATCGAACCCTACACGGTGCGGCTAACGCTGGTCGTCACGAAGCCGAGAGATGGACCGCGACTATTCGCCGTACTTGCCGGCGGCCGGGTTGTATTCCTTGTTCATGTTCTCCTTCGGCCCGGTGCCATAGGCGAAATTCGGCGACGGGGTCTGGTATCCGGACGGCGGCTGGGTCAACGAATCCCGGGTCGGCTCGCCCTTGAACGGCACGCTCTCGGACTTGTTGCCGCCGAACAGGCTGCTGAACCTGCCGTCGAAGCCAAGCTGCGACGGGCTCAGGATCGGATTGTTGAAGGAATTGCCCGGCTGCACGGGGTCGTTGTCGGTACGCGTCGGGGGCGCGGTCCGGGCGGCGTTGAGTTCGCTCGGCGTCAGGATTCGGCTCGCCTCGATCGGATCGGGCTTGGACTTCTTGCGGGCCTTGATCTCAGCCTTGCGGCGCGCCTCGTCCGGGTCCTTCGGCCAATTCGGGCTGTTCACTTCGGACTTGGCGGAAACCGGGGGCGGCAGATCGAGCTTGGGCGGCACCACCAACGGTGAACGTTCGCGATAGTCGATGCCGCGGTTATCCATGTTGGTGCCGCCGATGCCGGCCATGATGCCTTCGATGATCTTTTCCTCGAAAGTCTTCTCGTCTTCGTCGTCCTCGGCGCGCGCGACGCTGGAAGCCATCAGGAGACCGACGCCGAGGGCTATGGCCGACAGCCGGAGCGCGCGTGTCAGCGCGCTCGGCGAACTCTGCATCATCCAGTTGCTGGCTTTGGTCTCGCGCATCGCATTACCTGCCTGATATGCCGCTCCCGGCGGTCCGTATCAGCCGGGATCAGGGCGCTTTTGCGGCGGGTACCCCGAGGAAGGAATCATACAATAGGGCCACGACCCCGGCAACAATCGCCACGTCTGCAAGGTTAAACACGTACCAATTGAAGGTTTTTCCGGCAATCTCGACGTGGAACAGGGCAAAATCGACCACCGCGCCATAGGTGAAGCGATCGATGGCGTTGCCGATCGCCCCGCCGATGATCAGCCCGAGCGCGATCGTGGCCATCGCCGTCCGCGACCTCGCCATCCAGATCGCCAGAGCAATGACCGCCACGGCTTTGACCGCGACCAGGATGGCCTGGCCGGTCGCGTCTTCGTTCTGGAACCAGCCGTAGCTGATCCCCGTGTTCCAGGCCAGCACCAGGTCGAAGAACGGCGTCACCCGAACCGCGCCGCGATGGGCGATGTCGAGCACATGCAGCAGCCAGAATTTCGAGGCCTGGTCGAGCACGAGCGTGACGACGGCGGCGATGATGCCGGAGCGGAGCAGGGAGCGAACGGGTTCGATGCCAGGCACCTATCTGGCCTTTTTCTTTTTCTTCTTTTTTGCCTGCACCCTTGCGCTGCGCTTTCGCGAATTCTTGGCGGCCTTCTTTTTCCCAGCCTTCTTTCCTGTACCCGCCGCTGCCTTCTTTTTCTTTGGAGCTTTCTTTTTCTTTGCGGCCTTCTTTGTCTCGGCAACTTTCCCGACCTTGCCTGCGCCCTCAGGTTTGTCGGCGCTCTTGGCCTTGGCGGGTTTCTCGACCGTTTTGTTGACGGCGCCAGCGTTCATGGTTCTCTCAGCGGTCTCTTTGCTGAAAGCCCCCCTGGACTCATCGGTAGCCTTCGATTTGTCGCTGCGCTTGGAGCCGCCCTTGGCTTTCACGGTGCTGGCCGTCGGCTCCTTCTTGCCCGCCGTCACGTTGCTTGAGGCAGCTTGATCTGGCTCATCTTTTTTGGGGCTCTCCTGTTCGATGGGCAGCCTCCCAACTGCCTCTACCGGCCTGGCAGGCGCTTCGCCTGCACCTGTCGGCGCTTGGCATCCAAGCAGTTTCTTCCATTCGCGCAGCGCCTGCGCGTCGCGCGGAGAGACGTCGGGGTATTCGGGGTCATCGCCCACGGTCGGCAGGATTTTCCACGAGCGCGCGCATTTGATGCCCTGGGCCATCTCGACCACGACGCCGACGCCCGGCACGTCGTTGAGGCGGAAGGCGCCGGCTGGCGCATCGTCCTCTCTCACCTCATAGTTCGAGGTGATGCAGACTTCGGCCAGATCGACATCGAACAACGTCGCCAGGACAGCCTT
>Ga0307479_10000906_pt1 | contig 26752 bp, 22 predicted proteins | sample atmos_gasesECM4C_FD_203743 | JGI IMG/M metagenome (GOLD analysis project Ga0307479, IMG submission 203743) | Hardwood forest soil microbial communities from Morgan-Monroe State Forest, Indiana, United States - atmos_gasesECM4C_515 | ecosystem: Environmental > Terrestrial > Soil > Temperate... | reverse complement strand
TTCTAGTCTGGCATAACGAGAATGTGTACGTCGCCTAACGCAGGCTAGAAATTGCGCCTTTTCCACAGGCTTGCGTAGTTCTACGGATATCCAACCGCTCAAATCCGCGCTACCATTTCCCGTTTTTATATGACGACGCTAACGTCACTATCGGCCGCAACTTCGGTTTCAGTGGCACAGGCACTCTTGCCTGTGCGCTTTCGTTGCGGCAAAGCTCGAGAAATGGCACCTGTCGCCCCGTCGCTAACAATTGCATTTCTAATCGCAAAATCTGGAATTAGAATTTCATCCAACTCATAGAAAACTCAGCCTACTAAGAATTTCTAATCGCAAATATTTCGCGGTTTTTGATCCTGCTTTTCAAGGGCCGCCTTTTGGGCCAATTGTCACTGGTCACTTGCTTGCCCTGAGAAGAGCCGAAGCCGGCGAAGGGTCCGCAACCCACAATTTCCTAATCGAGACACCGCGATTAGAAATCCGCGCAAGCTCAACAAAACCAGGGTGCCTCCCGATTTCTAATCGAGACAAAACTAGCCTTTTGTTTTCTCGGATTTCAGTCTGCGGCAGGATCGGCGGCGCGTTTCTCGGCTATCACACCAAGTCGCGCGCGGCGATTCTCCAGGCTGGCGCGCACAAACGCGGCAAAAAGCGGATGCGGGGCGAGAGGCTTCGATTTGAATTCTGGGTGAAACTGGCAGCCAACGAACCACGGATGATCGGGCACTTCGACAATTTCGACATACACGCCATCCGGCGTCCGGCCGGTGATTCGGAAGCCGGCGCGGGTGAGTGTCTGCTCATACTCGCAATTAAATTCGTAGCGATGGCGATGGCGCTCGGAGATTTCGAGCGCGCCATAAGCCTTATGCGCAAACGACCCGGGCTCGAGTTTGCACGGCCACGCACCCAGACGCATCGTGCCGCCCATCTCGTCCACGCCCAGCAGTTCGCGCAATTTGTAAATCACGCGATTCGTAGTCGAGGGATCGAACTCTGTGCTGTCAGCATTTTCAATTCGCGACACCTGCCGCGCATATTCGATCGTCGCGCACTGCATCCCAAGACAAATCCCAAAGAACGGGATTTTCCTCTCGCGCGCATAAGTAATCGCCTGAACCATTCCCGCAATGCCGCGCTTGCCGAATCCGCCCGGCACCAAAATCCCGTCGGCGTGGCGAAGCAGCCTGTCTGCCGAGGCCGGCGAATCAAGATCTTCCGCTTCGATCCATTCGAAGACCACGCGCTGCCGATTCGCAAGACCGCCATGAACCAGCGCCTCGCGCAAACTCTTATACGCGTCTTCGAGCTGCACGTACTTCCCCACCACGCAGATGTGCACTTCACCCTGCGGATGCTCCAGCGTCTCCAGCATCGCCAGCCAGCGGCTCAAATCGCGCGGCGGCGCTTCCAGGCGCAGCAATCGGAGAATCTGCTCGTCGAGCCGCTCGGCCGCAAGCGACATCGGCACCTCATAAATATTTCCAACGTCGGGCGCGGAAATGACGCACGACTCATGCACGTTGCAGAAAAGCGCGATTTTGCTCTTCAAATCGCTACCGAGTTGCCGGTCGCTGCGGCAAATCAGAACATCAGGCTGAATTCCGATGCTCAGCAGTTCCTTCACGCTGTGCTGCGTCGGCTTGGTTTTCAATTCGCCGGCCGTGGGGATAAATGGCACCAGCGTAAGATGAACGAACAGAACATTCTCCGAACCCATCTCCAGGCGCATCTGCCGAATCGCTTCCAAGAATGGAAGCGACTCAATGTCGCCGACCGTGCCGCCAATTTCCACGATCACCACGTCGACAGCATCCGCCACCTTGCGGAACGCAGCTTTAATTTCGTCGGTAACATGCGGAATCACCTGCACCGTCTTACCCAGATAATCGCCACGCCGTTCTTTCGCGATAATCGATTCGTACAGACGACCAGTCGTCCAATTGTGGTCGCGCGTCAGATGCGAATTGGTGAAGCGCTCGTAGTGCCCCAGGTCCAGATCGGTCTCAGCGCCGTCGTCCGTCACAAACACTTCGCCGTGCTGATAGGGCGACATTGTGCCGGGATCGACGTTCAGGTATGGATCGCACTTCTGGAGGGTGACTTTAAGGCCGCGACTTTCGAGGAGACAACCGATGGAGGCAGCCGCTACGCCTTTGCCCAGGGAAGATACTACACCGCCGGTTACGAAGATGTATTTCGGGGCGGCCCGCAAAGCGCTCGAATTCCTCCACTGGAATCGGCGTACTCGGCATTATGTTCGGAAATGCGCCGCGTGTCAAATCGCGTTCAGAAATTATTTTCGCGCCGCGCGAACACCACAGCGTCAGGAAGCAGCGCGCTCCTGCAGAATTTTCTCCACGCGCTGGATGTCCGCAGGCACGTCAACGCTGATTGCATCGTAATCCGTTTCGACGCCGCGAATCCTGAAACCATTCTCGAGCCACCGAAGCTGCTCAAGCTGTTCCACCGCCTCGAGTTCACCGGGCGGAAGCGTAGGAAATTCGAGCAAAGCCTCCCGACGGAAAGCGTAGAGTCCCATATGCTTCCAATGATGCGGCGCAGCAGCCGCCTTCGTATCGCGCACCCACGGAATCGGCGCTCGCGAAAAATAAAGGCAGTTCCCGTCAAAATCGCGCACAACTTTCACAATATTTGGATCCATCACGTCGTTCGCCAACGTAATCGCCGTGCACGGCGTCGCAATCTGGATCGAGTCATCGTCAACCATTTCGGCGACGATGGCATCAATTGTGCCGGGGTCGATGAGCGGCTCGTCTCCCTGGATGTTCACGTAGATCTCGGCTTCCAGGTGAGCCGCGATTTCGGCGACGCGGTCCGTACCGGTACGATGGTCCCGCCGGGTAAGGAGGGCTTCGCCGCCGAACTCCTCAACCGCCTTCTTGATGCGGTCGTCATCGGTCGCGACCACCACGCGCGCCACGCGAGCGGCCTGGCGCGTCCGCTCCACCACGTGCTGGATCATGGAACGGCCTGCAATCGACGCCAAAGGCTTACCTGGCAGGCGGGTAGAGGCGTATCGGGCCGGAATTATGGCGAAAACCCTCACGTTCGAGCCAGTATTCTGCGTATGCATCGCGACCGTCAACCCTTTCTCCTGAAACTGAGTCTAACACCATGCGCTAGGGTGCGCGGCAAGCAGAAGTGCCGGGCAGAAAGACGACGGCCCTGGACACTACCCAGCTGGAAATACAATTTCACTGCTTGTTTTCGAAAAGCATGGTGATACAATTTCGGCCAGTACAGGGCCATCGGGGGCATCCTTGAAATACCGCGCGACGCAGCCCGGAGCAAGATGGGGGCTCGCGGCGGTTTGCGCGGTGACAATTTTCCTGACGGCTCCTCTCCTTGCAACTCCGATTTGGGCTCAGAACGAAGCGCCCGGTCCCGTTAAGCCCAATCGCTCAGAAAAGCCCGGCAAGAAACTCAAAACCGAAACGGAAATGACTTTGGTCAACGTGACCATCACGGACCCCTACGGGCGATTGGTCACCGGCCTCGAGCAGGATGCTTTCCGCATCTTCGAGGACAACACCGAGCAGGAGATTGTCCGATTCTCGAGCGAGGACGTGCCGATTTCCATCGGCGTGATTTTCGACATGAGCGGCAGCATGACCGACAAGATTGACAAGTCGCGCCTCGCCGCAGTGCAATTCTTCCGCACGGCGAATCCGCAGGATGAATTTTTCCTGGTGGACTTCAACGACCGAGCGGAACTCGTGAGTTCTTTCACCGGTAGCGTTGAGGAGTTGCAAAACCGGCTGATGTTCACCGCGGCAAAAGGAGAGACAGCGCTCTTCGACGGAATTTACCTGGGCCTGAGCCAGATGAAAGGAGCACACAACACAAAGAAGGCGTTGCTCATCATATCCGACGGGGGCGATAATCACAGCAGGTACACGCTGAACGACGTTCGCAACTTTATAAAGGAAGCGGACGTACAGATTTTCGCAATCGGGCTCTATGACGCGACCGGCGGCCGCACACCGGAAGAAGCAAACGGGCCTTCCCTGCTAAGCGACTTAACCGCCATGACCGGCGGCCGGACATTTGTGGTGAACCAGATTGCGGATCTGCCGGACATTGCTTCAAAAATCAGCATGGAGTTGCGTAACCAATATGTCGTGGGATACAGGCCGAGCGATCATGCGCACGACGGCAAATGGCGCAAGATCAAGGTCAAGCTGCACCCTCCAAAAGGGCTCCCTCCTCTCACCGTGTATGCGAAGACGGGCTATTTTGCGCCCGGCCACTAGAAGTTACCGTTCTGCAATTTTCTTTCTGGCGCTCGCGAGTCTTTGCCTGTTCGCGCCGCGTGCTCACGCGCAGGGAGCAATTCCTGGCCCGCCACCCCCGCAGAATCCAGGACAACAGAAAGGCGTCATCAAAGCCAACGTCGACCTCGTGGTGCTGCATGCGACCGTAGACGACGAGAAGGGCCAATTCGTCGGGGATCTGAAGCAGGACAGTTTTCGTGTCTTCGAAGACAAGGTGGAGCAGAAAATTTCGCTCTTCTCGCGCGAAGACATTCCCGTGACGATGGGCCTGGTGATCGACAACAGCGGCAGCATGCGGGAAAAGCGCGCGCAGGTGAATGAAGCTGCGCTCACATTCGTGAAAACGAGTAACCCGCGTGATGAAGCGTTCGTTGTGAATTTTAACGACGAATATTATCTCGACCTCAACGAAGACTTCACCAGCGATCAGAAAGAATTAAACGAGGCGCTCTCGCGCATTGACTCGCGTGGCAGCACCGCCCTCTACGACGCAATCATCGGGTCGCTCGACCACTTGAAAAAAGGACACAAAGACAAGCGCGTACTACTCGTCATCACCGACGGCGACGATGATGCCAGCCGGAAAACGTTTGAATACACGATCAAGGTGGCAGAGCAATCGGACGCTGCCATCTACGCAATCGGAGTCTTCAGTGAGGACGATCGCAAGCACAGCAAGGGCATGGTGCGGCACTCGAAGAAGATTCTTACGGAGCTTACGACCGCCACCGGCGGCCTCGCTTATTTCCCCGACAACCTCGAACAGGTGCAGGCAATTTGCGCGCTAGTGGCCCGCGACATTCGGAATCAGTACGAACTGGGCTACTATCCGAGCAACTCTGCGAAGGACGGCACGTTCCGCGCTGTACAGGTCCAGGTGATGCCACCGAAAGGCCACGGAAAATTAGCGGTCAGGACGCGCGCGGGTTATTACGCGCAGAAAGCTTCGCAAGGCCAATAACTCGTAGCGGAAAACTGTCACGCGCCCTTGCCGGCGCGATCACCTCGAAAGCAATTCCAAAAAACTGGTCCCGTGCGGGATTTGTCCGCCGAAGTTTTCGGCGACGGTTTGTCCCATGTCCGCTAGCGTCGAACGTGTGCCCAGCTTCCGTCCGAACGCCGACCGGGGCGTGTAAGCCAGGATTGGCACATATTCGCGGGAATGATCCGTGGTGGGATTCACCGGATCGGGATCGCAACCGTGATCCGCAGTGATGATCAATAAATCGGACGGCTTCAAGAGGTCGAGAAACGGCCCGAGTTGCTCGTCGAATTGCTCAAGCGAGCGCGCGAAGCCCTCTACGTCTTTGCGATGGCCGTAGAGCATGTCGAAATCAACGAGATTCGCGAAGATCAATCCCGTCTCGCGCTGCGCGATCGCTTCGGTGAGCTTCGCCATTCCATCGGAATTATTCTTCGTCGTGACGTATTCGGGCACGCCGCGGGCGTTATAGATGTCGTGAATTTTGCCGACGCCGAATACTGGCGTGCCTTGCTCGGCAAGAACATCCATCAACATCGGTTTCGGCGGCTCGACTGCGTAATCGTGACGGCGCTCGGTACGCTGAAAATTGCTTGGCGGCCCGGCAAACGGGCGCGCGATCACGCGCCCCACGCGATTAGGCCCGTCAAGAATCTTCCTCGCGATTTCGCACATGCGATATAGCTCTGCGATGGGAATCACGTCTTCGTGTGCGGCGACTTGAAAAACGCTGTCGCCAGAGGTGTAAACAATCGGAAAGCCGGTGGTGACGTGCTCGAGACCCAGCTCCTTGATGATCTCAGTTCCCGACGCTGGTTTGTTGCCGAGTGTGCGGCGCCCAATCTGGCGCTCGAACTCCGAAATCACATACTTCGGAAAGCCATTTGGATAAACCGGAAAGGCCTGGTCGAGCCAGACGCCCGCCATTTCCCAATGACCAGTCGTCGTGTCTTTTCCCGGCGATTTTGTGGCACCCTTTCCATAACTTGCGGCGGGGTGTTCCGACGGAGTTATGGATTCAAGCGGAGCAATATTGCTGATGCCGAGTCGCTGAAGATTTGGAATTCGCAGCGGGCGAGAGCGAGCGATGTGGCCGAGCGTGTCGCGTCCAACGTCTCCGTAGTCATTCGCGTCCGGCAATTCGCCAATGCCGACACTGTCCAGTACGATCCAGATAATGCGGTCAAACCTTGGACTTTCGGATGTCATCGCGGCGGCCCCGCATAACAACTAACATAGAACCGCCGCGAAAGGCGAGAGTTCGAGATGCGGTTGCGTAGAAATTTCTACTGCGCGGGCCGGAGCCAGATGTCCTGCTCGACGTAGGCCGTAAGAGGCGTTCCCGCGGGAATTTGAACTTCCTTCCCGTGCTTGATTAATCCGATGGGACCGAAAAGCACGGTGAGGGCTACGGTGGCACCGACTTTACTATCGCCCTCACGGCCTTTTGTGCCTCGAAGACGGACGTGGTTATCGGGCACCGCCAAATATTGCAGTTGAATATTTAGCTCGCCGCCCTTTCCCATCATCCCGGCGCGGTGGGCGTGAGAAACGATCGCTGTGGCATGCGCACCCTTCGGGATCACGACGGTTTGACCCACCTTCACGTCGTCATCGAGAACGAATTCGACCGGATCGTTTTCGGTAGCTGTTTTCGAACTCAGATCACTGGCAAATTTCGGCTGCAACTCAGTTCCCTCGCGGATCAGACAGCCTCTTGCGGCGCTGCATACTCGCCTCAGTGGGTCGGGATTTGTGCTGTCGTCAGGCGGCGCAGACGCGCCGTGAAGCGCCTCGACGGAGCCAGACGGCTTTCTGCCCTGGGCCGAGAGCATCGCTTCCATCACGGACGCATCCACTCCCGCGCTCTTCAGATCGAGCAACGCGTGCGCGGAAACGTCGAAGTCGGCTTGGTTGGCTTCGATGGCTTGGACGATGACGGGCGCGGCGAGCGCTTGCTTGGTCATATCGATAACGTCTTGATTCGTCAGCGGCTTTCGCGTTTGCGCGCCAGCAGCGGAGAGGTGTATGGAAACGAGTATCAGCGCGAGGAACCGGGCGAGGTGGCGGATTTTCACGTGGTTGAGCCCTCCAGGGATTCGCATCAGTGATTCAGTATACGCTGCCAAAGCGTCCTTAATATTTCCGAATCAGTTTGCTTGTCGAATGATTAATCAGACGCTTGAGATGCAATTTCGGTTTCGATGAAGGCAGGGCGGGTTTCGGTAGTGTCCTAATTTGAAAAGCTAATGCGTGAGTGGATTTACGAAGCAAGGCGTGACCGAGCGTCGCGCCTTCGGCTTAGAAAGCGATTTCGACTCGTTTGCCGCACTTGACTGGACGGCGTATAATTGAGTGTTTATACGCATGCCGAACAAGCCTACTGACAAGGTGGCACTCGCAAAAGCGCTCCGTCGCGGACCGGAAGCGGCGGTTGCGGCGGGGCCTGCCACAATTCCAGGCGATATCGAGGAGATCCGCGTCCGGGGAGCCCGGGTTCACAACCTGAAGAACCTCGACTTCACGATTCCGCATAACGCTATCACTGTGGTGACCGGCGTTTCGGGCTCGGGCAAGTCCAGCCTGGCGTTTGACACCCTGTATGCCGAGGGACAGCGCAGGTACATCGAATCGCTTTCGGCTTACGCGCGGCAGTTTCTGGAGCGCATCGAAAAGCCGGACGTTGACGAAATTACCGGAATCGCGCCGGCCATCTCGATCCGGCAGAAGAATTCCACGCGGAATCCCCGCTCGACTGTGGCAACGGCAACCGAAATCTACGATTACCTTCGGCTACTGTACGCGCGCGTGGGTCACACGTTCTGCCTGATCTGCGGAGAAGAAGTACGCAAAGACACGCTCGACGAAATTGCGGCGCGCGTGTTGGCACTTCCGGCAGGGCGGCGATTCTACGTCCTATATGAACTCAAGCTGACCCCAGAGGCGCCACCAGCCGGGACGAAGACTAAAAAGCAAGCGCGTCCGGGACCCGAAGCGATTCGCCAGGCGCTGGTGAATTTGAGAAAGCGAGGATTCAACCGTCTTTACCAGGACGGCCGCGTCTTCGAATTCTCGACGCCTGAAGATCTGCTGGACATGGATTTCTCGAAGCCCGCGTACGTGCTGGTGGACCGGCTGGTGCTGGCACCTGAAATTCGTTCGCGCTTGATGGATTCGATTGAAATTTGCTACCGCGAAGGGCGCGGCGAAGCGATTCTCGAATTTGTTCCTGAGTCGCCGGCCGCAGCCTCGGAGCCGGATTCGGTGGTTGCGGCAGGAACAAGCGCGGGCACGAGCGACCCTGCCGCGCGCGGCGCCGCCGTGCCGGAGCGGCTCGTCTTCAACGAGCGATTCGATTGCAAGAAATGCGGTGCGGCCTATCAGGAGCCGGAGCCGCGCCTATTCTCTTTTAACAATCCGTACGGAGCCTGCCCGCGCTGCCAGGGCTTCGGCAACACAATTGATTTCGATCTCGATCGCGTGGTACCGGACAAGAGCAAATCGCTCGCAGATGGCGCTATCGAACCATGGACGAAGCCGCGTTACCGGCAGCTCGCGATGGATATGCGTTCGTACGCGCGCGACAAAGGCATTCCGCTCGACGCCCCGTTTCGTCAGCTGAGCGCCGCGCAGCGCGACGCAATCATCGAAGGCGATCGCAAGGCAGATTTTCCCGGCGTGAAAGGATTTTTCAGCTGGCTCGAGCGCAAGAAATACAAATTGCACGTGCGCGTTTTTCTAAGTCGTTATCGCGGCTACGCGCTCTGTCCTGACTGCCGCGGGACGCGACTGCGCGCTGAAGCTCGCGCGGTGAAAATCGCGGGGCGCTCGATCACCGAAGTTTGCCAGATGACGGTAAAAGAAGCGCGCCCGTTCTTCCAGGCGCTGCAACTCACCGCCGCGGAATCCACGATTGCCGACAAAGTTCTGGAAGAGATTCAGCTGCGATTACAATTTCTCGACGAAGTGGGTCTCGACTACCTCACACTCGACCGGCTGACATCTACGCTGTCGGGCGGTGAAGCGCAACGCATCCAACTCGCCACGTCGCTCGGCTCGCATCTTGTAGGCGCGCTCTATGTGCTCGACGAACCTTCGATCGGCCTGCACCCGCGCGATACTGACCGCCTGATTCGAATTTTGAAGGGCTTGCGCGATCTCGGCAACACTCTGGTGGTCGTGGAGCACGATCCCGAAACAATTCTGGCCGCCGACCATATTCTCGATCTGGGTCCCGGCGCAGGCGAACACGGCGGCAAGTTGATCTTCGCCGGGTCGCGCCAACAATTGCTCGCCGACCCCGATTCGATTACGGGGCGTTATCTGCGCGGCGATTTGAAAATCGCTGTGCCGGCGCGGCGCCGGAAACCGCAGGGAAAGTTTCTGAAAATTACCGGCGCGCACAGCCACAATCTGCAAAGCGTAGATGTAATGATTCCGCTCGGTGTGCTAGTGGCGGTGACGGGCGTGAGCGGATCAGGAAAATCCACGCTCGTTTATGACGTGCTGTACAAAGCGCTCGAAGCCAAACGCACCGGCGGAAATTACCGCGAATTCTGCGATCGCCTCGAAGGCGACTCGGCGCTAACCGCAATCGAAATGGTAGACCAGTCGCCAATTGGACGGACGCCGCGCTCGAATCCGGCCACCTACCTGAAGGCGTTCGACGCGATTCGCGAAATCTTCGCGTCCATGCCGGAAGCGAAAAAGCGCGGGCTCACCGCGGGACATTTCTCGTTCAATATTCCCGGCGGCCGGTGCGAAGCGTGCCAGGGCGATGGAACGGTGACGGTAGAGATGCGATTCCTGGCCGATGTGGAACTCGTGTGCGAAGAGTGCCGCGGAACGCGCTACAAGAGCAGCGTTCTCGACGTGACGTTCAAAGAGAAAAACATTCACCAGGTGCTGCAGATGACGGCGCGCGAGGCGCTCACATTTTTCGCCGCGTATCCGAAAGTCACGACGAAGTTGCGCGTGCTCGACGAAGTGGGCCTGGGCTATTTGCGGCTCGGCCAATCCGGCACCACGCTTTCCGGCGGCGAAGCGCAACGCTTGAAACTGGCAGCGCATCTCACGCGGCAGGAAAACACCGGCATTCTATATATTTTCGACGAGCCGACGACGGGCCTGCACTTTGATGATATTCAGAAATTGCTGACGGCGTTTCGCAAATTGATTGACGGCGGAGCTTCGGTTCTGATTATCGAGCACAATCTGGATGTGATTAAATCCGCGGACTGGATGATTGATCTTGGGCCGGAAGGTGGAGACGCGGGCGGACACGTGGTCGCCGCTGGTACGCCGGAACAAGTGGCGCGGAATTTGCAGTCGCATACGGGAAAATTTCTCGCGCGCGCCCTCAACGGACGCAACGGCAACGGAACAAATCACGGCAATAGCGGCGCTCCGCCCAAGCAATCGAACGGATCGGAAGATAATTCCACAGCGCAATGAAGGATCGGGCTGCGGCACGCAACGCTCGATTCATGCGGTTTGCCCTCCTGGCTTTTTGCGGCTTTGCTTGCGGCTATTCTCCGGTCGCCTCTGCGCAATCCAACACAACCAGAACTCGCATTCACATTCCAGACGACACGCCTGATCCCGCACTGGTCGCGGCACGCGCCGCGATGGATCACCAGGACTATGCAGAGGCGGTGCGCTCGTATCAGAAATATCTCGCGACCAAGCCCGATGATGCAGATGCGCATTTCGATTTAGGCAATGCGTATGCGAGTTTGAAGCAAAACGCAGAGGCGAAGACCGAGTACGAGAAGGCGATTTCTCTCGATCCCAAGCTGGATGCGGCTTATATGAACCTTGGTATTACATTGATGGAGAGTGACCCGGCTACGGCGGTCGAGCCCCTTCAAAAAGCTGCTGAACTTCTGCCGAAAGAGTTTCGCCCGCAGTTTCTATTGGGCTGGGCTTACGAGCGATCCGGGAAGCCGGGACTCGCGATTCAGCACTATCGCGAAGCGCAGAAGCTTGACGACAAAAATTCCGATGTCCACTTCGCGATCGGCCGGGTGCTTCTCTCGTCTCATCAAGCAGCAGAGTCGGAAACGGAATTTCGCGCCGCAATCGCTAGCGATCCTTCGAACGCGCAGGCACATCTCGGACTTTCGCAAGCGCTCATCGCCGAAAAGAAATACGAGGAAGCGGCGAGTGAGCTTAAGACATATCTCGAAGCGCAGCCCACTGACGCTGAAGCTCGCACCGTCCGCGCGCTAGCGCTCACTAAGCTGGGCAAGAATGAGGAAGCTCTCGCCGAACTCGATCGCGCCGCACTTTCGAGCCAGGAATCGCTTTCGGCGCTGAAACTTCGCGGCCAGGTTTTGTTCCAACTGAAACGATACGACGACGCAATAGGGGTGCTGGAGAAAGCCGCGAAACTCGCCCCACAGGATGCCGACATTCCAGCGCAGATTGGTCATCTCTACCTTGAAAAACGGGCGTACCCGGATGCCGCGCGCGAGCTGCTCGTTGCGTTCAAAATGAATCCGCAGTCGAATGACGTGCTGGGAGAACTTGTAGCCGCTGAATACCTAGGCAAGAATTACGAATCGGCCTTGAAGGCGCTCGACCTCCTGTCGCAGCGGGAGGAATTGCCGGCCGGCACAGTTTTCATTCGCGCCACTTGTTACGATAAACTAGGGCAAGCGACCCAAGCGCTCGACTGGTATCAGAAATTTCTGCAGTTGAACAAAGATGAGAACAACGACATGTATTTTGAGGCGACTGCGCGAGTCCGCTTCTTGACTCGCGAGATTAAAGAGAAGAAGAAATAATTCCGTGATTCGCTTCGCTCCACTTTCGGCTCTCGTAATTGCACTCGCGATGGCGATCGCGCCCCTCGCGGCCCAACAAATTCAATCCACCGAACAGTGGCGGACGAAATTTGAACACGAAGCGGACCCCGCCCACAAATCCAAGTTGCTGCTCTCTTTGGGCGATTCGGAGTTCAAGGATGCAGGAAGCGCCCTCGCGAACGACAAGACCGATGAAGCGCTCGATATTTTAAAGAAGTATCTGGCTGAAGCGCAATCCTGCGAGAAAGCGCTCGAGGACAAATTCCCAGATCCCGAAAAGCACGCGAGCGGCTACAAACAGCTCCAAATTTCGCTTCGCGGATCGCTCCGAAGGCTCGATGCGATGATCGTCGGGCTTAACGAGGACGATCGCAAGCCTTTCGTCGAAATTCGCGGCCAACTCGACGAAATCGATCGCCATCTGATTCAAGTGTTGTTTCCGAAGCAGCCGCCAAACGATGCGGCGGGAAAACCAAAGCGATAGGAGGCGATCATGCGAAGTGCTACGACGCTTGCGGTCGGATTGCTCGCAGCATTGCTCACGCCTTCGGCTGCTCGTTCGACTCCGCATTCGCCCATGCCGCCTCAAGACAGAAAAGACTATTTAAGTGAAGGCGAAGGGGATCAGATTCGCGAAGCCTACGAACCCGCGGATCGTATCGCGCTGTATATGAAATTTGCCGAGGACCGGCTGAAGAAATTTCAATACGAATTAAATCGAAAAGTGCAGGATCGCCGCCGCTCTGAAGTGTTGAACAACATGCTGAATGCCTACACCGGATGTATGGACGATGCCGCCGACCAGATCGCGGTCGGAAAGGAGCGCCAGTCAGACATTCATGGGGCGCTGAAGCTCATGAAGTCAAAGGGAAACGAGTTTCTCGACATTTTGGAGAAGCTTCAGGAGAAAGGGCAGGAGCTGGACACTTATAAGGACACGTTGTTGGACGCAATTGACGGCACCAAGGAAGCGCTCACGGATGTTGACAATGCCCTGAAGACTGCTGCGCCGCCGCCCGTGCGGAGAAAACAACCGTGAAGCCTTCTAAGCTGCGTTCCCGCCTGGTTCCCGGCGGCGAGCGCATTTTCCAGCGGATCTACACGCGCATCGGCTGCGAAGGCCGACCGCCTCATTTTGTCGTGGAATACCATCCTTACGCGGACCTGACGCATACGATTCGATTGCGCGACGACACCGCGTACGTCCGCGTTTCGGATTTGCTGCGGGACGCGCCAAGGGACGTCTTCGAAGCTGCCGCGGGAATCCTGCTGGGCCGGCTTTATCGGCGCCAGCCGCCGGGTGAATTTCTCGCGGCGTACCGCAAATACACTTATGCCCATTCCACGCGTCGCAGACTATTGGTGCTCCGCCAGCGGCGCGCGCGGCGCGTAGACGATCGTCCGGCGGGCAGGCACCATGATCTCGGGCCGATGTTCGAGCGACTGAATGCGCGCTATTTTGAAAATCTGCTCCTAAAACCGACGCTTGGTTGGAGCGATCGCGTCTGGCGAACGCAGCTTGGTTGTTTCGATCCCGCGCTCGAGCAGATCGTGATCAATCGCCAGCTCGACCGCGCGAATGTGCCTGAATACGTCGTTGCGTATGTTCTCTACCATGAAATGCTGCATCTGAAGCATCCGATGCGCTTCGCGCGGTGCCGGCGGGAATCGCACTCACCTCAATTTCGGGCGGAAGAAAAGAAATTTCAGGATTATGAGCGGGCGATGAAGTTTCTCAAGACTTTTCCGTCGTATTAAGCCGGCGCGCGAACGGCGCTACTCTTTCGAGAGCTTTTCGATCTTCTTCTGGACTTCTTTCGCGTCGGGCGCCCCGGGCAGCACCTTGAGATATTCCTTGTAATATTTCACGGCCGACTCGTTATCGTGCTTTTTTTCGTAGGCTTTTCCCAGCAGCAAGCGCGGCTTCGCAAAGTTGGGACGCTGCTGGATGGCATCGAGAAAACGGTCGATCGCTGCGTCGATGTCGCCTTTGTGAAGATAGTAGGTCCCCACTTCGATGTCCTGCTGTGCCGGCAGCGGATTGTAAGTGGCGGCAGCTTTGGCCTTCTCCGCATCGGATGAGATCGCGGGCGGTTCATCCGGCGTAGCGCCCCTGCCCCCATTGTCATCATCCCCTCGCGACTTTTTCGAAGTGGATTCTTCAGGTGGAGGCGGGGCGGCAGAACTTTGCTGGCTTTGCCCGGTCTGTTGCTGATTCTGCTGCTGGCTCTTCTGTTGATCTTGCTGGCTTTGCTGGCTTTGCTGCCCTTGCTGCTTGTCCTGTTGCTCTTTGTCTTGTTGTTGCTGAGCGGGCAATGCGCCCGAGAGAATCAGAAGCAGCGAGGCGACTAATGCGAGTCGGGTCATGGCGATTCGTGCCGGTTAGATTCCGTTTGCTATCATAGAAGTTGTCTTCGCCACAGCACCAGCTAGTGTAACGCCTATCCATGGAACTTCGTGAAAAAGTCGCCAATCTCCCCACGCAACCCGGAGTGTACCTGTTTCAGGATGCGGGCGGTGCAATCCTGTACGTGGGGAAAGCGCTCTCCCTGCGAAGCCGCGTCCGGTCGTATTTTCTAGACAAAAGCCAGCAGGACGCCAAGACAGGATCGCTTGTTCGCGAGATTGCCGACCTGGAGTACATCGTTGTCGATAACGAGAAAGAGGCGCTGGCCCTTGAAAACAATCTCATCAAGAAGCATCTGCCGAAATTCAATATCCTGCTTCGCGACGACAAAACATATCCCTACATTCAATACACGGCGTACGAGAGGTATCCGCGCGTCTATGTAACCCGCCGCCTGAAAAAGGACGGCTCGATTTATTTTGGACCGTATTTTCCTGCGAATCTCGCGTACCGCATGGTCCATTTGATCCATAAACATTTTCTAGTTCCCTCCTGCACGGTGGACCTCACGCGCAAGCATCCGCGGCCCTGCCTTCAGTACTACATTCACTGCTGCCTCGGCCCTTGCGTCGAGGGACTGGTGACCGACGAGCGTTATGTGGAAGCTGCGCGTGATGTGCGATTGTTCCTGGAGGGGCGCCGCAACGATCTTTCGCGCAGCCTCGAGCGGCGCATGGCGAGCGCTTCGGAAGGTGAGCGTTTCGAGGAAGCCGCAGGGTATCGCGATCTCTTGCGCACACTGGCGGAGATGGAAGAGCGCCAGAAAATCGCGGCTGCTTCTGGTGACGATACGGACGTGATCGCGTGGTATGCCGAGCCGCCGCAGGTGGCCGTGAATCTCTTTCACATTCGCGGCGGCCGCGTGGTGGACCGGCGAGATTTTTACTGGGAAAACCAGGAAGAGTTCAACCCGGCCGAGTTTCTTCCTTCCCTGCTGAAGCAGCTCTACCTCGACGCTGCGTATCTTCCTCGCTGCATCCACACGCCGATTGACTTCGAAGAGCGCGAAGTTCTCGAGGAAGTTCTCAGCGAACAGGCCAAGCATCGCGTGGAGATTTCCAACCCGCAGCGCGGAAAGAAACACCACTTCCTCGAATTGGTCGAAAAGAATGCGCAACATTCTTTCGTTCAGCGGTTTCGCGTGTTGCGGCCTACGTCGGCGGCGATCGCGGAGGCGCTTGAATCAGCGCTGGGGCTTCTCGAGCCGCCCAAGAGAATTGAAAGCTTCGACATCTCGCACACGCAAGGCACAGAGACTGTGGCATCGATGGTGGTCTGGGAAGCGGGACGAATGAAGAAGTCTGACTACCGAAAATTCATCATTCGAGGTGAAGCGGCCGTGGAAGGCGAAGCCGCTCAGCCCGGCGGATTACTTCGCGACGATTTCTCCAGCATGCGCGAGGCGGTTGGACGGCGCTACCGCCGCGTGCTGGAAGAAGGCAAGCCGCTGCCCAGCTTGATTTTGATTGATGGAGGTATCGGCCAGTTGCACGCGGCCGCGCAGGCGCTTGAAAAGCTGGAGATCATCAATCAGCCGATGGCCAGCATCGCGAAGAAAGAGGAAATCCTGTACGTGCTCGGACGCGAGGACGAACCCATCGTTCTCGACCGCCACTCGCCCGTGCTGCAGCTGATCCAGCAGATTCGCGACGAAACGCATCGGTTCGCAATCACCTTCCACCGCCAGCGGCGATCCAGCCGGCGGCTGCGCACTTCCCTCACCGAAATTCCGGGCGTCGGCGAGCGGACAGCTCGCAAACTGCTGCGCAAATTCGGAAGCGTCGCACGGCTCAAGGAATTGACGGTGGAGGATCTCTCCGCAGAGCTTCCGCGCGCCCAGGCGCAGCGGGTATTTGCCGGGCTGCATCAGGCAAGTTCCGCGGAGCCAACTGTAAGGTAAATTCTTAACGCGAAATGCATTTGCGCTTTGCTTGCTACCCCTATACGCCTGTGCTACTGTGAGCTTCGGAGGTGAAAAGATGGGTGATAACAACGCAGGGTCGAAGGCCAGCTTTTTCCTCGTCGGCCTTGGCATTGGGGCGATGGTAGGTCTACTCTTCGCGCCGAAATCGGGCGAAGACACACGCGAATATCTGAGCGATCGGGCCGATGAAGGCCGCGAATATGCGCAACGCAAAGCCCGCGAGCTACGCGAGCGCGCGGAAGATTTAATCCAACGCAGCAAAGAAATTATGGCGCGCCAGAAGGATGGCCTTGCGGCGGCGGTCGACGCTGGAAAAGAAACATACAAGCGGGAATCGAAGGTCTCGTAGGTTTTCGTAGTCGGCGCGGCGGGTTCGTTTCGCAGCAAGGAGACGCGGATGTCGGGGTGGCTCCAGGCGTTCATCGTGATAGCGGCGGTTGCCATCGTGATTCAGATGGCGATCCTGCTGGGCATGTTTTTCCAAGTGCGGACTGCGATCGAGCAGTTCACGCGAATCGCTACGGACCTGCAGAACCGAGTTGATCCCATTCTTTTGCGTACGAACCGGATTCTCGAAGATTCCGAGGATCGAGTTGCCAGCATCATGGGCGATGCGGCGGAAATCACGCGCGTCGCTCGTGGCTCAGCGCAGAAGATCGATCGCGTGTTCACGGATGCGGTGGAACGGCTGCGCGTGCAGATCATTCGCGCGGATCATATCCTGACGGGAACGCTGGAAGTGGTCGAAGAATCGGGCGCGAAAATTAAACGGACACTGTGGACGCCCATTCAGCAAGCGTCGGCGATTTTGAAAGGCATGAAGGTTGCAGTTGATATGCTTCGCGGGCAGCAGAATCGGCGGCCCGAGCCGGATGCCGCGACGGCGGACGAAGAACTCTTCATCTGATTTAGCCCACCAACCTTCAAACTTCACGCGAAAACTTTCCATCAATTCTTAAAAGCTTAGCGGATCCATCCGCCGCCTAGAACCAATTCGCCGGAATAGAAGACGGCGGCTTGGCCTGGGGTGATGGCTCGTTGCGGCTCGCGGAATGTGATGCGGTCGGTGGTGGCGTCGAGCGGTGTGATTTCTGCTGCGGCTGGTTCGTGGCGATTGCGGACTCGCACCATCGCTTCCACCGGAGTGCTCGGTGGTGCGATCGAAATCCAGTTCACGTCGCGAACTTCACATGTGGTGCTGCGCAGATCCTGATCTTCGCCGACGACGAGGCGATTCGACGCGCGGTCGAGCGAGACGACGTAGAGCGGACGACCCGCGGCGACGCCGATTCCCTTCCGCTGGCCGACTGTGTATTGGTGTAGACCCGTGTGGCGACCCAGAACTTCGCCGCTTGTCGTGATGATTTCGCCCGAATCATCCGGTAGATGACTTCCCTGCTCCCGCAAGTAGCCTTCGATGAAGCGCACGTAATTCCCGGTCGGGACAAAACAGATTTCCTGACTTTCTGGCTTTTCGGCGACAGGCACTCGGAGGCGGCGCGCGATGTCGCGAACTTCCTGCTTCGAGAGTTCGCCGAGAGGAAAATCGGTGCGCGCGAGCTGTTCCTGCGTGAGGCCGAAGAGAAAATATGATTGGTCTTTCGTTTCGTCCACGGCGCGAAGCAGTTCGTAGCGGCTGGATTCCGGATTGTGGCGAACGCGGGCGTAGTGACCGGTGGCGATGCGGTCAGCGCCGATCTGGCGGGCGGTGGTGAGGAGCTGATCGAACTTCACGTGATTGTTGCATAGAGTGCATGGGATCGGAGTCCGGCCTTCGAGGTAGTCGTTGACGAACGGGCGGATGACTGTGTGCTCGAATTCGCGCTCGAAATTAACAACGTAGAATGGGACGCCGAGGTGTTCGGCTACGCGGCGGGCGTCGTAGACGTCGTCGATTGAGCAACAGCGGTGCTGGGCTGGCGTGGCACTTTCTTCTTGTGGGAGGCGGCGCTGGTTCCAGAGTTGCATTGTTAGGCCGATCATGGATTGGCCGCGGTCGTGGAGGATTGCGGCGACGGTGGAGCTGTCGACGCCGCCGCTCATTGCTACGGCAATGGTGCAGGTTGCAGCTGACTGCTGTGCGATATCGCGTTCGGAGAGTGACGGCAGCGCGGTCTCGTGGCGCAAAGGCGACTCCGCTGTGCTTGCGGAAGAATTCGCGAGTGTTGTGTTTAGCGGATTCAGAAAAGTCGCGGTCATCGGGCAGTCACCATTGTGGCTGATCGCGGCGACAACGCGCGAAGGCGATTTACTACTTCAGGAACGGCAGAGATCGCGTAGTCAATTTCTTCAGAGGTGGTTTGACGGCCCAGGCTGAAGCGCAGGCTTGAGCGGGCTTCGTCGGCTGAGAGGCCGATCGCCGTGAGAACGTGTGACGGCTCTACGGCGCCTGAGGAGCAGGCGGCGCCGGTGGAACATGCAACGCCGAGCAGGTCGAGCGCGATTAGCATGGCTTCGCCACCTGCTGCTGCGAACGAGAGGTTCGTTGTGTTCGGCGCGCGGCGGGACGCGTCGCCGTTCACGCGTACTGATGATATGGAATCGATGATTGCACGCTCGAGGCGGTCGCGAAGTGTGGCGATTCGCTGTGGCTCCGTTGCCAAATTCGCGCGAGCGAGTTCGGCGGCTTTGCCGAGACTTACGATGCCAGGAACGTTTTCGGTGCCGGGGCGACGATCGCGTTCGTGATGGCCGCCATGAAATTGTGGAGTGAGCGGCGTGCCGGTGCGGACGTAGAGAGCGCCAACGCCTTTTGGGCCATAAATTTTGTGCGCTGAGATGCTGAGCAGATCCACGCCGAGTTGATTTACTTCGAGCGGGAGCTTGCCTGCTGACTGCACTGCGTCGCAGTGAAAATAAATATCCGCTTCGGCGGCGATGCGGCCGATTTCCTCGATGGGCTGGATCGTGCCGAGTTCGTTATTTGTGTGCATCACGCTGATGAGAATTGTTTCGGGGCGCAGCGCGCGGCGAATCTCATCGGGATCGACTACGCCGGTGCCCCCGAGTGGCACGTAGGTGACTTCGATGCCCTGCTTTTCGAGCGCCTGGCAGGAATGGAGGATCGCGTGATGTTCGATCGCCGTGGTGATGATGTGCTTGCGGCCGGCGGCTGACTTTGGAGCGACACCGGAGACGAGGCCAAAAATTGCTAGGTTGTCAGATTCTGTGCCGCCACTGGTGAAAACGATTTCCGAGGGCTTCGCGCCGAGAAGCGCGGCTACGGAATCTCGCGCGCGATCGACTGCGGCGCGGGCTCGTTGGCCGGGCGAATGGATCGAACTGGCGTTGCCGAAATTGTCGGCGAGAAATGGCAGCATCGCTTCGAGGACCGCGGGGTCCACGGGGGTCGTGGCGTTGTAATCGAGATAAGCGCGCATGTTCTAGAGGCTGGAGACTCGAGGCTCGAAGCTGGAAAAGGCACGCGGAAGAGCGAAGATTTTTGAATCGTAAAATCGCATTTTATTTGCGATTAGAAAATTGTATGTAATTGATTCGGGGATGTTTAGATTGAATTCTAATTCCAAATTTGCGATTAGAAATTGACCCGGCATCCGGGTCTGGTGATAGCCGCTAGCCGACAAGTGCCGGCTGTTGACGGGCGCCGCCTTCTGGCTTCCCTCCGACTGCATCCCAGTGTTTCTTCGAGAGCTCATATGGCACATCAAGGCTAGCAGGATGCTCGGGGATTGCAAGTGGCCGTTCGTCTGGAGAAGGTACAGTGGTCCGGCCAGAGAAAAAAATAATCGAGCGTTACTTCTTGGCGCGAGCCACCTTGACAGCTTTGTGAGCGTCCGTTAGCGTCGAAGAGCAAGTAAAATTAATTGCACGGCTTTAATTCGCCAGAGCGCGGAGCCCAATTTGCCAATGCATAGGCCGATTATCACGCTTACCACCGACTACGGGACGAGTGACCACCTCGTGGGCGTGATGAAGGGCGTGATCCTCAGTATTAATCCGGAAGTGAGCGTGGTGGATATTACGCACAGCGTGCTGGCACACGATATTTTGGACGGAGCGCTGACGATCGGGCAGGCCTACAACTACTTCCCGCCGCGGACAGTTCATGTGGTTGTGGTTGATCCGGGCGTGGGGACGCAGCGGCGTCCGCTGCTGGTGGCAAGCGATCAGCATTATTTCGTGGCGCCGGATAATGGCGTGCTATCGTCGGTTTACGATCAGACTGAAGCGCTGTATGCGTGGCACATCACGTCGGAGCATTATTTCCGGCAGCCGGTGAGCAATACGTTTCATGGGCGCGACGTGTTTGCGCCGGTGGCGGCGTGGTTGACGAAATCGTGGCAGTCGTCAGCGTTTGGCGATCCGGTGGAAGATTTTGTGCGCTTCGCGTTGCCGAAGCCGAAGGTGAATGGGAACACGATCAAGGCGGTGGTGCTGAAGGTGGATAACTTTGGCAACCTGATAACGAATTTGAAGGCGGAGGATGCGCCGGCGCTGGTGGCGAATGATGGGAAGTTTGCGATTCGCGTGGGCAATGGTGAAGTGAAGAAGGTGCTGCCGACGTTCGCGAACGGCACCGCGGGCGAAGCTTTTGGCGTGATTGGATCGAGCGGGTATTTGGAGATTTCGGTGAACAAGGGTAGCGCCGCGCGGACGCTGGGCGTGGGACGCGGTGCGGAAGTTACGGTTGAGCTGGGTTAGCGCTTGACCTGCGCATTTGTCGATACTTATTTCTCAACAGAAGTTTGCTGTGCGAAGAAGGCGTGCCACTTCCCGTTTTCCCAGACATAGTAATCCGCGTAGCGAGTCTCTCTGATTTTGCCGTCGGGCCCTGTCGATTGAGAAGTGCCGTAGGCAACGGCTACGTTGTCGTGCAGGAGTACGGTTGGTTCTGGAAGCTTGGGGATTGGCAGGTTCTTTCCTTCGTTTTTCCGCGCAAACTCCAGTTCGTCTGATAGAAATTTCACCTCGCCGCTTCGAACGATTTCGGTGAAGTCTTTGGACAGGAGGCATAGCTCGAAGTTCGTGTCGGCTTTGAGGTAAGCGATCGTCCAGGCGTTTTCGAGGCGCTGGATTGTGGCGACGTCGCGTTGTTGTGCTTTGAGGGCGTCCGTGTCGCAGGTGGTTTGGGCGTGGAGGGGGAGGGATGGCGCGAATAGAACGAGCAAGATGGCGAACCCGAGGTTTTGCACGCGCAAATTTGAATCCTCCTTTGATTTTTTCAGGGAGTTTGACGGCTGTGGGGTTTCGTTGTGAGCAGAAGGGTGTGGTCGGTGGCTATCGGCGCCAATGAATCAAACACCTGCTGGTCTAAAGACCAGCGCTACATACGGCAGAAACGACGCCTGAGAACGAACGGGACCGAGAGTCAAAAGAGCCGGCGGGACGCCGGCGTTACGGAAGAGCGGGTGGCGACGAAATAAACGTCGAGGTCTCACTGCGCTTAGTGGCGCGGGCGGGTCTGAGACCCGCCCCTACTGAAAAACTTAACGCGCGAGCGTTGTGACTATTAGGTAGGCGCGCATGCGGGGGTCTAGCCAGTCGCGGAGGGCGTCGCCTAGGAGATTGAAGGCTAGGACGGCGGTCATTACCGCGAGGGCTGGAAAAATTACGAGGTGGGGTGCGTCGAAGAGGTGGCTGCGGGCGTCGTTGAGCATGGCGCCCCAGCTGGGCATTGGGGCGAGGACGCCTACGCCGAGGAAACTGAGCGTGGATTCGGCGAGGATAGCGCCGGCCATGGCGATGGTGGCTTGCACCAACACGGGTTGCAGGATATTCGGGAGAAGATGACGCAACAGTATTCGCGCGTTTGATGCGCCGAGCGAGCGCGCGGCGAGGACGTATTCCATTTCTTTGGCTTGCAGAATTTGCGCGCGGGCGAGGCGTGCGTAGCCGGCCCAGCCGGTGATGACGAGGGCTAGAATCACTTTGCCCAGGCCTGGGCCGAGGAATGCAGCGAACGCGATTGCAAGCAGGATTCCGGGGAACGAGAGGAAGGCGTTGATGAGGACGACGTTGACGAGGCGGTCGAACCAGCCGCCGAAGTAGCCTGCTATCGAACCGATTGAGAGACCTATTAATCCTGCGCCGAGCACTACGCTGATGCTGACGAGCATTGAGACGCGCGCGCCGAAGAGGAGGCGCGAGAGGATGTCGCGGCCGAGTTGATCGGTGCCCATCCAGTGGGCGGAGCTGGGGGCAGCGAGGCGCACCGAAAGATTTTGTGCGATGGGATTATAAGGAGCGAGCCATGGGGCGGCGAGGGCTGCGACGACCAGGACTGATGTGAGTGCGAGGCCGATGCGGCCGGGGGTGCTGTGGCGGAGGAAGTTGCGGATGGCGTTCATCGGGTGGGAGTCTCTGCGAATGAGGCGGCTCCGTCCGTTCGTGATGAGTGCTTGTCGGGCGAGATGGATCGTAAGAGCACAGGCAAGAGTGCCTGTGCCACTGAAGGCGAAGTCGTCCGCGGGAATTGCGCCGGCGGTGGATAGTGCTTGTTGGAAAGGAGGGGTCGTAAGAGCACAGGCAGGAGTGCCTGTGCCACTAAAGGCGAACAGCCTCGGATCAAACGCCTACTAAACTCCAACAGGCGAATCGAAAAGGGGCTCATTCGAGGCGCACCCTGGGATCTACTGCTGCGTAGACAAGATCGGTTAGAAGATTTACGAGGACGTAGGAGACCGCTATGAGCAGGATGCAGCCCTGGAGCAGAGGGTAGTCGCGCGCTTCGATGGCCTGCACGGCGAGGCGGCCGACGCCGGGCCAGGAAAAGATTGATTCGGTGACGATTGTGCCGGCCAGGAGCGTGCCGAATTGGAGGCCGAGGATTGTGATGATGGGGATGAGCGCGTTGCGAAATGCGTGGCGAAAAAGGACGGCGCTATTTGAGAGGCCTTTTGCGCGGGCGGTGCGGACGTAGTCGCTCGAAAGCTCTTCGATCACCGAGGTGCGGACCATGCGCGTGAGAATTGCGGCGAGCGCAGCGCCGAGTGTGATTGCCGGCAGGATCAGATGCAGCGGGCCTCCGCGTCCTGAGACTGGCAGCCATCCGAGAATCACCGAGAAAATAAGAATGAGCACGGGACCCAGCGCGAAGTTCGGCACCGAGAGGCCGAAAAGCGTGAGCACGCCGACGGCGTGATCGGTGGCTTGGCCGCGCCGCTCTGCCGCGAGCGTTCCCGCAGGGATGCCGATGGCGGCGCACACGAACAAAGCGAAAATGGCGAGCTCCAGCGTTGCGGGATAGTGCGACAGGATCACGCGCGTGACGGGCTGCTGGAAGCGAAAGGATTCGCCAAGGTTTCCGTGCGCGATGCCGGAAAGATAGCGGCCATACTGAACTGAAATTGGAAGGTCGAGGCCGAGCGCGTGGCGGAGCTGCTGCAAGTCTTCAGCGCGAGCACCCTCGCCCAACATCTGCTGAACGGGATCGCCGGGCACGATGTGCGCGAGCAGAAAAACCATCGTGAAAATCAGCCAGAGCGCGGGCAGCGCAAAAAGGAGACGGAGCGAAATGAATCTAAGCATTTAGGGTGTGGGCCTTTCGGATGCAAGGTCGGTGAGTGAGATTCATTTGTCGCGGCGAACGTGCGACGCGCTGGCGGCGCGCCTGGCTTTCGCGATTTCCTTTCGTGGCGGCGGTTCGGAATCTTGCGCCGGACCGGAATCCGAATCGGAATCGGACGGAGCCGGCGTTGATGCCTCCGGCTTCTTTTTGCTTCCGGAAGTTTCGGCGGGCTTCACGGATTTGATTTTTACGCGCGACACGCGGCGGTGATCCATGTCCATAACGGTGAAACGATAACCATGCGCCTCAAAACTTTCGCCACCGCGGGGAATGAAGCCGAGCTGATTCAAAATAAAGCCGCCGACCGTTTCGTAGGAACTGTCCTCGGGCAAGTCGATATTGTATTGGCTTTCTAGCTCGCGGACATTCGTGGCGCCGTCAAAAATCATCGAGCCATCGGGGAGCGTGAGCGGGCGTTCAACCACGTCGAACTCATCGTGGATTTCGCCGACCATCTGCTCGAGGATGTCTTCGAGGGTGGCGAGGCCGAGAATGCTGCCGAATTCATCGACGACCATGGCGAGGCCGGTGCGGCGCGAGCGAAATTCCAGAAGAAGCTCGCTGGCGCGCTTGGTTTCGGGAACGATGAGCACGTCGCGCAGCATCGTGCGCAAATTGAAGTCGGGAGGTGGCACGTGCTCCTCCGCTGCGCGAACGCGATCGAGGAGAATCCAGATCATGTCCTTGATGTGGACGAAGCCGAGGATGTGGTCGAGCGAACCTTCGTACACGGGAATTCGCGAGCGCTGCGTGGTGGCGAACATGCGCATCGTGTCTTCGAGCGAGGCTTCTACCGGCAGCGCGTGCACGTCTGGCCGCGGCACCATCACTTCGCGAACTTCGATCTGACCCAGCTCCATCGCACTTTGAATGAATTTCACTTCGGCGGCGGGAATCAGGCCGCGGTCGTGGGCTTGCTGCACCATCACCTGGAGTTCTTCCGTGGAGCGAACGAGTGTGTGACTATGCGGCGAAACCACGCCGAGCGCCGCTACGATTTTTTCGGCAATGCCGTCGAGAAGATCGATGGCCCAGCGGAATGTTTGCAGGAACCAATTAAACGGACGCGCGATTAGGAGAGCGACGCGCTCAGCGCGCGCGAGGCTGAGGCTTTTGGGGACGAGTTCGCCCAGCACGACTTGAAGCATGGTGAGCAGACCGAAGGCGAGAATGAGCGCAGCGCCGTGCGCGATCACCGCCGCCCACGGACGCGGGATTGCAGCGACAAGCGGCGACAGAATCGCGGAGAGCGTAACCTCGCCGAGATAACCAAGCAGAAGGCTCGCGATCGTGATGCCCACCTGAACGGCGGAAACGACTCGGCCAACGTCTGCGAGCAGAGACTCCACGATTTTCGCGCGGGGGTCGCCGGCGTCAACGAGTTGGCGGACACGCGAGCTGCGGACGGCGACGAGAGAAAATTCAGCTGCGGCGAAGAATGCGTTTGTTCCAACGAGGAAGAGGACGGCGAAGAGATGGAGGACGATCATAGCGCGCTACCCAGTCGCACGCGCAGCTTCATTTTACGCTGCTGCTGGACGGATGAGAGGAGCAACAGTGCGGCCATCGAAGGCAATTTTAGCAAGTTGTGCGGCGGAGGAGGGGAAATCTGCTGCCAAGGACGACGAACGAGGCAATGTTTCGCGCGGCGGGCGGTTGCGAGGTTGGAACTGCTGGGCTACACTCCGGCACTCTATTGAGCGCTTGCGGAAATTGAGGAAGGCTGAATGACACGTGGTTCGCGCATTGCACGGAACGTAATCGCGACGCTGCTGGTGCTCGCGGGGATCGCGTTGCTCTCTGGCTGGTGGTTTGTGCATCGGCCTCTCCCGAGGTTGGACGGGCAGATCTCGATGGCGGGATTGAAAGAGGGAGTGATCGTCGATCGCGACCAGTGGGGACGGCCGTGGATTCGCGCGAAATCGACGGAAGACCTGGTGATGGCGCAGGGATACGTGACGGCACAGGATCGTCTTTGGCAAATGGATTTGCTCCGGCGGGCGGCGGCGGGCGATTTGTCGGAGATTGTGGGGCTTGCGGCGCTGAAAATCGACGAGGAGAATCGGATCCTCGGGATGCGGCAGGCGGCCGAGCGCGCGGCGAAGGAGTCGAGCCCGGAAATTCGCGGGCTGCTGGAATCGTACGCGCGCGGCGTGAACCAATTTATTTTGCAGCAGCGCGGCCGGCTGCCGATTGAATTTTCGCTTTTGGGTTATGCGCCGAAGCCATGGACTCCGGCGGATACCTATCTGATCGATCTGTATATGTGGAAGACGCTTACTTCCACGTGGAAGTCGAAGCTGAACCGGCAATTGGTGGTGGCGAAGGTGGGAGCGGAACGGGCGGCGCAAATGTTTGCCGAAGACTCGCCGCTCGATCACTACATCGTGGGTCAAGCTGAGCCGAGCGCGCCGGCAAAGGATAATCGGCCGTCGCGACAGGGCACGCACAGGAGCACTGTGGAGTTGAAGCAAGGCGGGGCTGCTCCGTTCGCGTCACAGGCGGGTGCCGAAGCAATCGATTTCCTGGCGCAATTCGAAGAAGAATCATCGGAGATTATCGGCAGCAATAATTTCGTTGTGAGCGGTGTGCACACTGCATCGCACAAACCTCTGCTGGCGAATGATACGCATCTTGCGCTGAGCGTTCCCTGCATCTGGTATCTGGTTCATCTGACGGCGCCGGGATGGAATGTGGAGGGATTCGCGCTGCCGGGTGCGCCGCTGGTGATCATTGGACACAACGAGCGAATCGCCTGGGGCTTCACGAACAGCAACGCCGATATTCAGGACTTGTATACCGAGACG
>Ga0307479_10000905_pt1 | contig 26757 bp, 27 predicted proteins | sample atmos_gasesECM4C_FD_203743 | JGI IMG/M metagenome (GOLD analysis project Ga0307479, IMG submission 203743) | Hardwood forest soil microbial communities from Morgan-Monroe State Forest, Indiana, United States - atmos_gasesECM4C_515 | ecosystem: Environmental > Terrestrial > Soil > Temperate... | reverse complement strand
CACCCTATCCGGATCGCGGCGTCATCGGGTTGGCGTTCAACCGGATCCGCATCCAGAAATCTTGGTTCACTCTCTGGCGGTCCGACGAGCAATACACGCTCCATTCCGATGGCCACCGCGTTACCGTCGACGCCCAAGTCAACTTCGGTCCCGTTTCATTCCTTTTTCGCGAGCACGACGTCTATCCGGCAACGGTCATCGATCGCGGAATTCGCAACCTGTATCACATCAAGCTGCTTGGCGCTCATTTTCTCGGTGACTATCGCGTCCAGCCAAACCGCCTGCAGGTCGTTTCGACGCTAAATAATGATTGGGCCACCGCTCATGAAACCCTCAACAAGTCCGCTTAGTTGACCCTTGGCCTCAATTACTTGTTGACGAGTCTACCTGTGTCCTCAAGGCCGGGTTTTGGGTAACTCTCTACACAAGTCTTAGCGTGCCGAAAGAAGGCATTGCCACGAATCGCTCTCCCGCAGCGTTCACAGGTCCTGACCACTCGTGCGTGCTTTCGAAAAATCTCTATCCCGTGCGCGATATCCTTGCCAGCACCTGGTGCAAGCTCCATTGAGCCAGCAAGCCAATCCCGTGTCTCCGCATCGAGAAAATCGGATTTGATCAACGCGCCGTATCGTGCACAAAACCTTGTTAGAGACTTTTCGGTGACTCGGGGATCATAGAGCTTAAGCAGGCCACGGAGGATGAGCTGTTCAATCGCGCTAGCATCCACATTGAGTTGCCTCGCCACGTCCGCCCAAATTCGCTTGGCTCGACAAGAACGAGGCGGCTTTGAGGCGCCGCCGGGTGCAACTGGCATTGCATTGGTCGACGGTGTTGCAGCAGGCCCTTCTTCTAGCGGGATCGCTGCGGATTCCTTAGCATCAGGCAGTTGGTCACGCAGTGATGGCGCGAGACGTCCTGTCCTGCATGCGTCTTCCAAGGACTTCCGCGTAATGCGAGGATCCCGAGCGTCGAACAAACCCTGAACAATCAGCCGCTGAATCGTGCGGCAGCCAAGATGCAACTCTTTTGCTAGAGTCCGCCTCGCATATCCTTCCAAATGAACGCGACTGCTCTTGCCCAGGACAGCGAGGCGATAACGGACTGCATTTTCAGATCGATGTAAGGCCTTCGCGATGAATTCTGCGGTTTTGTAACCGGCCATGGACAGTAGGATTCGGTCGTCATCTTCGGTCCAAAGCTGTCGGGAACGCTGCCGGATTTTCTGCGGGGTCTTCCGAACAAGTCCGAGCTTGGATGCCCGCCCCCAAATCGAGTGAGGCCGCCAGCCGGGATGCCGCCTAAGAAGTTCGTGTACCGCCTCTCGTTTTCCCTTCCACCCTTCCTCATAGCCTTTTCGAAGGATTTGGTCATCCTCTGGACTCCAGGCCGTGCGCTTGTAATACTTCAAGCTCAAAGGTTGCTTGAGCCGACGAATTCGGCGCCACAATTCCGCCCGCCCAAGGCCTGGTTCGTGTTTCAGAATCCTATCAATCGCGTCGTGCGAACCAGTTCGGCCACGCTTCACCCCTTCGCGCAGAATTCGATCGATTTGTTCCGGAGAGAAAAACCGGAAAGAGTAGCCGTCCGTTGTATGTTCCCAACGGTCTGACATAGGACCAAACACCTTGCTCTGTTCGCTTCAAGGACGAAACGGGCTCCATGCGAGCTCAGCGCTTGTCCACCACTAATGTTTTTGAGAAGTTTTGTTCTCGAGGCGCCGTGATATCTGGCTACCGAATTACACTGTGCTAGGCATTCCAAAAATGAAATGAGCCTGCTCGTTAATTGCCCGCCCTCATCCCTCGTGCGTTCACTCACGCATGGATCTTCCCGCGCCATCTCCTAACGATTTTGGAATTTCTCCTTTCACCCTTAACGAGGCACTTTGGCGGGGAAACCTCAATCCCGTCCGACGACCTGTGCCTTACTGAATGCGCCTTGGTTTCCTTAGGGCCACATACCGAGCGTGCACTCCGTTGCCAGGGCCACTGTCTTCCCGTCCGACTCGGAACCATCGAGCAGCACGCAGTCAAGGAAGGGTGGAAGACCAAAGTTGGACTGTCCCACCAGCCCATGGGAAGTCCAGTGAGAGTTCTCGTAAGTACACGAAGAGGGGCTTCAGCAAGGAAAAACGCAAGGCAGATTGCTGGAATTTAATACCCGGGCGGTCTCATTGGCCGGGCAGCAGTCAAACTACCAATTCATTCGCTAGTGACGCTTACCAAGTTCCGGCAATCCGCCAGAAACGATCTTCGTAGGACGGGGATTATATTTGCGATCTATTCTGGCGAGTCGTTTTTTCAGTTTTTTGTTTATCTTCGGTTTTGTCTTCGCAAGCTTTGTTCCCCTTCGACTGTACTCCAACAAGGAGATTTTCCCTTCGCGCCAAAGCGCGAGAAGTTTTTTCACTCTGTTCTCGTCAATCTTCGCCAAGGTTACCGACCCCGGGAATCAAGTAATCTCTCGCAACTCATAGAAGTGAAAGCCTTCTTCATCCGGGAAAAAAATAGAAAGTACTGACACAGTTGTAGCCTCGGCTTCAGCTCTGTTCTCGGACGAAGCTTCCCGAGGGTCTCCATACACAATCCGACAGTGACCAATGGCGAGCGACAAAAAATTCCCGGCGCGCCCCTCGAATTCAACTATGCCCTTGGAAGTCCTTTCCTCCACAGAAGACAACACCTGCGATACTCTGACGTGTTGACCCATAGCCCATCGGACGCCGAGTCCCTCGATTCCACGGAAGGTCTGGCGAAAAGGACTCTCAGCGACAACGAGTATGTTAGTGGACTCGTCCTTCCATTTTCTTAATATCGCCAGTGCATCTTTAAGAGAGATGACCAAACTTAGCGCTCCTGTAATTCATAAAGTACAAAAGCCTCGTTTGTAGGAAAGAAGATGAAGAGGCACGACAAAATCTTGGACCGGTCATCTGACTTGAAGAATGGGGGCCTTTCGCAAGGTGCATCATACGAAAAAACACAAGAGTCCATTGATAAGGACAGATTGCCGGCTGGACTTTCGAACACAACTCTCCCTGCCTTTGGGGATATCGCGCCCTGACAAACTGAAACCTGCGATACTGTGCCGCGTAAGCGCATATTCCAGTCAACCCCGCCTTCGTGAACGCTGCGGAGACCCTGACGAAATGAGTTTTGGCCAAGCACCAAGACGGACACAAATTCGTCCTTCCACTTGTTCAAAATGGTGAGCGCGTCTTCCAAAGATAAGAGCAACTTTGCAGGTTCCTCTCGCCGAAGAGCTTGCTATATTGCGGCTCGCTAGAGTGTCTTGACTATCTGTGACGCCTTCTCCAACTGGTCATCCGTGGAATGGCTGTGGGCCGAGCCCCTCCGTAACGAGGACCATGGAGCGGTCCCTCTGGAAGACTTTGAAGCGCAGTGCCATCATGAGCAGCTCCGCTTTTGTTGCTGGAATCCTCCCAATGCGGGTCAGATTTTCCTTGCGATAGCCTTTCCGAAGGCGCCTGCGCGTGAGACTGTAGCCTATTTCGACCTTGCCGGAACACAGATAGCTCATGAGGCGCAATGAGCCTAGTCCGCCCCCGATATTCCCTCGAATGTCCACGATCAGTCTTTGAACCCCATGACCTTTGAGGTCGCGAATGGCGTCGTCCAGGCCTCTCGCGAAACTTTGGCCCACAGCTCCGGGAAACGTCGCCAGTCGCACGTAGCCGACATCAAGTGAGAGCGCGCGGTGCGAGAGACTACGTGGCTCAATCATTGGAGGTCGATCTTTTGCTGCACGGTTTGGCACCTCAATGGCAACGTGTCGCTTGCTGCCTGCGAAGGTCGCAATTTCAACTGGATGATTGCCGCCGATCCTGGGGACGCGCAGCGCGTTGATTAAAATCAAATGTGGCGCGCGAGCTCTAATGCCTTTTGCATTTGAGGGTCTTGGCCTGCCAGAACCTGCTCGGCGGCTTGCTCGACGGCGATCGTCGGCGACACTCCGTTTCCTTCAATTAGTCGCCCTTGCCAGGTGAGATATGCGGCCACAGGCAGCCCCACAATGTAGCCAAATCCTGCCTTGAAAGCACTGCCGCTAAGGAGGCGTCCTGGAGTCTTCGTTCCCAGTATGGTGGCGAGCTTATTCTCCTCGGCAAAGGCCGCTACCATTTCTCCGGCACTTGCTGTGTGCTCGTTGACCAAAAGTATTATCCGTCCGTGGAAGCGTTGCGGCCCTAGACCCTCTGTGACAACAAGAATCGATTTATCGATGAGGCCATACCGTAATGCCAGCCAAATCAACGTGGATTTCTGTGATGGTATGCGGCCAAACCTCGGAAGTTCCTCCCGAGAATATCCCTTCTCTTTGCGCTTCCTTGTCAGGCTGTACCCGACTTCTGTCTTGCTCGATGTCAAGTAGCTCATCAGACGCAAACCGCCGATGCCTCCGCCTGTATTTCCTCGAAGATCCACAATCAAACGGTTCGATTCCCGCAGGTGAGCGAAGGCAGTATCAAGAGCCTTCGCCAGATCAATTCCGACTGCGCCCGGAAACGTGCTGACCTTCAGGCAGCCGATCCCGTCAGGCAACTGAGAGAACAGGACAGCCTTCGGGACAGTTACCGGATGGCTCTTTGACCTTGGAGAAGGGACGTTCAAGGCTCCCATGACCCGTTTGCCATCCGGCTTTTGAACCACATATTGGGAATCTTCTCCTACGGCGAAAATCGGCGGCTCGGGCGGCTTCAGATCTCGGTTCCGGAGTTGCAGCAAGATGTCGCCAGGACGCAGGCCACTTACATACGCTGGCCCGCCTTCGTGAACGTCCTGGAACATCCAGTGCTCCTCACCGTCGAAATTGCACCTCATGAACGTGGCGCTGATGGCGTGCCGGCCTGGAATGTTTGGACTCTTCGAGTGCCGAAAGCCGGTGTGGCTCGTTTTAAGCTCGTTAAGCAGTTCCTGCATCTGCTTCTCGAAGTCTTCATCGCTATTGCTTCGAAGGATTTGATCCTTCCTGGCCTTGGACAATTCCTCCCAGTTCGCTCCATTCATTCCAGGGTCGAAATGCTTTCGGGTCACCAGCTGACAAACGCGGTCGCAGATCTTTTTTCGGATCTGAAGGCTTAGTGTCATTGGACAGTCAACCGGATCGGAGACCCACCGTCTCCGCCGAGAACAAACGCTCCCCAATAATATGGAGATACATCTTTACCGTATTTCGCCAGCAAGTCGAGTTTCGCCTCTCGCAACGCCATCGCTTTGTCCTGGCCCTCTGCGATGTGACTATAGAACCGCTCCATCAGTTCGAGCGTATACGTGTCGTCAGCACTCCAGAGACTTGCAACAACGGCCTTAGCCCCGCTGACGAGAAATGCCTCCACCAGATTCGTTACTCCCTCTTCCCCTTCGAGTTTTCCAACGCCCGTGTTGCAAGCGGAGAGCGTCACCAAGTCGGCGTTGAAGCGGAGCCGCATGATTTCCCGGACCTGCAATAAGCCATCGTCGTGGGAGTTCGCGTCCACACCCAGAATCAGGCCTGAGCGCTCTGGAAATTGAGTATCCGCAAACCCATGCGCGGCAAGATGAATGATTTTGAAATCCTCCAGAGGCTCAGATTTGAATGCTGTCTCGGTTGCATCTGAGCCAAGTAGCACGACTGCGTCACTTCCAAGAATTTTGCGCACTTTAACGACCTCCTCGCGGGTCTGCGGCAAGTCGTAAAGAGGTGCCCCCAGAGCGTCGGAGAATCCTCGCAGTAGTCTTTGCTTAACGGCGGTAGGCTTGTCGATCATCGACGAGACGTGGCCTTGATTCTGATATAGCACATCCCCGATTCCTAAGAATGCATGTCGTGAGGGTCGGGGGTTTTTGACGGTCCTCAGAACAGTTAGGACTGTCGATGCCGGTGCATAGCTTACGGTACGACTTTGAAGTAGCAGGGCACCCGCTGAATCGCGGAGAGCGTCGAACGGCAACAGATGCAGTATTCCATCTGGTACTACGATCAAACGTTCGGCGGTCGCCTCCTCTGGCAGCGGGCCCAAAAGAATGTCGTGTAGTTGTCCCGCCAGGACAGTGTCATCGCTCTTCGCTCGCAACTGGCCCAAGTACTTGCGTGTCGAGTCTTCAATTTGCTGCCGCGCAGCGATCAAATTTTGCACGCCCGCGCGCTTCTTGGAGATCCAAACACAATACGAGTGCGGCTCGCTGAGGACGTATTCCAGTAAAACCTCGTCGGACCGTAGACTGGCCTGAATTGCTTTCAGGGACGCTGGCTTCTGAAACCATCCCGGTTTGGATTCTCTCTGGTCAGTTCGCGTCCACTCTAACCGGCGCTCATACTCAACCAGCTGATCGAGTAAGCCGAGCCGTTCTTGCGCGTCCTCAGCGCGCATTAACCGAAGTTGCAACTCAGAGAGTTCGTTTTCGAGCGTTCGTACATCTTCGGATTCGATTTTGCTAAACGTAACTCTATTTTCCAGAAGCGCCGCTGAGGTTCGTCCTCTAACGCGCTCCAATACGTTGAGTGCGCGCTCCACCTTCCCCTCCCGTGCCTCCAGTTCGAAGTGCTTCAGGTACGTCTCGCTCATCGCGCCAGCCAGCGAACTGCTCCAGTACGCTTCATGTAAGTTGACCAACATCCCGTCAATGACATCCTCGGCATTTTCATAGAGTGCTTCTGCCTCTGCGGTCGCTCCGCGCCGGGCTTTGAGGTCCGCCAAAAGCGTGAGATCTCGCGGGAGGTAATATCTGTCTCCGACGCGCCGGCTGGCATCGACCCCAGCGGAAGCGCGTTCCTCAGCCGATTTCAAATCGCCTGCGTCTCGATAGAGTCCCGCCAGATCGATCATTGATTGACCTACCGTCCGATAAAACTTGTACTTTTCCGCGAGATTAGCTGATTGCTGAAGATACTTCATTGCCGATTGGTGGTCTCCCATTTGGATCGCGAGTTCTCCCAACAGCTGAAGAATCATGGTTTCATGACCAAGCTTTTGATTTTCTCTGGCTTTGGTAAAGGCCTGCTCCAACTTATCCTTCGCTTCCGACACCTTGCCCTGGCCGACAAGGGCCTCAGACTCGCCCTCAAACGCCATGAACGGAAAACCAGCATCCGGCGTAGCACTGCTTACCTTTATGGCCCGCTCGAAAAACGCGAGTGCCTCCCCATATCTTTTCGCTTCCTTGAAACCATTTCCGAGCATCTCCAGAGATCGAACTTGACCACCCACATCGCCACTCGCCGTCGCTGACAAAAGTGCATCACCAACCAGCGTAGCCGCCCGTCTGCTGTCGCCTTCGAGAAAAGCGATGATCCCGAGTTCGCCTTTTGCCCGTGTTTCCCACTCGCCTTCACCCAAGTCATGGGCAATCGATCGAGCTTCCGTCCAGGCTCGTTTGGCCGAAACTGGATTGATCTCCAAATCCGTGTATCCTTTCGCTGCGAGACACCAGAGTCGAAGTTCCCGGTCGCTCCTCACAACTGGAATCTCTAACTGCTGCGCGAGCAAGTCGGACACATCAACCCAAGATATGGTTTCTGACTGAGCCCGAATCCTGCCCACGCGGGCGTATATTTCGTTTCGCGGGTCGCCCCTCTCTTTGAATAGCTCTTCTGCGCGGACATAGAGAGGCCCTGCTCTCTGCCAATTGAGAACCCAGGCGAGGCGGTTGGCTTCTGCCAGGAGAATCTCAGGATTCCGCGTAGCTGTCAGGTCGCGGACTATATCGACGCTCCCTGGTGCTGATGCAGGTGTTCGCTTCGCGTATAACCAAATGTACTTGCTGAAAAGGAGGATAAACGTCACAAGGGCAACGCAGATGAAGACGCAAACAGCGGACCAGGCCTTTGAGACGTGCACACGCAAGGATGAATACTCCTTCTGTTCACTGCTTACGAGCCGAACAGGTGCTCCGGAATCTGGGACAAGCGAGATTCGCTCTTTGCCTGACTGAGGCAGCGGACTTGGTATCCAGCTCGACAGCGAGTTCCTCGGATACGTTTGCAAGCAAGTGCTGCTCCATCGTTGAACGTAACCGAGTCAAGTGCGTAACATTCCGAACATTCATCATTCTGGTTTCTCATTGTGAGGCAATCCAGGTGCAATCAAGACTGGCTGAATGAGACGAGTGCCGGCTGAGGATTCAACCTCCAGGTTGTAATCACCAGTTTGGATTTGCCTAAAATCCGCCTCAACCTGAATCAGTGTTTTGCCTTTGAGCAGATGCGCTTGGGCAGACTTCGACCAGAATATGCGGTCTCCCGAGGTCACCCTTAGATCGTAATGCCCCTCCTTACTCGCCAACGGCAAGGTCAAAGTGAGATCCAGCGGTGAACTTGGAACAGCAAGCCGTTGAGGCACGGTCGCCGACGACTCGGAGCCACGTACTCGGGAAAGTGCGCTGAGATCTAAGCCAAATGGCGCGTAAGCAACTGCTGAGTTCAACGGCTCTACGGAAGCGGGTGTCCTATGAGTCCCTACGGGTGGAGTGTTCGGGAGCCTATTTCTACGGAACAACAGACCGGCTCCGATTGCGATGAGCAGCGCGCAAAAGGCCGCTGTCCCGGCCAGAACCGGATGGACCTTCGTCCATGCTGATATGCGTCTCGAAGAGAATCTCTTCTCCGCTTCCCTCTGGGATTTCAACTTAGCCAGTAACTCGCCGTAGCGCCTGAAGCACGGAGAACAGGCGGCCAAGTGCTCCGTCACTTGCAGGTCGCTTTCCCTCGGGTTGAAAGCGAGAGATCGGAGTGCATCGTCAGGGGGACACCCCTCGCGGTCCGGGTTTGGAAAACCCTCCGAGAGATAGGAGCGAGCAAAGTCTAACAAGACTCTCTCCTTCTTCTCAAAGGCTCTGCGGTCTTTCATTCTCAATCTCATTGTTCAGAACCTTTTGATAAGGCTCTCCTGAAATTCAAGAATCGGGCTTCAAACCAAGCCGCTTTGCGAGCCTGCGGATCGCTTGGCTAAAGCGCGATTCCGCAGCGTGGCCCGATATCCCGTATGACGAACCAATGTCCCTCCAGGAAAAGTCTTGGCTACGACGATAGAACATATCTCGAGACACGGGATCACCTGCTGTCAGAAGCTCGTCAACGAGAATCTTCAACTCGAGTTCCGCCAGTGGATCAGTTGAGTTGGCAGAAGTCGCTGAGAACAGACGGACAGCATCCGCTACCATCAACTGTCGTTTCTTGGCCTTATTCACACGCCGAATGAAAGCACGGAAAAGATATGCCCGCAAATCTCGAACAGGTCGCTGGTCGCCGTGCTTTTTCCTATCTATGGCACGCGAAACCGCTGCCGCTGCCTCCTCCATTAGAGTTGTCGCCACCGCTGGATCAATGAGTAGGTTTTCGGCATGCTGGATAGCACGGCGCCCTATTTGCTCGGCTACATCGAGGACAAAAGGGCTTATGCTCCGTCCGAGGCGATCCACGGGGCTAATTCGGAAGCTGCTGTTAGGCCGAACTCCACCCGCCATGATGCCTTATCCTCAGTGCGAAAGAGCGCCGGCCAGCGCCGGCACTATCCATGCCGATCAATTTAGGCAGTAGCTACGCTTGGTTGCTGGCGAACCGGCTATACACCGTACTCGACACCAACCCCTGCCTATAGACTCAGAGCACCGGGATCTGCCAAAACCTCAATCGAGAGGAGAAGATTTTCCTTAGCCTCGGTGCTACGGTGCTCCTGCTCCCGCACGTCAAAACCTAAACGGGGCACGGCTACGCGCGCTCGAGCCAAGATAGACAACTTACCATTTTCTCGGGCATTTCCCCGCATAAGTGCTCGGTAGACCGAGCAGATAACGAGAGTTTCGAGCGACCTAGCACAACCGCACTAATCTGTCCTTACCGGCCAACCCTAACCGAGAAAAGGAGTTACTATGAAAATGCGAAAGCTGATTTGGCTGATATCGCTTGCGATTCTGGGGAGTGTGCTGTCGCTGGTGGGTTCAAACCATCCGGCAACTTCTGCGAATCCAGTCTTGAGAGCTGATGGAGGAGCACCCATACCGCCGCCAATCCCAATCCCTTGGGTTGCTACGCTTTCCTGACACGGTCCACACGAATGAAGGGAGGGAGAAGATGCCCATTCTTTTTCCTCCTTGTGTGTTAATATCTCGTTTACGTCCCCCGGCGGCGAGCGTGTTCGAACAAATTCTTTGGTGGATGGAAATTGCAACAGAAGCTTTTATTCTGCTGCGTTCCATAAATGCAAGGCTCTACGGCAAGTATCTCACTTTCTTTATCTACCTCACTGCGGTTCTTTTGATAGATCTTCTACGCTTCTCTGTGCTTACTCTACACCCGAGTGTTTACGCTCCATTCTATTGGTACACGCAATTTCTCCATGCAGGCGTTGGCTATGCCGTCATTCTTGAAATCTACAAACATACACTGAACAACTCCCCTGGCGTGGCGCGTATTGCACGAACCTTCGTGTGGGGTGTTCTTGGCGTAGTCATCTTGAAAGTCACGTTGAATGCGGTTATCAGACCCGTTTGGTCAACAGCGACAACCTCGACGGAACTCGAACGCGACATGCGCGCAGTCCAAGCGCTCTTACTGGCGGGTATCATCGCTTTGCTGGCTTATTACGTCGTCCCTACTGGAAGAAATCTCAGAGGAATCATCTTCGGATATAGCGCGTATATCTACTCCAGCGTAGTATCGCTGGCATTCGGATCGCTGCCAGGATACGGGCTACGACCAGGGTGGCGACTTGTTCAGCCCACTGTGTATCTGGCCGCCCTAGTCGTATGGTGTTGCACTCTCTGGTCTTATTCCCCCGATCCTGCGACGGAAACTGAATCCAAAATCGACCGCGACTACAAACTCATCGCCGAACAAACCAGAAGAGCCCTTTCCAGAGCTCGTTCATTCTTGAAGATGGGTGGCGAATTATGAGCCAGCTGCTGCCGTATCTCGGTGTCGCATTGCTACTTTTAGTCGTCTCGGCCCTATGGGCCCGGCAGATCTTTCTAACGCGCAAGAGCAGAATAGAAGTGGTAGTGCCGCGAAAACACCAGGCAGCAGGAAGAAGCAGTGCGTCGCGTCAAGCCCTTGGTGAAAGGATATTTGGTTTGCACGATTGGGATTTCGTTTCACGCAACATGCCCTCAGAGATTCAAAAAATGTTTCTGCGTGAGCGCACCGTTCTTGCTATTTCCTGGCTTCGACGTACGCGAACGAGAATCTCGCTGGTCATGCGCGCACACGTTGCGTCTGTGGGACAGATTGCGGATCTGCACCTCGCGACGGAGCTGAAGTTAGCTCTCAGCTACCTTGTGTTTCTCATTTTGTGCGACCTTTTGATTGCCTGGATCTGGCTGCGCGGTCCAATCCGCACCCGTAGGACCGTTGGACAGACTCTTCGTACCGTGACGTGGCTGCGGGGCGCCTTTGAACAACTCATGGCTAGGGTTGACTCTGCAAATTGCATCGCGCTCAAGACAAATTTCGATCACAGAGGGGTTGGGAGCTAAATAGCGCGGAGATATGAGCCTTGAAGCCAAAAACGTTGAAATTGAGCCTGCTGTAAGAGACCTGAGGAATCGCACTCTCTCAAGACTCCCCGGCGACTTCAGTCGCCTCGTTTATTTGGCCTCTTCGCGCGATCTCAACACTGGCCGCTACTCCCATGATGGTCTCGCATTTCATTTCAGCGAAAACGTTGCCTCCAAGGCAATGGCGGCTTGCCACAGAGAAATTTTCGATCGGCTTGTGTATGCCTCTTTGGAAGAATTGATCGAGGAGCTGTGCAACTATATGTCCTCGACTGATGAACGACCGGAAGAGTTTTTGAAGAGTTGGAAACACCTTGGATCGTATCGGGTCACGATTCCCTCGGAGTGCGATGAACTGGAGGCTGAGGTTTTCTTGTCCAACGTCAAGATGGCTTTGGCGATCTTACAGACAGGTCAGAAGCCCGCTTCTCAGTACGAACAATCCGCATAGCGATACCGGTCACTCTGCCGATGATCTCTGCATCTTGGGCATAGGTAAAGTGCCGAAGGCGGCTGCCTGACAGCGGATGGGGCACCAGGGTCAACTGATTCCTCTTCAGTTCACACCAAGAGCAGGCGTAACCACCGGGAATCTTTACAAAATAGATTGGCCGGTCCAATTCTGTCCGCCACGAAGAGGAAGGAAGGACTTCGCGCACCTGGTTGTCTATCTGGACGAAGGAACCCGGTGGGACAAGGGGATCCATCGTATGGTCTCGAAGGCCGACGAAGCCGTACTCACTATGCCTGATGTCCAGGTGCTGAATGACGGAAATTGGTACCTCGCCCCAGATTTTGACCATGCGTGAGAGTAGTGTCGTCTTCTCTACCTTAAACCCATCGTGGAAGCGCACGGGAAACGTGGCGGTCCCGTCTTCATCGTAGATTTGCAGCTTTGCAGGGTGTGTTCTCGGCAACCGAATTTCGAGTTGATGGAGACCGATTCTCTCGAGGTCGATCCCGAAGAGATACAGCAAATCGACAAAGCTGATCCGGTAGATGACGCTGAAACTGAAGAGCTTTTGAACACTGGGTACCGGCCCCGCGGCTTCTATCTGGCTGAGCCAAGCGTTGGAAATATAGAACTTCGCACTACCTTCGGCCTTTGCAATCTGCCGGCTGTATTTTTGGACTTCGCGCGTAGAAATCCCAAGGTCTTTCCGGATCGCCTTAAGTCTTTCTCCTGCGTGCAATTGAACGTCGCCTGCGTACTTCTTTAGTACAACCCCAAGCAGAACAGAGGTAGTTAGCGACGGCAATAGAACTTCGGTTTACGTCGGTATCGATTGGGCAAGGTCGTTGGATCAGTTGAGCCCCTTTGGGGAACAGCGCAGACATCTCTGCTGGTCTATTGAATTCTCTTAGTGTCAGGGGCAGGCAAAGATGACCGGCCCGGTTTCCGCCGGAGCGGCATCGCCACAGCAACTACCCGGCCCACAACGTCTATATCGTCCGGATAGTTGAATTGCCGTGTCTTTCTTCCAGACATCGAATGAGGAATGATGCTCAAGACCTTGCCTTCCAATTCACACCAGCCATATGCATAGCCGTCTCTAAGCTGATAGAAGTAGATGGGACGCTCAAACTCGTTCTCTCCCGGATCCGGATCAATTGTGGTGTCCTGGTCATCTATCTGGATGAAGGCGCCGGGACGAATCATCGGGTAAAGCGTGTAGTCATCCATCCCGATGAATCCGTAGAGATATTTCCGAAGGCCGAGATTCTGAACGAATGCGATAGGTATTTCGCCCCAAGTCTGCACTATGCGGGAGAGGAGATTGTTCTCTTCGATCCTCGCTCCCGGATCGAACCTCACTGGAAAACTCACACGGCGTTCCGTGTCATAGATCTCGGAGGGAACGAGATGAGTCCTGGGCAGTTTGACGGCGAGGCGAGCTGTGTTGATCTGATCCAGGTCGATTCCAAAGAAAAGAAGGAGGTCCACGAAATTAATTCGATACAGTGCACTCAGTGTGAACAGTTTGTGGACACTCGGGACCCTTGTAGAGTTCTCGATCTCGACCAGCGAACTGTGGGAGATGCAGTATCTCTGGTTCCCCTGTGTGCCCGCGATCAGGCGGCTATACATTTGCACATCTCGACCGCTTATGCCCAGAGCCTCGCGCAGTGCCTTGAGGCGCTGCCCGGGAGGGCCCGGAGGATTCCGAGACGAGAGTGCCCGACCCCGCGCCATAAAGATAAAGGTACGCTACTCTACAGATGATAGTGTTGCAATAGTACCTAACGTTTCAAATAAGAATTAAGAATTTCGCCCCTTCCTAACCCGGCCTCTCGCGCAACCGCGTAGCGTCGTGCCAAGCGTCGTCAAGAGAACAGCGCAACATTTCTTGAATGGTGAGCGCGCGGGGCTTCTGAAGCTGTCGGCAACGCGCTTTACGCCAGTGACCAATACCAAAGGACGCTGTGGGCGTAGGCAGGTCAGGTCGGATTCTCGGCCACCATTCTCTCTTTGGACGGAAATTGCGGTTCGGACTACGACCTATACGCGTCGCCCAAGCCATGCCCAGCCCAAAGTAATACTTGCTCGTAAGTCTTTGAAATCAGCCGGACAACAACCTCGACGGCCCACTTCATTCACAGACTTTTCATTCGCAATTCATCTTTATAGGCCCGGATTCGGACCAGAAACATCTTTTTTCACACACCAACTCGAATTCGTGCGACATCTTCAAGCGCGTCGCCGCGCGAGCGGTAGCGCGAGATGAAGGGGTTTTGTCCGAAAAGTCCGGACTTCAGACTGCTCCTTTAGTCTTACAAGCGGCCTCAGTCAGCCCCGAGGCCGTTTGCTTCGAGCTCAGACACTTCTGCCGGAGGGAAAGCGTGAAAACGGATTCCAACGCTATGTGGTTGGTTTCTCCAGACGTCCGTTCCACATATTCCGAGGATGGCGCTGTCCTTCTCGACATTCGAAAGGGGCTCTGCTACAGCCTCAATCCAGTTGCAGCACGAGTCTGGAGCACAGTGGAAGGGAGTCCTTCAGGAGTCGACCTTCGCGGGCTCGTGGATGCGATGGAACCTCACTACACAATCTCTCGTGAGCAGCTCGAACGTGACGTCGATGAGTACTTATCCAAGCTGGAACACGTGGGGCTTGTTCAACGGAACGGCCAGTTTCACGGGTCCAAGGCCGCCGGGGCGCGGGGTTGACATGTTTCGGAACACATGGAGTGCCTCCGTGGGAACCGAACTGTCGATCGCGCTGGCGGCCTGGACCTGTGATTCGAGGGAAACACTATCTGAAACTAGAACTAGCATGCTGGGTCTTTCCGCGAATCATACCTGTATTCCACCGTGTGGCTGCGGGTCTCGGCGCGAAGGCCACCCACAACATGCTCCGGGAGCATTTGTTTTCTGCCGCTGTCCGCGGGTGGCCGCTTCGATGGAGAACAGATCAGCCGAAAGAAGTTTGGAAGGAGAGGAGATCGACCTCATGAGCAATTTCCATGTTTTGGGGAGCTGGCATGTAGGGAAGTATTTATAGCGAAGTAGACAACCGACCGGTAGTTCTAAGGTCAACGCCAGATCCCATGCCAGCTGGCGCTAAAGCGCAGACCAGTCCAGAAAGGATACCTGCCATGGGTACATGCTCAATCATATATAAGCGACCTGTTCTTCGACTTTTGGACAATTTGGATGCCTTCGTGAGACGGGTTATTCGCGAAGAATTCAACTCCTCCGAAATCTTAGATTGGCGTGCGGAGAAGCTAAAAGATTTCATCGACAGTCATTCAGCTGGAGATCGCTTGAGCATCGAGGAAGTTTGCAAGGAGCTTAGATTGCCTACATCTGTGCGTCAAACACGACGGTTGTTCAAGACCTCGGTCGGGATAACCGTCAGAAAATACGCAAGGAATAAACGCCTCGCTTTCGCAGCAAGACAATTGCAAGCCACGGGGACGCCCATCAAGGTAATCGCCCTGGAAATTGGGTATCACAGAACTGCCGAATTCACGAGGAGCTTTAAGGAATTATTTCGCTTGAGCCCGACGGAATTCAGAACGGTCTGGCGGAAGAACAAACTTGTAGCGTAGAGCCTGAGGGCCATTTCGATGGAGCATCGCTCAGAGTTGTTAGATGCAAACGTCGGCTTAGGAAATGTTACGAGACCATCGCGGCGATTGGCTCCCGACCTCAATTCTCGACAGAAGGATCAGACCTCTTGTTTTACCAGTATAAAAAACACGATATGACCGTTACATTCACGCTTCGCGATGACAGGAAGCGTGTTGTTCAACTTGCTCTCGGCTCAGAGATGAGAACCTTCGAACTTGAAGAATTCACGGACTTCTGGCTGACGATGATCGAGGAGGGACGTAAAGCTACAAGTGCCTACTTGCATTCCTTGGGAAAGTTGGCTCGACAGACCACCCAAAAGGACCGATTAGAGCGGCCCCGGATACGCGAAGGTAAAGGCGATGGGTCTTAAGTCCGCTTTCATAACGGACATCCATGACCTTCAAATTGCGGCCTCGGCCGCTTGCATGAACTTCAAGATGATTGTCCGAAGGGTTGGAGGAGAATTTTGGTTATGAAGTCCAACCCGCAGCTCCGATGGTTTGTCCGCGAGCTGCGACCCCTCCTTCGGGCGCATCTCCTGAGTGTGTCTCTGATCGTTCTGAGCAGCTTGATGTTTTTGCTCGATCCTCTCCTTATCAAATGGCTTATTGACAACGTCCTTCCGAAAAGAGACGTGCGTCTGCTCTTGCTTGCGGCTGGAGGGTTCTTGGGAATTTATGTCTGTCGGCTAGGTTTTTCCGCGCTTGCGGGTGTGGTGAGTTTCCGGACTGTCCAGAAACTCGTTTTCCGCATTCGGCTTCACATTCTAGACCACATGAATCGCCTCTCCGCGGATTACCACGAATCGACACCAATTGGTGAAAAGCTGTACCGAATGGAGCAGGATGTGGATCAGGTTGCGGAACTGGGATCAAGCCTTGTACCCTATGTTCTCCAAACGACGTTCAACGCTGTTTTCGTTATCGGAACAATGTTCTTCCTCGATTTTCGGTTGACGATTCTCCTTCTACCGCTTATGCCCCTTTTCTTCGTTTTCAGGAGGCACTTCGAAAGCCGATTGCGGCAGGCATCCGACACCGCACAGCAACAATCCAGCAGAGAGAGCAGCTTCTTGCAGGAACACCTGGCGTCCGTCATCCAAATCCAGCTTTTGCACCGGGAGAGAAGTCAGGTCCAGGCGTTCCTTGAGCGGGCCGCAGCAAGAATGAAGGCATTGAATCAGCGAACTCTGACCGAGACCTTGTTCCGGAGCTGTTACATGGCAGTGATTGCACTCGGCACCATAGCGACTCTTGGTTATGGCGGTTACGAGGTGTTCGTCGGAGCTTTGACTGTCGGTGGGTTGGTTGCGTTTTACAGTTACCTGGCACGATTGTTTGATCCCTTGAATGCTGCCGTGGACATCTATTCTAGGTTTAACCGCCTGAGCGCGAGCATTCGGAGGATTGTGGAGGTTATTGAAAAAACGCCGAATGTATCGGAATCGCCGAGCGCAGTGCACCTCCCCTCCCCTTCTCGAGGGTACGTCGAATTGCAGGGAGTATCTTTCTCCTATCGAAGTGGAACACCCGTCGTGGATGGACTCGGCCTCAAGGTAGAGGCTGGCGAGAAGGTTGCGTTGGTCGGCATCAGCGGGAGTGGCAAGAGCACGATCACAAAGCTGATTGCAAGGCTGTACGATGTGAATCAAGGAGCCGTGTACATCGATGGAATCGACGTTCGAGACGTGCGTTTGGAGAGTCTTCGGACGAAGGTCTGCTATCTCATGCAGGATGCTGTCCTCTTCGACCGAACGCTGAGGGAGAATCTTCTACTTGGGAAGCCTTCCGCAACGAACAATGAACTCATTGAGGCGCTCGAAACCGCGGATCTCGGAGGACTAATCGGCCGCCTGCCGCAAGGGTGGGATAGTCCAATTGGCCCAAAAGGTAATTTCCTGTCGGGTGGCGAGCGGCAGCGCCTAGCCCTAGCACGTTTGGTGCTTCAAAATCCCTCCGTATTGCTGCTCGACGAATCGACGTCAGCACTGGATGCCCCCTCCGAACGCAGGATCTTCGCCAACCTAGTCGAGCGCTTCACCGACAAAACAATTGTCTTTGTGTCGCACCGAATCTCTGCGCTAAAATGGGTCGATCGTATCGTCGTGCTGAACGGCGGTATCGTTGAGGAGCAGGGTACGCACGATCGACTGATCGGCAATGGTGGCCTATACGCTCTCCTCCATAACTCGCCTGCCGTGGCTGACGGACAAGGGTTCTACCCCATCTCCAGCGAGAACATTTAGACACAATCTTCGGTGGCCGCGCTAAGTGATGGCCGGATCTGCGTACAATTGGCCGGAAATGCGTACCGTTTGTAGTTGACGGAATAGCTGATATTGCGCACCATCACGAACGAGATGAAAAGCATATCCAATCGCATGGCCTTCTACAAAGTGACCTGACCGATCGCAAGTCAGCGGATACCTGAGAAATAGCCGAGACTATGGAGGTTCAATTCGTTGACGCTCAAAACACCTCGGAGAACTGAATAGATGAGAGCTTTGTACCTTCCTAGTTTGCCCAGAAATCCCGAACGTCATCAGGAACAATGGGATCAGACGACGGTCATGGGAGCGAGGGTGTTTGGGTGGACCGCTCTCTGCGCCTTACTTGAATACGGAACGTACGACGCTTACTTTGTACCAGGGCTTACGGACCAAAAGAAGGAGGAATTGATTGCGGACCGCCTGAGCGCCGACAGCGTCAAAAGACTAGTTGCTGTTCCTATAGGCAGCAAGCTGCCGATTACGAATTCTGACCAACTCGTTTTGATGACGTTCGATCCACAATTGCGAACGCTAGCGACAACACGTCGGAAACTCCAACGATACGATGCGCCGGTGTGTGGATTGATCCACTCGATCAATTCGGAGCGCGTTGTTTTTGCCATCTTACAGCACTACTTTGCGGGACTCTGCGAAGCCGATCTCCTCTTTTGTTCCAGTCGGGCCGGAATGAGAACAATCGAGGTCTACGTCGAAGAAGTTGGTCGGCTGTTGCCACAGAACACCGCATATCGGCCACGTCGAGTTCTTGTCCCCCTTGGGGTGACGATTCCGCCCCTGGAGCCAGAGCATCGGATCAATTTGCGGCAGCGCCTGAATATTGGAGCAGAGGAAACCATAACTCTTTTTTTTGGCCGTCTATCACAGATGAGCAAGGGCGATTTAGGACCTTTGCTCATTGCTCTGTCGAACTTGCTGAGTAGAGGGGTTAGGACCCATTTGCTAATCGCAGGCGACGATACACAAACGAATGAAGCGCGTCGCTTGACAGCTCTGGCGAGCGAATTGGGTTGCATTCAGAACCTGACGATATGGCCGAATCCGTCCGCAAACGACAAACACGTGCTGTATTCCGGCGCCGATATTTTCGTATCGCCCAGCGACAATATACAGGAAACCTTCGGATTGACCGTTGCAGAGGCACTATCCTATGGCCTTCCGGCTGTTGTCTCCGACTGGGACGGGTATCGTGACCTAGTGAGTGACGGTGAGACCGGATTCTTGGTTCCATCCTTGTTCCCCTCAAGCGTGGAAGACCTTGAGCTACGCGACTGCAGAATATCAATGGTAGAAGAAGATTCTTTGGCCCAATCCACAACCATCGACATCCCCGCCTTATCTGAGAAGATCCAAACCCTCGTACTCAACCCAGCGCTTCGGAGGCAAATGGGACGAGCAGCAAGGCAATCTGGAGAAAAGCATTACAGTTGGCCGGTGATTGTAAAACGCTACGAAGAATTGTGGGGAGAATCGATACAGACGGCAAAAACTGCCCAGTGGGAGGAGGCTTTTACGAGTTCGGTATTCCGCATGTCCCTAGAGAAGAGTTTTGGTCACTTTGCCACCGGAAAGCGAAATTCGCATTGCAAGTGTTTCATAACGGCCGAGGGACGAGAATGGTTGAAACGGCCGGCTCGATTCTATTTCCTGTGCCATTTGTACGATCCCCCAACTCCGCAAAGATTCAATCAGATGCTGCGCGAAATCGCTGCTCGTCCCGGTATCCCGGCTACGAAAGTAGTCGAGACATTCGACAGGAACGCCGATCACGTATCCACCGCTGAAGCGCATTGGAGTCTTGGACGACTGTTCAAGTACGGACTGGTGGCGAGCACCGAGGAATGTAGCGTCACCGACGACCACGGCGGCGCTCTACAAGCCGTGACACACGATTTCGGAAGCAGCACGACAGGCTCGACAGTGCCAACGGAAAGTTCTGAGATGAATCGTTGAATCGGCGTAGGTTCGTAGATTTGGCACAAGGCCGCGAAGGGTAGGCATGAAGGTATCGGGAGTTGCGCTTCTGGTGTCACAACCAGGCGGTAAGGCCACGTTAGAAGTCGCTGGCCGACCTATGTTTGAACTGAATCCCGTAGCGGCCCTCATCTGGGAGAACCTGGCAGCTGGCGTTTCAACTCAGAAGATCATTAGTCAACTTGTTGGCCGATTTGATATTCCTGAAGAACGAGCCGCGAGTGATGTAACGAAGTTTATCAAACTCCTCACACAACATTTGCTACTTGTCGACGATGCTCAGTTCACGGCGGGGTGACCGAGCCGAGATTGTGGATCAGTTTTACCGAGAGAGGTCAACGGCAAACCAGAAGACACCGCAGAATCGGCGCGACGAAATAAATAGAAGAAAAGTATAGGACATTCCCCATCATACGATCGACTTCATTTCGTATAGGATAGCGGGACTTAAATGAGCTGACCGCATCGCCATACTGACTCGACGTGTTGTTCACGAACGCGGCAGTCGCAGTAATAGGTACAACCATCCGATTCGCATAGCCACACGACACGCCCGTTACATCGGAACCCGAATCCAAGACCTCTCTTCCGTATCTACGAACAGCGCGTGATGTGCAGAGCTGTCCTTCAAGCCGAGTCTATGGCCGCATCTGCGTACACTTGGCAGGAAATGCGTACTGTTTGTGGTTGACGGAATAGCCGCCATTCCGCACCATCGCGAATGAGATGAAAAACATATCTAACTGCCCAGCCCTCTACAAAGTGACCTGATCGATCGCAAGCTCGCGGAGTCGAGACTCTGGAGGCTCAGTCCGATGACAGCAACGAACGCAGCCGCTACAGTCGCCAGGAATACTGAAATGGACACTAAGGCTCCGGCGTTAGACCTTGGTCTCGACTCCATCGTTCTTTTGAAAAGACAAGGGAAATCCTCCGTCAAGAACATTGTTTCGTCTTCGAGCTTCCTTCGAACTCGCCCATCAGGACAGCGACTTGAATGCAATGGAGAAGCTCGGACTGCGATTTCTGGGGACGCTAGTCTGCCGAAATTACGCGCGGAGAGGCAGGGGTCGCTCAAGAAGTCAACCGATTTGGGCAATCCCTTCGCAATGGAAAGGCTTGCAGCGAATGACATCATACGGAGCTTCTAGATGACCAGTTGCGACTAGCTTTTTATTGGGAGGGTTTTCTCATGTCCGTTCTTGTGTTGCAAGCTTACCTGAAGTTGATCCATTTCGATTTCTATGTAGCGCGAAAAGACTTCGCCGCGCTCCACAACAAAGTTCGCCACTGTCCTGTCGCCGACAAGACTCCATCCCGGGATGCCGTCAAGCAGATCTGTTCCGCGGTAGACATGGCCTGTATCTGGTATTGGAAAGAAGCGCTTTGTCTACAACGATCTGCAGCCACTGCATGCCTTTTGAAGCGACACGGCGTATCTGCTCAGATGGTCATTGGTGCGCAGCAAATGCCGTTTAAGGCTCACGCCTGGGTCGAAGTCGATGGCCACGTGGTGAACGACAAGCCGTACACGCCTGAAATGTATGGAGTGCTCGACAGATGCTAAGAACTAACCAGAAGCAGAAAAGGAACAAGTCATGAGCGTTCAGTTTGGAAGATGGAATTTTGAAGGCCAGGCGCCCGCCCCTGACTACATCGAAAAAGTCAGCGCAACTCTCGCTCCGTATGGGCCCGACAGCAATGAATCGTATTCCAAGGGCGCCGTAAAGATTCTCTATCGAGCTTTCCACACTACGAAGGAATCGCGCCGTGAATCGCAACCGCATTTTTCTCCGTCTGGCGCGGTAATTACGTGGGATGGCCGCTTGGACAATCGCGCCGAGCTTACCAGCCGACTGAGAGACGTTCTGGCTTTTGATTCCACCGACGTTGCCATTGTCGCGGCGGCCTACGAAAAGTGGGGCACCAACTGCTTCGCCAAACTCATCGGCGATTGGGCGGTCTCCATCTGGAACCCCAACAGCCGCTCGCTGGTCCTGGCCAAAGACCCCATCGGCACGCACCACCTCTTCTACTCGATCGACAACAACCAGGTCACGTGGAGCACCATCCTCGACCCACTCGTCCGGTTTGCGGGCAAGACCTTCGCGATCTGCGAAGAGTACGTCGCCGGTTGGTTCTCCACGTTTCCGGCGGTACATCTGACACCCTGCGTCGGCATCCATGCCGTCCCGCCGTCCTCTTGTGTGCTTCTCCGACCCGGAAAGCACATCGTCAGCAAGTATTGGGATTTCGACCCGGAGAATGAAATCCGTTACCGCACCGACGCCGAATACGAGGAGCACTTCCGCGCCGTTTTCGCGAAAGCCGTCCAGCGCAAACTCCGTTCCGATAGGCCCGTCCTCGCGGAGCTCAGTGGAGGCAGGGACTCCGCCTCCATCGTCTGCATGGCCGATGTTGTCATCGCTCGCGGTGCCGCTGAAACTCCGCAGCTTGATACGCTCTCAATGTATGACGACTCCGAACCCAACTGGAATGAACGCCCCTATTTCACCAAGGTGGAAGAAAAACGCGGTCGCACTGGCTGGCACATCAATGTCGGTCGGCAAGATCCACAAGAAAGGCCCGAGCCCGGGCCATCTCCCGAAACTCCAAACGGCCGCTTTGTGCCGACCCCTGGCTACGATGGCCGCCCTTCCCCGCAATTCGGGATGTGCTTGGCCTCGCAAGGGAATCGCGTCGTGCTTTCAGGCATCGGCGGCGACGAGGTCATGGGTGGAGTGCCAACACCCACACCGGAACTCGAAGATCTTCTCGCAAGAGCACAATTCGGCGCGCTCGCTCATCGGCTGAAAATCTGGGCACTGGAGAAGAAAAAACCGTGGTTCCATCTCTTCTGGGAAGCCGCCCGGGGATTCTTGCCTCCCGCGTTCGTGGGTGTCCCAAAAAACATGCGGCCAGCCCCATGGCTGCGCCCCAATTTTGTAAAGCACCATTGGGCGGCGCTGACCGGCTATCCTTCCAGGACGAAGCTATTTGGCCCTCTGCCCACCTTCCAAGAAAATGTGGCCACAATCGATGGATTGCGAAGGCAACTGGCGCGCGCCGCTTTGCCCTTCGAACCGCCCTTCGAGAAACGATATCCCTATCTGGACCGCGGCCTGCTGGAATTCATGTTCGCTATCCCGCGGCAGCAGCTGGTCCGCCCGACGCAGCGCCGTTCCCTCATGCGCCGCGCACTCGTCGGCATCGTTCCGGACGAAATCTTGAACAAGAAGGGGAAAGCGTTTGTCGCCCGGTCGCCGATGGTGCGTATCTCGAAGGAATGGACCCATTGGACGGAGATGACCCAGCACATGGTGAGCACTTCGCTCGGAATGGTTGACCCAGAACGTATTTCGGCTACCTTGCAGAACGCGCGGCGCGGCGAAGAAGTCCCGATAGTTACGTTGATGCATACGATCTTCGTGGAAGAGTGGCTGAGGAATCTTCGCACCTTAGGTGTCATGAATCTGGAGACGACCCGGAAGCCTGAGTTGATACTGCAGGCTTCCATACGAGGTTGGCAAAAAGACCGCCGGGACCATGTCGAAAGCGAGCGGTAAGGAGAGAGCAAGTCATGAGCGTTCAGTTTGGAAGATGGAATTTTGAAGGCCAGGCACCCGCCCCTGACTACATCGAAAAAGTCAGCGCAACTCTCGCTCCGTACGGGCCCGACAGCAATGAGTCTTATTCCAAGGGCGGCGTAAAGATCCTCTATCGCGCCTTCCACACCACCAAGGAATCCCATCGCGAAACACAGCCGCACTTTGGCCCATCCGGCGCCGTCATCACCTGGGATGGCCGCTTGGACAATCGCGCTGAGCTTATCCGCGAACTGCGAGGTGGCCTAGCCATCAGCTCCACCGATGTTGAAATAGTTGCGGCGGCGTACGAAAAGTGCGGCGCCAATTGCTTTGTCAAGCTCATCGGTGATTGGGCGCTCTCTATCTGGAACCCTGTCAACGGCTCACTGATCCTGGCCAAAGATCCCATCGGCACGCGTCATCTCTACTATTCGTTCGAAAACAACCAGGTCACCTGGAGCACCATCCTTGATCCACTCGTTCTGTTTGCGGGCAAAACCTTCGCACTCAACGAGGAGTACGTCGCCGGCTGGTTGTCTATGTTCCCTGCAGCGCATTTGACGCCGTATGTTGGCATCGATGCAGTCCCACCGTCCTCGTCCGTGCACCTCCGGCCCGGAAAACACACTCTAAGGAAGTATTGGGATTTCAATCCGGAGAAGGAAATCCGCTACCGCACCGACGCCGAATACGAAGAACACTTCCGCGCCGTCTTTGGCAAAGCCGTCCAGCGGAGACTCCGTTCCGACCGCCCCGTCCTCGCTCACCTCAGTGGCGGCATGGACTCCGCCTCAATTGTCTGTATGGCCGATACCGTCATCGCCCGCGGCACCGCCGAAACCCCGCGACTCGATACCATCTCTTGGTACAACGATTCCGACCCCGCTAATAACGAACGCCCCTATTTCACCAAAGTCGAGGAAAAGCGCGGCCGAGTCGGCTTCCACATCGATTTGAGCTCCCTAAGTGACCCCGGCACACTAAAGCTCTTCACCTCTGACTTTGAGAGCGATCGCTTTGCGGCGACTCCAATTCGGCACATTACTAACAGCGCATTCTCCAACCAGTACGCAACGTTCTTGACGTTGGAGGAAAAGCGAGTCGTACTCTCCGGACTTTTGGGAGACGAGGCCACGGGTCGCAAACCGACACCAGTACCAGAACTCCAGAATCTACTCTCAAGAGCGCGACTCTTTACACTTGCTCGTCAAGTGAAAGCCTGGGCCACGAAAATGAGAAAACCGCGGTTACCTTTGCTCTGGGAAGCTGCTCGAGAATTTTTTCCTCTCACGATTTTTGGCATCGCCCATGGCGTACGGCCGGGTCCTTGGCTCCATTCAGACTTTGTCCGCCGGAACCACGCCACTCTTTGTTTTCGATATCCACCAAGGGTGAAGTTATTCGGTCCTTTGCCGAGCTTTCAGAACCAAGTTGCTGCCTTGAATACCGAACGAAAGATGTTGGCCTACTTTGACTTCCTTCCAGAACCACTCAACGAGATGAGATATCCCTTCGCGGACCGAGATCTGCTGGAATTCATGTATGCCATCCCTCGGGAACAGGTCGTTCGCGTAGGCCGGCGTCGCTCCCTCATGCGCCGCTCCCTTGTCGGCATTGTCCCGGACGAAGTCCTGAACAGAAGTCGAACAGCGCTCGTTCAACAAGATAAGGGGAAAGAGCAAGAACCCAAGAAGCTGACCTCACCAGAATGGCCAACGTTCGAGGACATAGGTCAACAAATGCTCGGCAGTTCCTTGGGGATCGTCGATCGAGATCGATTTTTAGAAGCCTTGCAGAACGCGCGGCGTAACGAAGGAGTTTCGCTCGAGAGCATGGGACGCATATTAACACTGGAATTCTGGCTACGTCACCTCGCACGACAGGGAGTTTTGACGATCTGGAAGTCAAGAAAGAAACAGCGCTATTCCTCATCTCTTAAAGTTCAACTCCCGGCGTCTGCTCAGCCCAAAAGTTCAGCTAGCTAGCTGGTAGGCGAAGATCACTAAAGAAAGGAGGTGAAAACCATGAAATACGAAGCTCCACAACTGACAGAGTTGGTGTCCTCGATCACTGCTATTCAGACCAGCGGTGGAAAGAGCATCTTCTACTCCGTTACAGAAGCTGGGCAACACAACGAACTGCACGCAGCGTATGTGGACTGGGAGGACTAAGTAAATCTCTGCCGGAGCGCCCAAAACAGCGGGCGCTCTGGCAGTCTAATAGCAACTTGGGCTGAAGATATTTTTGAGATCGAATGAGCATCTGATTGCAAAAGCCCAACGTGATTAGCAGACTTTCAAGAAGAAAACGTGAAAACCGTGGAATACGAAAGGCCAGAACTGATCACATTGACGCCTGCGATCAGCGCTATCCACTGTGTCACCCAAAAGGCTTGGGATAGTCCTGTTATGGAAATCGCCCTGTTAAATGAAATATCCTCTGCGTATGAAGACTGGGAGTACTAAGTAGGTTCCGATCTGAGCGACGAAACAGTAGGCTTTGTTGGGAATTTACTTGCCTCGAAGGCAAGTCCAAGGTCGGAGCACTCTTATTTCGGAGAGGGTTTCAGATATTTTTCGAACCAAGTCAATATGCGATTACTATAATCCAACTGATTGCCGTAGCTTCTGGGAAAATGGTCTTCATCCTCATATCTAGCATATTCAACGTCCTTTCCAAGCCTTCGGAGAGATACAAAAGTCTGATCGCCAGAGAACTTCAAGCCGGATCCATCGTGTGCACTCCGCAAGATCAAAAGCGGTGTTTCAACCCTATCAAGATAGAAAAATGGCGAGTTCTCGCGATACCTTACTGGCACCTGCCAGGGTGTACCGCCCATCACTCGCTCTATCGCGTCTATTTCTGGCACGACCTCGGTCCTGCTCAACTGTCCGTACAAACCCACAAGATCTCCTGTTCCGCCCACATCAACTGCTGCCTTGAACCGGCGGGTCTGAACGATCAGTGCTAGCACGTCGTCGACCCCGCCTTTGTTAAGTCCCATCAGTCCTAGGCTGTCGGGATCCGCTATTCCCATGTTGATGACCTTATTTACGCCGGGTAGAACAGCTTTCGCCAGTTCGGCCATGGGTATTCCTTCACGCTGGGGCGAATCCGGCAGAAGCACCGCGTAACCACGGGTGGCGAGCAGATGCATGTTGAGCTCTGTAAACTTTTCGTCTATTTTGGTCCAGACAAAACCAAATCGATGGAAAGCCCGGGAGAGCTGTTTACCGCCCCATACTCCGACAATAAGCGGATACCGCTTCCCCCCCTGATAGTCGGACGGTAACAACAAGGCACCTTGCAACCTCTCGCCGTCATCGCTTAGCCAGTCAATGAGCTG
>Ga0307479_10000904_pt1 | contig 26790 bp, 22 predicted proteins | sample atmos_gasesECM4C_FD_203743 | JGI IMG/M metagenome (GOLD analysis project Ga0307479, IMG submission 203743) | Hardwood forest soil microbial communities from Morgan-Monroe State Forest, Indiana, United States - atmos_gasesECM4C_515 | ecosystem: Environmental > Terrestrial > Soil > Temperate... | reverse complement strand
GCGAGCAGGAACCACGCGGCGATGCCGAACAGGCCGGTGCCGATGCCCACCATGAGGTCGAAGGCGATGTGCACCTCGTTGACCGGCGGGCGGTCGGCGGGTGGCACGGAGTCGAGTCCGGGGATGGTCGCGTTGGGATCTCCCTTGGCGAGCAGGGCGAGCCCGTGGGGGATGACGATCGCGCCGCGCAGGGTGCCGTTGACGACCACGCCGCCGATGTGCTCGCCCGCTCCCTTCTCGGTGTGCACCTGCGCCTCCAGGGCGGCGAGCTTCACGGGCTGGCGATCGGCGACGTAGCGCGCTGCGTAGTCGCCGGCGACGATCTGCGCCGGCGCCATCAGCGCCGCCATGGCGAAGGGGATGGCGAGTCCCAGGCGGTGATGGCGGTCGTTGCGGCCGCGCAGCATGCCGTACGCGTACACGGCGGCGACGGCGAACCCGGTGACCATGATCGACGCCAGCAGCAGGTGGATCGCCTCGGGTGGCGTCGCCGGGTTGAACATCGCCTTCCACGGGTCGGGGTCGACGACCTTGCCGTTGACCAGCCGGAACCCCTGCGGGTCGTTCATCCACGCGTTGGCGGTGACGACGAAGAACGCCGACAGCACACCGGCCACGGCGATGGGGATGCCGCTGAGGAAGTGCACGCGCGGCGAGAGCCGGTTCCATCCGTAGAGGTAGATGCCGACGAAGATCGCCTCGATGAAGAAGGCGAAGCCTTCGAGCGCGAAGGGCAGGCCGACCACCGAGCCATAGGTGCCCAGCAGCCCCGGCCAGAGGATGCCCATCTCGAAGGAGATGATGGTTCCCGAGACCGCGCCGACGGCGAAGAGCACACCGGCCGCCTTCGACCACGAGCGCGCCAGGCGCATGGCCACCGCGTCGCCGCGATGCACGCCGCGCCACTCGGCGACGAGGATGACGATGGGGAAGCCCACGCCGAGGCTGGCCACGATGATGTGCCAGCCCAGCGAGACGCCCATCTGCGCGCGCGCCGCGTTGAGGTTGTCGGAGATGGCGTCGGCGATCGGACTCACGGTGCTTCTTTCATGCTGCCGTCGCATACGCAGAGGGTTACCGGGGTAACGCGCGCCGTATCAGTCAGGCAGCATGATCAACCGCCTCCTCGGCGCCGCCACCGCGGCCGCGCTGGCGATCGACGCCGCTGTGCACGCAGTGGACGCGCCGCTCTCCGGCGGCGGCGTCATCAACGAGGCCGGCATCTTCCACGTCGAGAGCGGGGTCGCCGCGCTGACCGCGGTGCTCGTCCTGGTCCGCCCCCGGCGCGGTGTGTGGATGCTGGCGCTCGGCGTTGCGGCGTCGGCGCTGGCGGCGGTGCTCGTCTACCGCTACGTCAACGTCGGCGCCGTCGGGCCCATCCCCAACCTGTACGACCCGACATGGCAGGAACCCGGCAAGGTGCTCTCCGCGTTCGCGGAAGGCACCGCGGTGCTGCTGTCCCTCGTCGGCCTGGCGGTGACGCGCAGCGCCCCGGCGCTGCGCGTCTGGTCGCCGCCGTGATCTTCGCCACCCTGGCGGTCACCGGCGCGTTGCTGCGTGAGCTCGCAGGCCGCGACCCCGCCTGCCTCACCGTGCTGCAGGCCTCGCTGTCCTTCGCCGTGATTGCGTTCTGGCGCAATCGACTTGGGTCACGCCGTCTTCAGCAGCCGCGTCGTCAGCACGATGTCGACGACGTCCGGCACCGTCTCGACGCGGGCCCAGTCGCGTTGCAGCTCGCAGGCCAGCGACACCCAGCTGATCGGCTGCGCGCCGGCCTGCACGATCCGCTGCAGGCCGGCGCGGTGAGCTTCCTCGGATGTGCCGCCGACCGCATCGACGACCGGATACACTTCGAACCCCGCGCGCAGGGCATCGAGCGTCGGATAGGCGAGGCACACCTCGGTCCACAGCGCCGTCATGATCAGCTTCCTGCGGCCGGTCGCCTCGACGGCGCGGCGGAACTCGACGTCCTCCCATGAGTTGATCGTCGTCCTGTCGATCTCGCCGTGCTCGGAGAGGACCGCCTTCAGCTCGGGGGTGGTCGGCGGCTGGCCGCGCGCGACGTTGACCGTCGACAGCACGACGGGCAGGTGGAAGGTCTCGGCGAGACGGGCGACCGAGACGATGTTGTCGACCAGCAGGTCGTGGTCGATGGACCGGACGGCCTGGATCTGGTTCGGCTGGTAGTCGATGACCACCAGCGCCGCGTTCTGCGGCGTCAGCAGGTGGTCGCCGACTGGGTCGCGGATGGGCTCACTGGTCATGCCACGCAGCCTGGCGAGCGGGGGCGGTGCATGGCGTCCAGGAAACCCACAGTCCTCATCTGGGGCACCGCGGTCGCCGGCTGGTCTACCCTGGCGCCCTCACGTCAACGGAGGACAGAAGTGCTCCTCGGCCGGCGAGACGAGTGCGCGGCGGTCGACCGGCTCCTGGCGGCGGCGCGCGGCGGCAACGGCGGCGCCATCGTCGTGCACGGCGAGCCGGGCATCGGCAAGTCCGCCCTGCTCGACCACGCAACCGCGGAGGCGTCGGACTTCCACGTGTTGCGCACCGTCGGCAACGAAGCGGAGGTGGAGGTCGCCTTCGCCGCGCTGCATCAGCTGTGCGCCCCGCATCTCGCCGATCGCGGGCGGCTGCCTGCGCCGCAACGCGATGCGCTCGGCGTCGCATTCGGACTGGACGGCGGCGCCGCGCCGGATCGGCTTGTGCTGGGCCTGGCGGTGCTCAATCTGCTGTCGCAGCTGGCCGGCGAGCGGCCCGTCCTGTGCGTCGTCGACGACGCGCAGTGGCTCGACCGCGAATCGGCGCAGGCCGTCGCGTTCGCCGCCCGCCGGCTGGCGACCGAACGCATCGCTTTCGTGTTCGGCGCCCGGAGCATTCCCAGAGACCTCGACGGGCTTGCCGAGCTGCGTGTCGACGGCCTGGATCAGCAGGCCGCCCTCACCCTGCTTCGCTCTGCGCTCCCCGACCGGCTCGACGAGGCCGTCCTGGAACGGATCGTCGCCGAGACCCACGGCAACCCGCTCGCCCTGCTCGAGCTGCCACGGGGGTTGACGCCGGCGCAGCTCGCCGGCGGGTTCGCCCTCCCGGTCTCGGTGCCGATCCCCGGCCGCATCGAGGCGAGCTTTCGGCGACGCATCGTGACACTGCCGCCGGGCTCGCGGCGCCTGCTGCTCGTCGCCGCCGCGGAGCCGACCGGGGATCCCGCGCTGCTGTGGCGGGCCGCCGAGCGCGTGCGGATCGACGATGCGGCGGCGGCCGCACTGGAATCCGAAGGTCTCCTCGAGCTGCGGCCGCGTGTGGCGTTCCGTCATCCCCTGGTTCGTTCCGCCGTCTACCAGTCGGTGTCGCCGGAGGAACGGCGCCAGGCTCACGGCGCGCTGGCCGAAGCGACCGACGCGCGGATCGACCCCGACCGCCACGCCTGGCACCGCGCCCAGGCGACCGTGCGTCCCGACGACGACGTCGCCGGCGAGCTGGAGCTGTCGGCCGAGCGAGCCCAGGCGCGCGGCGGCCTGGCGGCTGCGGCGGCGTTCATGGAGAGGTCCGCCGAGCTGACCGTCGACCCCAGGCTGCGGGCCGGCCGGGCCCTCGTCGCCGCCGAGGCGAAGCGGCAGGCCGGTGCGCTGGACGCCGCGCTGGCGCTCGCCGCCCTCGCCGAACGCGGGCCGCTGGACGACGTGCAGCGCGCGCAGGTGGACGTCGTTCGGGGCCGCATCTCGTTCGCCTCCGAGCGCGGCGGCGAGGCCCCGCGCCTGCTGCTCAAGGCCGCCAGGCAGCTGGAGCTCCACGACGTCCTGCGGTCGCGTGAGACCTATCTCGACGCCCTCATCGCGGCGGTGTTCGCCGGCCGGCTCACCGGCGAGGCCACCGCTCGGGACGTGGCCAGGGCCGCACTCGCCGGCCGGCGGCCGCCGGGACCGCCTCGCGCGTCGGACCTGCTGCTCGAAGGACTCGCGCTGTTGATCGCCGAAGGTCCGGCCACGGGCACCGGAGTCATGAAGCAGGCGGTGAAGGCCTACCGCGGCGAGGACATCAGCGTGGAGGAACGCCTGCGCTGGTCGTGGCTGGCGGCGCGCGCGGCGGCGTTCATCTGGGACTACGAAAGCTGGGACCTCCTCACCGCGCGCCAGATCCAGTGCGCGCGCGATGCCGGTGCGCTCGCCGTGCTGCCCCTGACCCTCAGCACCACAGCCGGCGTGCGACTCTTCGCCGGCGAGCTTGCGATGGCGGCGTCGCTCGTCGCGCAGGTCGAGGCGGTGGCGGACGCAACCGATGCGCGCACGGCGCGCTATGCGGTGCTTGCCGTGGCCGCGTTCCAAGGCCACGAGGACGACGCGCGCCGGCTGATCGACGCTGCCGCGTCGGACTTCGCCGCCAGGGGCGAGGGCATGGGCGTGAGCCAGGCGCGATGGGCCGCTGCCGCCCTGTGCAACGGGTTGGCCCGTTACGACGAGGCGTTCACTGCAGCCGCGGATGCGCTGCAGGACCCGGACGAGCTGTGGTTCTCGCCGTGGGCGAACGTCGAGCTGATCGAGGCGGCGAGTCGCACCGGTCGAAGGGCTGCAGCCCTGCCGGCGCTGGAACGACTCGCGGCGGGCACGTCGGCCGGCGGCACGGCCTGGGGGAATGCAATCGAGGATCGCTCGCGCGCACTGCTGAGTGAGGGAAGCGCTGCCGAAGCCCTGTACCGCGACGCTCTCGACCAGCTCGCACCCACGCCGCTGCGCCTCGATCGCGCCCGCACCCATCTCGTCTTCGGCGAGTGGCTGCGGCGCGAGCACCGCCCCGTGGCGGCACGCGAACAGCTGCGCGCGGCGCACGAGCTGTTCACCGAGTTCGGCGCGGACGGCTACGCGGAACGCGCTCGCGTCGAGCTTCGCGCCACCGGTGAGCACGCGCGCAAGCGGACTCCTGACACCAGCAACGACCTCACGCCGCAGGAGACCCGGATCGCGCAGCTGGTGGGGGAGGGCGCGACGAACGCCGAGATCGCGGCGCAGCTGTTCCTCAGCCCGAGCACCGTCGAGTACCACCTGCACAAGGTCTTCCGCAAGCTGGAGGTCAGGTCGCGGACTCAGCTGGCTCGGCGCATGCTCGAGTCCGCGGCGCGCGCCTCCTGAGATGAGGCGCCAACCGCAAGGCCCACGCCGCGCGCGCTCGGTCAAGTCCTACCGGCGGCGCACGCGGATCACGGCGTTGCTTGCACTTCTGGCCGTCGCGGGCGGCGTGGCGTCCGACATCGCCAACGACACGTTCTGGGCTCACCACGCCTTGGTGGGGGGCCTGGTCTCTGGCGTGATCGTGGTCGCGCTGTCGATCGCGCTGGTCGACGAGGTCCTCGCCCGACGACGGAGACAGCGCTGGAGCGTCCTCGCCCAGTACGTGATGTTCGAGCTGGTTCGCAACGCGCGCATGATCTGGTCGGGAGTCCTGGAGGCGGCCGGCCTGTTCTCGATCGAAGGCAATCAGCAGGAGTCCATCGACGCGGGCGCCGCGCTGGTTCGCGACAGCGCTGGGCTGACCGCGGCACTCCGTGCCACAATCGACGATGCCGGCGGCCGCGCTCGCCTGCACGCAGAGATCGCCTTCCTCGCGGAGCATGCCGACGAAGTGCTGGGCCGCTGGGCCGCGGTGATGCTCAACGCCGAGGAGTACACCGAGATCCTCGACCGCCATGTCGAGCTCGTCGGCGCCATCTCGTGGATCGCCGGTCTGCTCGACTCCTCGGACCCGCCCGACGACGCTCAACGACGGAGGCGGGCCCGCAGCAGCCCGGCGAACCAGATCCAGAGCCGGCTCAGCGACGAGTGGCTCGCCGACCGGATCGTCGTCACCACCCAGCTCGCCGAGGCGCTCGACCGTGGCACCCTCGAGCTGGCCCTCCGCGTCGTGCCCGTGCAGTGGTGGGAAGCGCGCCTTCGCACCTGACGCCCGGTGAGCGGGAACGCCGGCACGACCGTCTGTGGCAATCTCCCCCCACGTGAACCGTCGGCTCCTCAGCCTCGTGCTCGCCGGGGTGCTCCTGGCTGGAATCGGTGTCGCGGTCCTCCTCGGGAGGGGTGGATCCAAGCCGGGGTCGGCAACCGGCAGCGGCCCGCTGACAACGGTGCACGGCATCATCGGCAGTGAGAAGGCGCCCTACTTCGCCGACCCCGACGTGCAGGCGGCGTTCGCCCGCCACGGCTACAGGGTGGTGGTCGACACCGCCGGCTCGCGCGAGATGGTCACCTCGACCGACCTCTCCAAGTACGACTTCGCCTTTCCCGCCGGCGCGCCGCAGGGTCAGGCGATCAAGGCCGCGAAGCACGCGCGCGCCACCTACGTGCCGTTCTTCACCCCGATGGCGGTGGCGACGTTCACGCCGATCGTCAACCTGCTCACCGCTGCCGGCGTGGCCACCAAGGACGCGTCGAGCGGGCAGGTGGTGCTCGACGTCGCCAAGTACCTGGCCCTGGTGCAGCAGCACAAGCGCTGGAGCGACCTGCAGCCGAACACCGCGTACAACGTCAACAAGTCGATCCTGATCACCTCGACCGACGTGCGCACCTCCAACTCGGCGGCGATGTATCTGAGCCTGTCCAGCTATGCCGCCAACAACGGCAACATCGTCGACAGCGCGAGCGCCGCCGACGGGCTGCTCGACAAGCTGTCGCCGCTTTTCCTCGAACAGGGCTTCATCGCCTCGTCGTCGGAGGAGCCCTTCCAGGACTACCTCAGCATCGGCATCGGCAAGGACCCGATGGTGATGGTCTACGAGGCGCAGTTCCGCGGCGAGCAGATCGCCAAGGACCCCGCGCTGACGGCGGATCGCGTGCTCATCTACCCGGCGCCGACGGTGTTCGCCAAGCACACCTTCGTGCCGCTCACCGACAGCGGCGACCAGGTCGGCAGGCTGCTGACCTCCGACCCCGACCTGCGCCATCTCGCCGTGCGCTTCGGCTTCCGCACCGGTGACACAGCCTACGAGCAGAGCTTCGCCAAACAGAGGAGCATTCCCGACCTGCCGCAACTCATCGACGTCGTCGATCCCCCCACCTTCGACGTCCTCGAACACATGATCAACGCGATCGCCGTCAAATACCAGGAGGCCAAGCCGTCGTGAGCGAGACAAGCGAGCCCACTCCAGCCCCGGCCAACGCCGCCGCGGCCCCGGCGACGACGTCGCTGGTCCTCACCCCACCGGAGCCGGTCACCGCGATCGGCCCCGAGGCGGCGAGCAAGGCGATCTCGGTGTCCCCCGACCAGGCCAAGCGCATCGACGCCATGGTCAGCGGCTACGTCGACGCCGTCGCCGCGCTCGACCCCAACGACCCGCAGTTCACCCGCAAGGCGGGCGACGTGTCGACGCTCGGCGACCGCGAGATCCGCGAGTACGCCAGCACCAGCAGCCGGCTTCTCGACCGACCGGTCCGTTCCCTGGACAACGGCTTCTTCAGCGACAAGTCCAAGGTGGGCAAGGGACTCGTCGACCTGCGCCACACCGTCGAGGACCTCAACCCCGCCAGGCACGACCTGGCCCACGGCGGCGCCCGCAAGCTGCTCGGCGTCATCCCCTTCGGCGACCGCATCCGCGCCTACTTCGACAAGTACCAGGCGGCGCAGAGCCACATCGACGGCATCATCGGCGCCCTCCGCGACGGCAAGGACGAGCTGACCAAGGACAACGCCTCCATCGAGCAAGAGCGCGTCAACCTCTGGGCGCAGCTCGGGCGGTTGCGCGAGTACGCATACATGGCGGAACAGCTCGACTCCGCGCTGGAGTCGCGGGCGGCGTCGCTGGAGCAGAGCGACCCGGCGCGGGCCAAGGCGCTGAAGGAGGACGTCCTCTTCCCGGTGCGGCAGCGCCACCAGGACCTGCTCACCCAGCTCGCCGTCGACGAGCAGGGCTACCTGGCCATGGGCCTGATCCGGCAGAACAACGGAGAGCTGATCAAGGGCGTGGACCGGGCGACCACCACCACCGTCGCCGCCCTGCGCACCGCGGTCATCGTCGCCCAGGCGCTGACCAACCAGCGGCTCGTGCTCGACCAGATCCGCGCCGTCAACGAGACGACCAGCAACATGATCGAGTCGACCAGCGAGGTGCTGCGCGAGCAGACCACGCAGATCCACGAGCAGGCCGCGGCGGCGTCGGTCGACGTGCAGAAGCTGCAGACGGCGTTCGACAACATCTTCGCCACCCTCGACGCCATCGACGGCTTCAAGACCCAAGCGCTGGACTCGATGAAGGTCACCATCAGCGAGCTGCGCACCCAGGTGGGACGCGCCCAGTCGTACCTCGACCGCGCCCAGCCGCCCGACCGGGATACGTCCTCCGAGGGGACGCTGGCCCTGCCGCCGGCGAGCTGACGGTCACCAGCATGCACGGCGTGCGGCGTCTGGCGATCCGGCTGAGCGGTGTCGTTGCGGTGGCGCTGCTCGCGGCTGCGTGCGGCAGCACGCCGGCCACGCCCGAGCCCCCCGGGACCATCCACGTCCTCGCCGGCAGCGAGCTCAAGGACGTCGAGCCCATGCTGCCCGACGTTCGTGCCAAGACCGGCATCAACCTGGTGTTCGACTACGTCGGCACCCTGGACGGCGCCGAGCAGATCGCCAACGGCGCCGCGGGCACCCACGCCATCGCCTGGTTCAGCTCGACGCGCTACCTGTCGCTCCTGCCCGGCGGCGCGTCGCACATCGTGGCCCAGCACAAGCTGGCGCTGTCGCCGGTGGTGCTCGGTGTCAAGCGCTCCAAGGCGCAGCAGCTCGGCTGGGAGAACAACCCCGGCGTCAGCTGGAAGGACATCGCCCAGGCGGCGGGCAGCGGGCAGGTCAGCTTCGGCATGACCAATCCCGCGTCGTCCAACTCGGGCTTCAGCGCGCTCACCGGCGTCGCCGCCGCCTTCAGCGGCACCCCGGACGCCCTGACGCTCAAGGACATCAACGCCACCCAGCTCAAGCAGTTCTTCAGCGGCCAGCACCTCACCGCGGGCAGCTCGGGGTTCCTCGCCGACACCTACGTCGCCGACCAGAACCGCGTCGACGGCATCATCAACTACGAATCGGTCCTGCTTGGCCTGAACTCCGGTGGCAAGCTGCGCGAGCCGCTCGACCTGGTGTATCCCAAGGACGGCATCATCACCGCCGACTACCCCATGGTGCTGCTCGACCGCAGCCGGCGCAGCCAGTACGACGCGCTGGTCGCGTACTTCAGCGGCGCCGCGGTGCAGCGCCGGCTGATGACCGACACCAACCGCCGCCCGGTGACGCCCGGCGTGGTCCTGGACAGCCGTTTCGGCTCGCAGACGCTCATCGAGCTGCCGTTCCCCGGACAGCTCTCGGTGGTCGACGCGCTCATCGAGCAGTACCTCGACGTCTTCTCACGTCCCAGCCACACCACCTACGTGCTCGACCTCAGCGGCTCGATGAGCGGCCAGCGACTCCACGACCTGCAGGCGGCGTTCACCGCGCTCACCGATCCCAACGCCACCGGCACGGCGCGCTTCGCCCGCTTCCGCAGCCGCGAGCAGATCACCATCGTCACCTTCTCCAGCGACGTGAAGGACGTGCGCAGCTTCACCATCGCCGACGCCAACAACCCCGGCGACGTCGCGCCCATCAAGGACTACGTCAACAGCCTGCAGGCGGACGGCAACACCGCCATCTACTCGGCGATGGATCGCGCCTACCAGGAGGTGGCGACGCAGCGCGCGCAGTCGCCCGGCGACTTCTTCTCGGTGGTGCTGATGACCGACGGCGAGAACAACTCGGGCGAGAGCAGCGGAGCGTTCATCGACAGCGTCCGCCGGCGCGGCCTCACCGGCGTCCCCGCCTTCCCCATCCTCTTCGGCGAGGGCGACGTGCAGCAGCTCACCCAGATCGCCGCCGTCACCGGTGGCAAGCTGTTCGACAGCCGCTCGGTGCCGCTCAGCGAGATCTTCATACAGATCAGGGGCTACCAGTGACCTACCTGACGTCGACGAAGAACATCGTCGGCCTGTCGCTGGCGATCCTCGGGCTGGTGGTGCACTTCGCCGGCGCCGTCGGGCCGCTGTGGCCGCTGGTCGTCGTCGGCTTGTACGCGGTGGGTGCGCTGGCGGCGCCGTCGAGTCCCCGCCTGCCGTCGGTGTCGCCGGACACCCTCGATCCCGACGAGGTGCGCCGCGCCCTGTCGCAGTGCGAGCGCAAGGTGTCGCGCGGCGTGCCGCCCGACATCGCGCAGAGCGTGCTGCACATCACCTCCGGCATCCGCGACCTGCTCGGCCGCGTCGCCGACCAGCCCGCGGCCTCCGAGGACGTGTTCATCCTCTCGCGCATGGCCACCGACTACCTGCCCACCACCGTCGACGGCTTCCTCCGCCTCCCCAACGCGTACGCGATGCAGCACAAGCTCGCCGACGGCAGGACGCCGTACGAGATGGTGCAGGGTCAGCTGAAGCTGCTCGACTCCAAGCTGCAGGACGTCAGCGACGCCATGCTCAAGGGCGACAGCGACCAGCTCGCCGCGCACGGGCGGTTCCTGGAGGAGAGCTTCGCGCGCAGCTCGCTCAGCCTGAAGACGTCGCGGGGAGAGAGCTGACCCGAGCTGACCGACCGGACGGTCAGAAGGGCTGGCCGGGGGTGAAGCCGGAGCCGGGGTCGCTTCTGGGGCCGGGGCTGGGCGGCGCGGGCATGGGATCGGGCGGCGCCGACATGCCGCCACCGAAGTTCGGAGTGGGGGAGGGGCTGGGGCTGCCGGGGTTGTTGGGCCACGGCTGCCCGCCGAAGTTGTTCGGCCCGTAGGGCGGCATGCCGGGACCGTACTGGTTCATCCCGGGACCGATCACCGGAGGCGGCCCCATGCGCCGGCTCTGCGTCCGCCACATCGCGTAGCCGACGAACGGCCGCGAGAAGGCGAGGATGGCCCACGGCTTGGGGTCCTCCCCCGCGGCGCGCGCCTCGCGCATCACCATGGCCGCCATCGCCAGGTGGACGACGAAGCCGATCCCGGCCACGACGCCGAAGATCACGAAGATCGCTGTGGGGTCGAAAGGTTGCATGCCAAGTAGACGGGCGAGTCGTGCCTATCCTGTGTTGGGCCGACTGAACCGGCTTCGTGGGTTTGCCTCTAGGATGCAATCCATGTACACTGGAGTGCATGGCAACAAAGACTGTCGGCTTCGCCGTCGACGAGGCCGACACGGCCCGCCTGGAGCGACTCACCAAGAAGTTCGGCCACGGCAACCGTTCGGCCTTTCTCCGAGAGGCGATGCGCCAGATGGAGGTCGTCGAACGGGCCGAGCGGTTGGCGGCGTTGCAGGCCTATGGTGCCGAGCGGTCGGCTGCGGCCGGCCTCGGCCCGGACGAAGCGGTTGAGGTCGTGAGGCGCGTCTTGAAGAGACGGTGAGCGTTCCTGTCACCGTCGACGTGAACGTCTTCGTGGCCGCCGTCACCGGTGGGAACGACACCTTTCGGTCCTGGCCGTCACCACCACCGATCCGCGGAAACCTGGCAGCGAACGTCGTCGGCATCCTCAACGACGCGCGTGAGTTCAGCCTCTTCGTCAGCGAGCACATTCTTGCCAACGTCGCGCGCGTGCTGACCTGCACCCCACCGGTCGGGTACGGCTGGTCCGTGGAGCAGACCGAGGAATACGTGGAGCTGCTCCTCGAGATCGTCGACGCCTCGGGTGGTGCGCTGGTCGAGCCGCACGAGCCCGTGGCCGACTGCGCTGACCATGAGGACAGCCGCATCCTGGAGTGCGCGGCGGCGAGTGGATCGGTGCTGATCGTGAGCGACGATGACGACCTCGTCCGGATGTCGCCGTGGCGCGGCACCCCGGTCGTCACGGCCGAGGGGTTCGTCAAGCGAACGGACGCCATGCGCCGAGCCCACCACCGCAAGAGCGGCTGACGCTGGTCAAAGCTGACCGACCGGTCAGTCAGAACGCGCTGCGGCCCGTTCAGCCGATCCGCAGGGGAGATGGCCGGCGCCGTGGTGCTGCGGGCATCCTGAGCGTCACGGGACGGTGGTGGAGCGGCTCTAAGTGGGCCTTACAGCCCTCAAGGGATGGGTTGGGAACCGTGCTGGGTCTGGACGGCACCGTCCTTGATGATGTCCAGTTCCCAGATGATCGGTCGCCGTGGCACGGCACTCATTGTCGGTGTATCGACCTCACCGCCGAAGATGGCAACGACGCTCCAGCCTGGCTGGGGCGTGACGATGGGAGCACCCTGGCAAGCAGATATCAAGTCGCCGTAGGGTGTTTGTCCGCCGTTCAGGTAACCGGTGATGGTTTGGCCGACGGTCAGCCCGGTTGTGTTGCCCAGCACCCGCTGTACTTGCAGCACGAAGGGTGTGTAGACGCTCGGAGGAACCGCGGTGCCGGCGTTGATCTCTGCCTGCGTCCAGCGATGACCGTCCGGAGTGTTCCATACCGCCGTACCGATGCTGACCAAGGTCGCGACGACTGCCGCCCGATCACCCGCTGAGGTCGGTTGGACTGCCTGAATGGTCTCCGCGAGGGTAGGTGGTCCACCAGCCGGGTAGTCGCCGCACAGGACGTCCTGATGCACTGGCTGGGACATGTTGAGGTTGGAGTGGTGCCGGGTGATGGGTGGCGGCGTCCCAAGATACCGGCCAGGCGTTTGGCTGGCGGTCGGGGCTGCCGTGTGGTTCGGACCGCCCTTGCTCGCAGTCAGGTTGGCTACCGCTGAGGCACCGCAGGCAGACAGCAGTCCACCAGCGAGCATGGCAATGATGAGCCGTCTCATGGCATTGGCTGTGCCGGTTGGCCGAGGGGCTGGGGGTAGACCTGCTGCTGCAGCGAGATCGCGATGTTGACGCTGTCGGCCTTTTCGGCCTGGTGGGACGCCTCGGCATCTCGTGCCTTCTCCTGCACGATCTGCTCAAGCTGGGCCGTGGTAACGGGGTGGACCGTGACCGGCAGGTTGACGTCGGCATTGCCGCCACAGTAGTCGCTGGTGCAGCCCGCCTCGTAGGTGCCGTAGATCGCTGCCATCATGTTCTGAGCGTCCTGGTCGATGGCCTCGATGTTGTTGTTGTGCGGGTACATCACATCGCTCTGGACGGATGAGTGGCCCTCGCCGAAGACGTGGCCCGTCTCATGGAGCAGCGTGTTTCGCAGATCACAGGCGCTGCCCTTGCTCGGCCCGTCAACATAGCCGGCATTGGAGTTGAGGTAGACCGTGGCACCGGTGATGTTGCCCTGGTTGCCTTGGGAAACGCTGTAGTTGAGGTAGGTGCTGCCACACAGAGAGGCAGGCAGGCTCTCCGCGTTGTAGTTGATGGGTGTATTGCTACAGTTGCACTCGTAGACCGAGGGCGAGTAATACTGCTGTGAACCCCACTGGTTGGCCGCCCAGTTGACCTCGTTGTCGAACATGCTGCCCTGGCCCTGCCACGAGTTCCAGTAGGCGACGTTCTGAATGCCGCCGCCGTTGGGATCGGGTGGCCAAGAAACGCAGGGGCTGCAGGACGGATTCTGGTTGCTGTTGGGCTGCCAGTTGCCGTTCTCCATTTGCGTCCAACGACAGGTGTTGTTGTTGGCGCAGTTGGTGGCAGCCGCCGCCGGCAGAATCCCACCGAAGCCGAACTGGCCGAAGATGGCTACCAGGGCCGAGATGAGCCCAATGGTGCCCCGCCTCAGACCCTTGTGTCCCGCCATGATGAGCCTCCCTTGGTTGGTGCTCTTCGAGGAACCCGAAGAGGCCTTTGTGGTGGTCTTGCGAGCCGCCATGACTGGACCCTCGCCAGGGGATGATGGTGCGCTGCTGACCAGGCAGGCGAACCTTGTCAATGAGCGATGTTGTGTTGCTCTACCTCACATGGAGGAAACGGCACAATGGTCAACTCTTTGCAAGGCGCACTGCGACGAAGTGCCCTCGTACGCCAGCTCGAGGCAAGGCGTCCGCCTGACCGCCACGACTATTCTCCTTCCCGCCCTACTCCCTGGATTGACCGGCGGTCAATGCCGGGTTCCAGACCAAAGGGCTTCTTGATGATAACGCCGAACCGGCTGAGTCCTTGTTTCGGGGTGTCTTGCAAGCAGTACGCCGCCTCCCTTCCAGAAGTTCCCGCCCGGTGGGGGCTCGGGCGAAGACTACCACAGGTCCGTGTTGGAACGCGAGATCATAGACCATCGGCTCGGGCGGCTCCCATCGTGGCCCGCCGATGGTCATGCAGCCCGACGCCGTGCGGCGTGCGTTCGGTCGAGAAGTGCGCGCCCGGCGGACGGCACTCGGTATCTCCCAGGAGAAGCTGGCGCTCGAGGCTGGGTTGAGCCTGCGTCACGTCTCCGAACTTGAACGTGGGGCCAAGATGCCGTCGCTGATGACGGTGGTGGCGGTAGCACACGCGCTGGGGTGCCCGCCAGGGGAGTTGGTGGAGGCTGCTGTCTCGCCGAAGGCAGGCGGATAAGATCTGCCGAGGCTGCGCTCTGAATCGCCCTGAGGTTCGGTGGAGATTCGCGTAGTTGGAATCACGCCGTGGGAACCAGGGCGGCAGGTGTGGGCGTAAGAGGTCCGTCAGCGCGTCGATTCGATGAATCAGCGATCCGCGGTCTGGAGCCGCTGGGATCTCTAACCCCGGACCTCGGTCCTGGCGCGTCCCGCCACCTCGACGATGGCGTCGATGACCTGGTGCCAGAAGGGCTGCGGCAGGTCGTGCCCCATGCCCGGCACAACCAGCAGCGCTGCCCCCGGGATGGCCTCGGCGGTGCGCCGGCCTGCCGCGACGGGCACCAGCGGGTCGGCCTCGCCGTGGATCACCAGAGCGGGGATCGAGAGACGGCCCAATGCCTGGGTGCGATCGCCCGCCGCCGCCATGGCCTGTCCGTGCCGCTCCAGCGCGGCGGACGAGGGAGCGCGATCCCATTCGCGCGCGGCGACTTCGCGGACCCGCGCCTCGTCGAACGTCGCCTGCGTGCCGACGACGCGTGCATTCCTGACCGCTCGCTCGATGGCGCCGTCGCGGTCGGTGACCGGGGGGCCGGCGAGGCGGCAGAGCACCTCCGGATCGGTACCGACCTGGTCGGAGCGGTCCGGCGCCGACATGATCGACGTCAGCGACAGCGCCATCTCCGGCCAGCGGATGGCCAGGCTCTGGGCGATCGCTCCACCCATCGACGCGCCGACGATGTGCGCGGCCGTGATCCCCAGCGCGGTGAGCAGGCCGGCGGCGTCGTCGGCCATGTCGTCGAGGGTGTACGGCGCGCCGGTCGTCCGGGTGAGGCCGACGTCGCGGTTGTCGTAGCGGATGACGCGGAAGCCGCGGTCGGCGATCGCCGTGCAGAAGGCATCCGGCCAGGCGATCATCTGGCGACCGAAGCCCATGATGAGGAGCAGGGGCTCCGCCGCTGCGTCGCCGAACGTCTCGTACTCGATGTCGATCCCGTTGGCGTGCACGTTGGCCATAACTCGGGTCTCCTACTGCGGCTGCGTCGAGTCCAGCTGCCGTGTCGAGGTGCTGGTCTTGCTGCTGCCGCCCGACGACGTGGTGGTGGTGCCCTGGTCGCGCACCTCGAGGCCGAGCGACGGCGCGAACCAATCGCTCGCCGACGTGGTGGACGTGACCGTGCTGGTCGCACTGCCGAGGGTGACGCTGCGCGAGGCGGCGATCAGGTCGGTGAGCACCGAGACACCGCCCACCTGCACGGTGTCGGTCCCGGTGACGCGGTCCTGCTCGGTCCAGTGCAGGGTGTAGCCCGCGGTGCTGCAGGTGCTGTCGCTGCTCCACGAGGCGCCCACGGCGAGCGGCGACGGTGCCACCTCGATCGCCGGCGACAGCGCACACGTGTAGGTCACCGCTCCGGCCTTGTAGAGCAACTGGGTGATGAACACAGCGGCGCCCGGCCAGGACAGCGTCATGTCCAGCTGACCGCTCTGGCCTCCGCTCGACGAGTGCCACGTGAGCGTGTCGCTGCCGCCCTGCAACGACGACACCGCGACGGTCAGGTTCTGTGTGCCGGTGTCGCCGGTCATGGTGTACGCGTACGTGCCCGGCGCCGGCGGGTGCAGCGCCAGCGGTCCACTCGCCGTCGCGGGTGCGACGTGCCCGGTGCTGCCGGCGGGCACGGGCGTGGCCTTGGCCACCGCGGCGCGTGAGGGTGCGGCCGTGGCCAGCGGGGTCGCTGTCCCGGCAGCATCCGTGGGCCGCGCGCTGGTCGCCGAGGGGTTCGGCGCGGAATGCACGACCCCTGGAGGTGTCGCGGAGCTGCACGCGGCGAGGAACGCCGTCGCAGCCACCAGCGGCACCGCGCGATGGATCAAGCGGTCTCCACCGCGGCCGCGGTGCGCAGCCCCAGCTCCTCGACCGCCACCTCGCGCATGCGGTACTTCTGCACCTTGCCGGTCACCGTCAACGGGAACGAGTCGACGAACTTCCAGAACCGTGGGATCTTAAACCTCGCGATCCTCCCGGTGCAGAAGGCGACCAGCTCATCCTCGGTGGCGGCCGCGCCCTCGCGCAGCTGCACCCAGGCCATCACCTCCTCGCCGTAGCGCTCACTCGGGACTCCGATCACCTGCACGTCGGCCACCGCCGCATGGGTGTAGAGGAACTCCTCGATCTCCCGCGGGTAGATGTTCTCCCCGCCGCGAATGATCATGTCCTTGATGCGCCCCACGATGTTGACGTAGCCCTCGGCGTCCATGGTGGCGAGGTCGCCGGTGTGCATCCAGCCCGCCGCGTCGATCGACTCGGCGGTGGCCTCGGCGTTGTCCCAGTAGCCGAGCATCACCGAATAGCCGCGGGTGCACAGCTCGCCGGGCGTGTCGCGGGGCACGACTCGACCGGACTCGGGCTCGACGATCTTGATCTCCACGTGGGGGTGGATGCGTCCGACCGTGCCCACGCGCTTGTCCAGCGGGTCGTCGAGCGCGCTCTGCGTCGACACCGGCGAGGTCTCGGTCATGCCGTAGCAGATGGTCACCTCGTGCATGCCCATCTGCGACTGCACCCGCTTCATCACCTCCACCGGGCAGGGCGAGCCGGCCATGATGCCGGTGCGCAGTGTGGAGAGGTCGAACTCGGCGAAGCGCGGGTGGTCCAGCTCGCCGATGAACATGGTCGGCACGCCGTACAGCGACGTGCAGCGCTCCGCCTGCACCGTCTCCAGCACCGCGACCGGGTCGTACCCCTCGCCGGGGATGACCATGGTGGCGCCGTGGGTGGTGCAGGCCAGGTTGCCCAGCACCATGCCGAAGCAGTGATAGAAGGGCACCGGGATGCACACGCGGTCGCGCTCGCTGTAGCGCAGCGCCTCGCCGATGAACCAGCCGTTGTTGAGGATGTTGTGGTGCGACAGCGTCGCGCCCTTGGGAAAGCCTGTGGTGCCCGAGGTGTACTGGATGTTGATGGGATCGTCGAACTGCAGCTCCGCCTCGCGTTCGGCGAGCTGCGACGCGTTCACCGACGCGGCGTCACGCAGCAGCGCGTCCCAGCCCTCTTCGAGGATGAGCGCCTCGCGCAGGTCGGGGCACTCGCCCCTGATTTCGCCGAGCATGCCCGCGTAGTCGCTGCCGCGGAACTGCCGCGCCAGCACCAGGAACCCGGTGCGCGACTGGCGCAGCGCGTAGGCCAGCTCGCTGGTGCGGTACGCGGGATTGATGTTGACCAGGATGGCGCCGATGCGCGCGGTGGCGAACTGCATCAGCACCCACTCGCTGCGGTTCGGCGCCCAGATGCCGACGCGGTCGCCGCGGGTGACACCGCGCGCAAGAAGCCCGCGCGCGACCTGACCGACCTGCTCCCAGAGCTGCGCGTAGGTCGCCCGGTAGCCCTGGTGCGGCACCACCAGCGCCTCGTTGCCGGCGAAGCGTTCGACGGTGCGCCGCAGGTTGTCGCCGATGGTCTCCCCGAGCAGGGGGGTGTCGCCGGCGCCGTGGGCGTACGAGATCGCGGTCATCTGGCTCCTCACTGCAGGCAGGCGTAGACGGCCTCGACCAGGTCGGTCGCGGCCCCGGGCAGCTCGCTGCGCATCCGGTTCTTGACCAGGCCGAACCCGACGCGCCGCTCCGGGTCGGCGAAGCCCAGCGCACCGCCGGCGCCGCCGTGTCCGAAGGCGGTCTCGGACGCGCCATGCGTGTCGGGTCCGAGACGGTGGTAGCCCATGCAGATCCAGGGGGTGTTGGGGAACCACTGCGCCTGCGGGACGTTGAACCGCGCGATCGACTCCGGCGACACGATGCGCACACCGTGGAGCTCGCCACCACCGGCCAGCATGGCGTACATGCGGGCCAGGTCGCGGCCGGCGGCGACGCCGTTGCCGGCCGGCACCTCGGCGGCGAGGAACGCGGGGTGGTTGAAGACATCCGGCAGCCAGTCGTCGCCCACCTCGTCGAAGGGCCAGGTGAAGTTCTGCGACACCAGCAGCGCGTCCTCCTCGATGCCGGTGCCGCCGTTGCGCAGCGTTGCCCAGGACCGATCGGTCAGCTGCTCGATGATGGCCGCGACCAGCGCCTGCTCCGGCGTCCGGTTGGCGACGTCGACGGCCGGCGCGGGCAGGATGCTCGCCACCCGCGCGATGACGTCCGGGGACGCGCCGATGTGGAAGTCGAGCCCGAGCGGGCCGGCCACCTCCTCGGCGAAGAACCGTCCCGGGGTGCGGCCGTCGACGCGGCGGATGACCTCGCCGACCAGATAGCCGTAGGTGAGCGCGTGGTACCAGCAGCGCGAACCCGGCTCCCACGTCGGCGGCGACGCGGCGAGGTTTTCGACTACCAGCTCCCAGTTGGTCATGCCCAGGCCGTCGCGGCCGATCACCTCCCAGTACCTCGGAAAGGAGACGACACCTGCGGTGTGGGTCAGCAGGTGGCGGACGAGCGTCCGCTCCTTCCCCGCCTGCCCGTACTCCGGCCAGTACCGGGTGACCGGCGCGTCGAGGTCGAGCAGCCCCCGATCCTCGAGGACCTGCGCGCACAGCGCGGTCGCGCCCTTGGTGGACGAGAACATGACCGCGAGGGTGTCGTCTTCCCAGGGACGTCCGCCGGCGGTGCCGCAGCAGAGGTCGACGGCCTTCTCGCCGTCGACGTAGACGCCCAGCGAGACGCCGTCCTCACCGCGCTCGCGCACCACCCGCTCCAGAGCCTCGCGGACGGGCTCGAACCCGGTGGCGGTGTGACCCCTCGCCTCCTGCATCACGTCTGTCTGCATCTGGCCTTCCTCCAACGCCGCGGAGTATGCTGGTTTCACTGAATCTCTGTCAACGAGACAGGGAGCACGAGGAGTCCGGCATGACCGTCGCCGAGAGCAGGAGCACCGCGGAGATCAGGCTGTGGCCGGACGTGGCGCCCGGCTCCGAGGCGGCGACGCAGCGGGAGACGTCGTTCGTGGAGAACGGCATGCTGATCCTGCGCAACGTGGTCACGCCGACGCTGACCCCGTACCTGCCGGACCCCGCCGTCGCCAACGGCACGGCCGTGATCATCGCCCCGGGCGGTGGCTTCTTCATGCTCTCGTGGGAGAACGAGGGGACCAGGACCGCCGAGTGGCTGCGCGATCGCGGCGTCGCCTGCTTCGTGCTCAAGTACCGCATCGCCGACACCGGACCGACGCAGGCGGACTTCGTCGCTTACATGACCGCGCTGCTCGCCAGGGCCGGCAGCACCGACGAGGAGCGCTCCGCCTACGCGGCCGCCCACCTGGCCGCCACCCTGGAGCCGCTGCTCCAGGCCGGCGCCGGCGCCGACGGCATCCGGGCGATGCAGCTGGTGCGCGAGCGCGCCGCCGAGTGGAACGTCGCACCGGATCGCGTCGGCATGCTGGGCTTCTCGGCGGGTGGCTTCCTCGCCACCTACGTCGGCCTGGAGGCGCCGCCGCCGGCGCGGCCGGACTTCATCGCCGCCATCTACGGCGGCGACTCCCGCGGTGGGGTCGGTCCGGACGCACCGCCGCTGTTCACGCTGGTCGCCGCCGACGATCCCATCTGCCTGCGCGCGTGCGTCGACACCTTCGAGCGGTGGCGGGCGGCGGGACGGCCGGCCGAGCTGCACGTCTACGCCCAGGGCGGGCACGGGTTCGGCATGCTCCGGCGGGGACTTCCCGTCGACACCTGGACCGAGCGGGTGGCCGACTGGATGGCCGCACAGGGGTACCTGGGTGCTCGCTAAAACGTTGTCAGCAATCCCGCGCGCATCGGCTATGCTTGCCCGCTGGAAGGTGGTTGACGGAGGGAGACGTCGATGAACATGCGCACCGCGCAGAAGGAGGAGACCAGGTCCCGCATCCTCGATGCGGGGGTCGCTCTCTTCGAAGCGGAGCACGAGGGCGAGGTCAAGCTCAAGGACATCGCCGCCGAGGCCGGTGTGTCCATCCCCACCCTGCTCTTCCACTTCGGCTCGCGCCTCCAGCTGCTCGTCGCCGTCGGCGAGGAGCTGGTCGCCAAGGCGGAGCACCACGGGCCGGAGCCCGGCATCGAGGGGGGCACGCTGGCGGCGATCGAGCGCTACCTGCATCCCCGCCGGGCCAGGGCGGTGCGTGCGGTCTGGCGGGTGGGTGACGAGGTCGCCTGGCTGTCGCCGCAGACCACCGAGCCCTACGCGAACCGCTTCCGCGACCGGCTGTGCGAGCACCTGCTCTACGACGGCTTCGACCAGGTGGACGCCGACATCCTGGCCAACCTGCTCGCGCCCGGCCTGATGATGGTCGGCCGCCGGATGCAGGTCAACCGCGCGCCGGAGCAGCTCGCCCGCGGGTTCGTCGAGTCGGCGCGCCTGCTCATCGAGAACTGGCGGCCCCAGGGCGCACCGCGCACCGAGCCGGGTCGCGCGCTCGTCGCTCCAGTGAACGGTCTGTGACGCTTCGCTCGGTCCCGAACCAACCGGTGGTGACGCGGTGCTGACGGCAACAGACCGCGCGTCGCAGCTGATGGAACAGCTCACCGTCGACGAGCGCGCGCAGCTGACGGCCGGTGAGGACACCTGGCATTTGCCGCCGATCCCGAGCGCGGGCATCGACCGTCTCAAGCTGTCCGACGGTCCCTCCGGCGTCCGCGGCGAGTCCTTCGCCGTCCACCGGTCGCTGTCCTTTCCCTGCGGCACCGCCGTGGGGTCGACGTGGGACGTCGAGCTGGCCGGCCGCTACGGCGCCGCGCTGGCGGCCGAGGCGAAGCTCAAAGGCGTGCACGTCCTGCTCGGCCCGACGGTGTGCATCCCGCGCGTCCCGCTCGCCGGCCGGACCTTCGAGTCCTTCTCGGAAGATCCGCTGCTCACCTCGCGGCTGACCGTCGCCTACGTCCGCGGCGTGCAGGAGCGCGGTGTCGCGTGCTGCATCAAGCACTTCGCCTGCAACGACCAGGAACACGAACGCATGACCATCAGCGCGGAGGTGGACGAGCGGACGCTGCGCGAGATCCACCTGCCGGCCTTCGAGGCTGCGGTGCGCGAGGCCAAGGTGTGGGCGGTGATGTCGGCGTACAACCGGATCAACGGCGCCTTCTGCGATGAGCACGAGTGGTTGCTGACCACGGTGCTGAAGCAGGAGTGGGGATTCGACGGCGTCGTCATCTCGGACTGGTACGGCACGCACAGCACCGTCGCCGCGGCCAACGCCGGGCTGGACGTCGAGATGCCCGGTCCGGCGCAGCACCTGGGCAGCACGCTTGCCGCCGCCGTCGGCGCCGGCGAGGTCGAGGGCGCCGTCCTCGACGACAGTTGCACGCGTGTGCTCCGCCTCGCCGAGCGCACCGGGCTCCTCGATGAAGCGACACCACCAGCGGAGCAAGAGGAGGACGACCCGCAGCGCCGCGCGCTGGCCCGCGAGCTCGCCATCTCGGGCACCGTGCTGCTGCGCAACGACTCCATGCTGCCGCTCGATCCGGGATTGCAGCGCATCGCAATCATCGGACCCAACGCCGAGCACCTGATGGAGGGCGGCGGCGGCAGCTCGATGGTGGCGGCGCTGCAGCACACCGCGCTTCCCGACGCGCTGCGCGCGCGCCTTCCCGGTGTGGAGGTGTCGTACGAAGAGGGCTGCCGGCTCGAGCTCCCGGCTCGACCACTCGACTGCCACCTGATGCCCGACGGGTTCGCCATCGAGTACTTCGGCAACCCCGAGTGGTCCGGTGAGCCGGTGCGAACCGAGCGGCGCTGGAGCGGGTACTTCGTCACCTTCGGCGCGCCCGGCGGTCGGCCCGGGGAACCCTTCTCGGCGCGGGCACGCGGCAGGTTCGTGCCCGACCACGCGGGTGCATGGGAGCTGTCGCTGGCGACCGTGGGCAAGGCCACCGTCCACCTCGACGGGCGCCTCGTGCTCGACCACACCACACCGGAGTCGGGCGAGACATTCTTCGGCCGCGGCAGCACGACGACCACCGCCTGCATCGACGTCGAGCCCGGCGCCGAGCATGAGCTCGAGGTGCGCTACGTGTCCGAGCTGCCCGGGCTCGGCGGGTTCCGCCTCGGCGCCCGCCCGGTGGAGGTGCCCGGCGGCATCGAGCGAGCGGTCGACCTCGCCCGGCGCAGCGACGCCGTCGTGCTGGTGGTGGGCAACCACCCCGACCTGGAGACCGAGGGTCGCGACCGACCGAGTCTGGCGCTGCCCGGGGACCAGGACGAGCTGGTGCGCCGTGTCCTCGACGCCAACCCCCGCACCGTCGTGGTGGTCAACGCCGGCGCGCCGGTGGCCATGCCCTGGGCCGACCAGGCTGCTGCGGTCGTGATGGTGTGGTACCCGGGCGAGGAGGGTGCGGCGGCGCTCGCCGACATCCTTACCGGGGCTGCCGAGCCCGGCGGCCGTCTGCCCATCACGTTTCCGAAGTGCGTGGAGGACGTCGCCGCGTGGCGAGCCTATCCCGGCGCCGGCGGCAGGGTGGAGTACGGCGAGGGCGTTTTTGTCGGATATCGCCAATTCGACAGCGACGGGACCGAGCCGGCCTTCTGCTTCGGCCACGGTCTCGGCTACACGACGTTCGAGTACGGCGCACCGCGTCTCGGTGGTCACGGCGATGACGTGACCGTGAGCGTCACCGTGACCAACACCGGGACGCGCCGCGGCAGCGAGGTCGTGCAGCTGTACGTCGCCAGCGGGCCGTCACCCGTGCCGCGACCCGAGCAGGAGCTGCGCGCGTTCACCAAGGTCACGCTCGACGCCGGCGAGTCGCGCGACGCCGTCCTCCGGCTCGACGGGCGCGCCTTCTCGTACTGGGACACCGACGCTGCGGATTGGATTGCTCCGGCCGGCCGGTACGAGCTGCGCCTCGGCGCGTCGTCGCGAGACATCCGGCAGCGGGTGCACGTGGAGCGCGGACGATGATCGAGGATCCCTTCGCGCCGATCCATGCGCAGCCGGACGAGGCGCTGCTCGCTGCGGTGGCGCAGCTCGAGACGATGCTGCGGGCGATGCCGCCGGTGGGGTCGATGACCGCGCAGCAGATGCGGGCGCAGGAGGAGCAGCAGGCGGCGCTGAACCCAGGCGCCGCCAAGCGTGATGACGCCGAGGAGCGCGCCGTCGCCGGACCTGCGGGCGACGTGCAGCTGCGCATCCTGGCGCCGGCGTCGCAACCTGCCGCGGTCTATATCCACATCCACGGTGGCGGCTGGATCGGCGGTCGCCACGACCGGCGCGACCCCTTCCTGCACGACCTTGGCATGCGCATCAACGCAATCGTGGTGAGCGTCGCCTACCGCCTCGCGCCCGAGCACCCATTTCCCGCGGCGCAGGACGACTGCGAGGCAGCGGTCGCGTGGGTCGTCGACCACGCGCAGCAGGAGTTCGGCACGTGGACCGTGGTCATCGGCGGCGAGTCGGCCGGCGCGCACCTGGCCGCGGCCACGCTGTTGCGCATGCGCGACCGTCACGGCTACACGGGGTTCGCCGCGGCCGACCTGCGCTACGGTGGCTACGATCTGCGCCTGACTCCCAGCGTCCGCCACTGGCAGGGGCCGTTCCTGGACCGGGCCACGCTGGACTGGCTGGTGCCGCAGGTGATCGGTGCGCTGCCGGTCGACGATCCCGACGTCTCGCCCCTGCTCGCGGACCTGCGCGACCTGCCACCGGCGCTGTTCACCGTCGGCACCGGGGACAGCCTGCTCGACGACAGCGTGTTGATGTGGGCGCGCTGGCGCACCGCGGGCAACCAGGCGGACCTCGCCATCCACCCCGGCGCGCCGCACGGCTTCGACCTCATGCCGCTTCCTGTTGGTGAGATGGCGCGGGCGCGGGCCGCGGCCTTCGTCAGCGGGTGCATCGCGCAACGCGCCGTCGAAGTCGGCTGACGTGACCGCGCTCGATGTCAGGCCATCGCCGACCGCGGCCACCGGTGCAAGCGGTTACACGGCGCGCGGCTTCGAGCGCATGCGAGGTGTCCTCGAGCGCGCCGTCGAGAAGCGCGGCGAGGACGGCTGCTCCGTCGGTGCGTACGTCGACGGCGTCAAGGTCGTCGACCTGTGGTGCGGAACCGCCGGCGACCGCCCCTGGGCCGAGGACACCCTCGCCGTCATGTTCTCCGCCACCAAGGGCGTCACCGCGCTGTGCGCGCAGATCCTGTACTCGCGTGGTCTGCTCGACCTCGACGCACCGGTCACCCGGTACTGGCCGGAGTACGCGCAGGCGGGCAAAGAGAAGACCCTGGTGCGCCACCTGCTCAACCACCGGGCCGGGGTCGTCTCCTTCCCCCGCTACTGGGAGGTGCTGGGCCGCGACGCGAGCGGCCTCGCCGACTGGCGGCTGGTGGTCGAGCACCTGGCCGCGTCCCCGCCGTCGTGGCCTCCCGGCACCAAAAGGCGGTACCACCCGCTCACCTACGGCTTCCTGGTCGGCGAGGTCATCCGCCGCATCGACGGCCGCACACCCGGGCGGTTCTTCGCCGACGAGGTGGCGGCGCCGCTCGGCCTCGACCTCCACATCGGCGCAGCCGAGGAGATCCTGCCGCGCGTGGCGGAAACTCTGCCGGCGCCGATGGACGACCTGCCCCTCGGCTGGCGGGTCGTCACCAGGCTGGTCGAGGGGTCGAGGAGTCGCACCCGGGCGATGCTCCGCAACGGCGGCACGGGCATCGAGATGCGTGCGCTGGGGCAGTCGGGCGTCTTCGTCAACCCCTACGCCGCCCCGGACGACAACCAGCTCACGCGCATCGCCAACGACTTCCTCGGCGCCGAGCTGGCGGCGGGCAACGCCGTCGCGTCGGGGCGCGACCTGGCGCGCATGTACGCGGTGCTCGCCTGCGGTGGCGAGCTCGACGGCGTGCGCCTGGTCACGCAAGAGTCCATCGAGCGCTTCCGTCCCACGACGCACCGCCGGCTGCCGTCGTTGATCGGCATCGGCATGGGCTACAGCCAGGTCGGGCTGCTCAGGGTGCCGACCAGGTCCGCGTTCGGACATCCCGGTGCGGGCGGCTCGCTGGGCTTCGCCGACACCGAGCGGCGGGTCAGCTTCGGCCTGGTCAAGAACCGCATGCGCAACGAGCCCTGGGGCGTCGCGGCGGACATGGTGCGCGCGCTGTACGCCTGCCTGTGAGCAGCGCGGACGAGGTCTCCGCGGCGTGGTTCGCCAACCCACCGCTGCGCTACCGACCCGCGGCGGCGGTCGACGTGGGGCCGACGCCGGTCGAGCGCATTCCCGAGCAGCTGCAGGCCGTCGTCGAGCGCGGTTTCGGCGGGGTGATGCTCGCCCCCAGCGAGGGGCCACCACGCGTCGATCCGGGCACCACGCGCGACCCCACCATCCAGCGCGTCCGCCGCGCCGCCAACCAGCTGTTCGACCCCGCGACCCTGGACGAGGTCATGCAGCTCGCCCCGCCATCACCGGCGTCGGATGACACGCCCAGGTACCTGAGCGACGAGTACTTCCGCCGCTACCGCGCGACGCTCGCTTTCGCGCGCGAGCACGGCATGGCGGCGATCCTGTACGACGAGCTCGGCTATCCCACCGGCCACGCGGGTGGTGGACGCATCGACCCGGCGAACTTCCGCAAGGTCATCGCGCGCAGCAAGCTGGTGGCGCCGCCCGAGCCGCGCACCTACGCCGTTCCTGCGGGAACGCTGCTCGCCGCGGTGGGGATGGACGGCGCCACCAAGCAACGCATCGACCTCACCGCGAACGTCGTCGACGGCGCGCTGAGCTGGTCGGCGCCAAGTCCGGGATGGACCGTGCAGATCTTCACGCTGCAGACGTGCGTGCCGCAGGGTGGCCCCCAGGACTACCACGCGGTCGCCGACTACTTCGACCCCGCCGCGGTGCGGCAGTTTATCGACGTCACCTACGAGGCGTACGCGCGCGAGGTCGGCGAGTTCTTCGGCGACACAATCACCACGACGTTCTTCGACGACGTGGGCATGTACTCGGCGGATCGCACCTGGTCGGCGGGCATCGCCGACCTGTTCCGCGAGCGGACCGGTCGCGACGCCGCGACGTACCTCCCGGCGCTGTGGGAGGACATCGGGCCGGACACCGCGCCGGCGCGCATCGCCTTCTTCGCGGCGCGCGCAGAGCTGCTCGCCTGCGGGTTCCCCAAGCTGGTCACCGACTGGACCGCGTCTCACGGACTGCTGGCCAGTGGCCACACGCCGGGCCAGTACGAGGTGCAGCCCACCGACATGTGCGCCGACCCGTTCGTCTTCTACCGCGCGCAACCGATCCCGATGATCGACGTCATCTTCCGCTACGGCTTCGGTCGCGACGGCTTCAAGCTCACCACCTCCGCGGCGGACGCGCTCGACAAGCCGGTGGTGCTGGCGGAGCAGTTCACCACCGGCGCCACCACGACCGGGTACCGGCGCGCCATGGACTCGCTGGTGCGCGGCGTCAACGCCATGATCACCAGCAGCCTGGGCGACGCCGAGCCGCCGTCCGCGTTCGCCGAGTGGCTGGGAC
>Ga0307479_10000903_pt1 | contig 26806 bp, 23 predicted proteins | sample atmos_gasesECM4C_FD_203743 | JGI IMG/M metagenome (GOLD analysis project Ga0307479, IMG submission 203743) | Hardwood forest soil microbial communities from Morgan-Monroe State Forest, Indiana, United States - atmos_gasesECM4C_515 | ecosystem: Environmental > Terrestrial > Soil > Temperate... | reverse complement strand
CCACCGAGCCACATCGACGTGCACTTGATTGGCCTCAAGATAAAAGACCGCTACAAGGATCAGCGCCATGGGCGGAAAAATTGGCCAATGCAATCGGTCAGTCGCCACGGTGTACTGGATCACCGCAATTAGAAACAAAAGCGCGGTGGCGACATGTCCGACCACCAGCATGACCCCGATCCCCCGCACAGGGGTGATCGCCAGGGCTGCTTCGCTCATGGAAGTCAGTGTAAAGACCGACCAACCGATCAGCCAGGAACGAAAATAATTGGAATGATGATCCCTGCGAAACAGCAGAAACAGCACCAGCAGAACAATGGAGGACGCGGCTTCAAAAAAAGCGATACTTAAGAGCCCTTGATTTTCTAACACGTTGCGCCCTTTCCACGCAGAACTGCCGTAAGGCGAGCTGGGCAGCTACGGCGGGAGACTCACGAATGGACCACAAAAGCTATAAGAGAGAAGCCTATCGCGACGCTAACACGCTATTTTCTGACTAGGCAAGGCTTCACCATTCGGGGTGTGCCGTCCCATATAATGACTACAGGGAGCCAACCTACGTGGAGATAGAAAATATCCTGGTGGTAGATGACGAGGAAGCAATTCGGGAAGTTGTCTCGACCATGCTGGAGTCCAAAGGCTATCACTGCACGACCGTGCCTAATGGTCGAGCCGCTCAGGAACAAGTGAAGCGCTCCACGCCGGACCTCGTTCTAAGCGACATGATTATGCCCGAGATGGACGGGCTCAAGTTGCTGGAATGGATGCGCCAGTACGACCCTGAAGTTCCGGTAATCATGGTTACCGCCATTCACGATATTTCCACGGCGCTGGAGTCCATCCGCAGGGGCGCCTACGATTACATCTTGAAGCCCTTCGAAAAGGATCAGTTATTTCTGGGCGTTGGACGAGCCTTGGAACACCGCAGGCTGATCACCGAGAACCGCAGTTACCAGCGCAACTTGGAGCAGTTGGTTGAGGAGCGTACTGCTCAACTTACCGGCGCAATTGCCCAGTTGGCGCAATCGTACGATGACACGCTCGAGGCCCTTGGTAGCGCCCTGGACTTAAAAGATGCCGAAACAGAGGGCCATTGCCAGCGTGTGACGGCGTTTTGTATATCGATCGCCAAAGCGATGGACGTGCCAGGCGATTATCTGCCGATACTGGCGCGAGCGGCGTTCTTGCATGACATTGGGAAAATGGCCATTCCCGACGGCATTCTTAGGAAGCCTGGTCCTTTGAACGACGAAGAAAAACAGATCATGCGCAAGCACTGCGACATCGGTTATAACATGCTGATTCGCATACCATTCCTGCGCGATGCCGCGGAAATCGTGCTGGCCCACCAGGAATTTTTTGATGGCTCGGGTTATCCGAGAAAATTGAAAGGCGAAGAAATACCCCTCGGGGCCCGTATTTTTACTATCGCCGATTCCATGGACGCCATGATCAGCGACCGACCCTATCGCAAGGCCCTGTCACTGTCGCACGCGCGCGGAGAAATAAAGCGCTGCTCGGGCACACAATTCGATCCCAAAGTTGTGGACGTGTTCATGGGCATTCCCGAGGAACACTGGATCGAACTACGCGAAAATCTGGGCTCGCCATTCCGGCTTGCGCACCTCAAGAATCTTACTTAAATTTCTCGCCAATCAAGCCAACTAATGCCTCAATGCCACGGACGATTTGTCTCTCTGGCGTGATTAGACTTACCACCAGATACCCATCCGCCGGAAAATCGTAGAAATGGCCGGGGTGAACGTACACGCCGCGGGTATTTAATAACTCCAGCGCGAGGTGCTCATCGCTTCCGGTCACCGGCACTTTGACTACCGCGTACCAGCCGCCTTCCAGATTTAACCTGGTACACAATTCCTGCGTCGAGAGCGCTTTGTCGAGTTGCGCGAGGTTGTTTCGCGTGCGCGCAATGCATTGCTGCTGGAAATTATCACGCAGCTCCAGTAAAGCAGGCAGAGCCAATTGGATTGGAGTATTCATCGACAGATAGGTGTCCGCGATCATCTCCAGCCTTGCGACCGCTTGTTGCTTCAGCGTCTCCGGCCCCGTGGCAATTAGCCAGGCAACTTTCATTTGTGGCAAGCCTGAGATTTTGGACAAGCCGCTCAAGGTGAACGTCAATGCTTCGTTGTTCGAGGCGAACGTCGGAAGGATCGCTTTGCCCAAGGAGAAATCCAGAAACACTTCGTCGGCGATCAGCGCCAGGTTGCCTTCCACGCAAATCTCGCTTAACCGGTGCATATCGTCGGCTTTGCAGAAATGACCTGTCGGATTATTAGGACTCACCACGACGATAGCCCGGGTACGTGGAGTAATAGCCCGACGCAAAGCGTGGAAATCAATCTGCCAGCCATGATCGTAAATCAATGGATAAGGAACCGTACTCACGTCCTGAATCTCAGCGAGAACCTCAAAAAGCGGGTACCCAGGCTGCGGAATCAACACTGCATCCCCAGGATTGCACAGAGTACGAAATAAAAATGAATACGCTTCGCTGGTGCTAGTAGTCAGAAAAATATCGTCGACGTTAACCGCGCAGTTGCGTGAACGGTAGTAATTGACGACCGCATCGCGCGCCGGGAGCAGACCCTGCGGGAGCGGGTCGTAATTCAGGCTTGCCGAATCGCTAAGCGCCCCCAAAAGCTGTTCCGCGTCGAAATGAAAACCGCACTTTGTGGGGTTCGATTCAGTTAAGTCGATTACCGGTTCACCGGAAGAGAGGCGCTTGGCCAACGCTTTGCTTAACGAGTTGGACTCCAGGTTCCAGGCAGTGCGATCTGAAAACATTCGCCGAAGGTTAGCATGACGAGCCGAAAAGCCGCTCAATTGCGCATCAATTCATTGCCGACTATCGGCCCAGGTAAAGAAGTACAGCCAGAAAGACCCACAACGCATCAAGAAAATGCCAGAAATAAGACGTGACTCCCGCTGCCGTGGATTGGGTAACTTTGGCGCGCTCGAAGTTGCGAAACGCTACGAACAGCAGTGCGCCCACGCCCGCTACAATGTGCAACGCGTGCGCGCCGGTGAACAAATAAAAAAAACTGCTCGAAGGATTGGTGGCCAGGTACACCCCTTGAACCACAAGCTGGCGCCAAACAAGGATCTGTCCACCGAGGAAAACGAGGCCCAGAGCTGTAGTTACGGACCACCAAATGCGAAATCCGGATCGATCTGATCGCGCCAGACGCCGGCGAGCGACTTCCAGCGTAAAGCTACTGGCAAGTAAAATTGCAGTGTTCGCCCAAATAAAAGGGGGAAAATGAAAAGAATTCCAACCGGACTCAATTCCTTTGCGAACCAGATAGGCGCTCACCAGCGCCATGAAAAACATGAGGATCGAAACAATCGCTACCGCGATGCCGCTGTAATACCGCTTTGCTGAGGTACGCTCGGGATCCCTACGTTTCGAGTTGTCGTCTCCCCCATCGCCGTGAACAGGAGGCTTCCCTCCTCCACCGCCCCCGCCAACGTTTTCAATGATTAGTTCGATGTCTTGGACATCTACTGTGGATGGCACGGTAACCTCAACACAACCTCAGAATCGGCAAGAGAGGAAATGGAGCTTCAGAAATTCACTGCCTAACTAGCGCCGTTATGACCATAAGCCATTGGTGCAGAAAAAATGGTGCGGTCGAGAGGACTCGAACCTCCACGCCTTGCGGCGCTAGCACCTCAAGCTAGTGCGTCTGCCAGTTCCGCCACGACCGCATCGAGATAATCCTAGAGTGCAACCGCAATGCTGTCAATCAACACCATCAGCTTTAGGTCTCCACGCCTTTGGGAACCAGCGGAAGGATGTTTAACCGTTTGCCGGTAGCGTCGAAGATCGCATTGCCGATGGCCGGAGCGATAGCCATGATGGGCGTTTCGCCGGCGCCCGCTGGCACGATGTCTTTGCGATCCAGCAGGATGGCTTCGATCTCTGGGATGTCGCGGAAGCGTGGAACGCGGTAGCTGGCGAAATGAGGATTCTGAATGCGGCCATTTTCGAATTGGATGGCCTCAAATAGCGCGGCACCAAGCCCTTGAATAATGGCGCCCACGACTTGATTACGCAGACCGTCCGGGTTGACGATCGCGCCGCATTCGAACGCTTCCACTACGCGCACTACTTTCACTTCGCCCTTGGCGTCGACGGCGATTTCAACGCACGTGGCCACATAACTTCCCTTTTCGTTGCCCGCCGCCAAGCCAAATCCCTGGCCGTCGGTCGTTTTCTTGCGCGGCCAATCGAAAGATTTCGCGGCAGCTTCCAGCACCGCGCGCATCCGCGCGTCCGAAAGATTTTTCACGCGAAAGGCGAGCGGATCGATTTCTACGGCGCGCGCCAGTGCATCCATATGCGTTTCGCGCGCGAAGTGGTTAGCAGTGGCAGCCAGTCCGCGATACGAGCCGCTGCGCAGCACCAACGGAACGGCGTGATATTCGACACGCTGATTCGCAACCACGTAGGGCGTTTCTATGCCGGACTTGCCCGAATGATAATTGTCAAACTCCCACGCGGTCAGCTTGCCGTCAGAGTCGATGGCGCTTTTCACCTCAATCACGCCCGCGGGACGAAAATACGCCCAGGTGAATTCTTCTTCGCGCGTCCAAACCACTTTCACCGGGCGACCTGCGGCGCGTGCTAACCGAGCCGCTTCGAGCGCCGCATCGCTGGTGTGTTTTCCGCCATACGCGGAGCCCATGTCTGGCACGATGACGCGCACGCTGCTCTCTGGTACGTGGAAAGTCGCGGCCAGTTCATCGCGGTTCGCGAATGGACGCTGCGTGCCGGTCCACACCGTGAGCTTCCCATCCTTCCATTGCGCCAGCGCAGCGCGCGGTTCGAGAGGCGCGTGCGCGATATATTCCACTGTATACGTCGCATCTAAACGGTGCGCTGCACCGGCGTAGCCCTCCTGCAGCGATCCCTCTTTTATTGGGTGTTTATCGGAACCTGCCGCGCCATTCTGTTTCAGGTAAGTAAATATTTCTCCATTTGAAATCTGCGGCACTTCTTTCCATTTCACCTTTACGGCATCCAAAGCTTTCTGCGCTTCGTGGACCGTCGGCGCAGCGGCGCCCACGAAGTCTCCATCGCGGACGAGGGTCACGCCGGGTTTTGCTTTTGCCGCGCTGTCGTCGTAAACGACGATGGTTGCGCCAAATGAGGGCGGCCGCAGCACCTTGCCGTGCAGCATACCCGGCAGCCGCATGTCGGGAGTATATTGGTGCGCCCCAGTTACGAAAGCCCGCGCCCCCACCTTGGGAATTTCTTTCCCGGCAACCGTCCATTGCGTCGCGGGAGTAGTGGGATCGTCGGCGGGCAAAACTTGCGCGAGCGTTTTACCTTGAGCCAATTCGCCATAGCTGGCGGAATTGTGCGACACAGGATCGGTAACTTTTCCGTCGGCGGCCACCAATCCAGTAGGCGCGACGTTCCATTTTTTGGCCGCTTCCGCGACCAGCAATTCGCGTGCCGCTACCGCCACGCGCCGGAACTCCGGAGTCATGCTGGGCGTTGACCGGCTCCCAAACGTTCCCGCGTCAAATGGCGTTAGCGTGGTATCCGCTGTGACCATGCGCACGCTTTCGAACGGCACGCGCAACTCATCGGCAATCGTTTGCGCCAAGGATGTGCGTATGTTCTGCCCTATTTCTGCTTTCCCTGTGAACCCGGTTACGATGCCGTCTTCGCTGATATGCAACCACGCGCTGATGTCCGTCGGAAGCTCTTCGGGATGGAAGCCCTTGGATTGTGGCGCGGTTTCCTGTCCCGCGAAAGTGTGCGTCGCAGAAGTGAAAATGGCGATACCCGCGCCTAGCAGATGAAAAAAGTCGCGTCGTGCCAGCTCAAATCTGTGAATGGGGTTTTCGCTGAATTCAAACCGCTCTGGCTCGGGAACGAATTTATCCGCTCGCTCAATCATCGCCCCGACTCCCTCGAAGCTTTCGCAGCATTCAATACCGCTTCCATGATGCGCGGATGGGTTCCGCATCGGCACATATTGCCCTGTAAGCCTTGCACAATGTCCGCGGGACTGGGATTTGGATTTGTCTTTAGCAACCCAACGCTGCTCATGATCATTCCCGTGGTGCAGTACGCGCACTGAAACGCCCCGGCCTCTAGAAATGCCTGCTGCACCGGATGCAATTTGCCATTTTGCTCCAGGCCTTCAATGGTGGTGACCGGCCGATCCGCCGCCGCGCTTACGGGAATCTGACAGGAACGACGCGGCGCGCCGCCCAGTAGAACAGTACACGCGCCACACTGCCCCTCACCGCAGCCATACTTCGTGCCAGTAAGTCCTAATTCATCGCGGAGTACGTAAAGCAGCGGCGTATCGCCAGGGTATTTCACCATGTAGCGCTTGCCGTTTACTTCAAGTTGTAAGGGGTTAGCCATAGCTTTTCCCGAATTTAATTTTTGCGCACATCCGCAACAGAAGAATGCTCGAAACTTGGAGGTGCATGACAGGTTTCGCACGTGGACTTGGCATGATTCATTTCATGGCAACTTAAACAGCTGTACATCGTCACCACGCTGGTGACCTCCGACATAGCCGAAATCTGCGACACATCCCCATGACATGTCTCACATTTTACTCCCGCCGCGAGATGAGCGCGATGCGTCCAATTGACTCCCGGGATCACTTTGTAAACGCGCACCCATGGAATTTGCTGGTTGGATGCGGCGTACTGCGCAATCCTTTGTATGGAGGCCTTGTCCTTCGCGATGGTGACGTGACACTGCATGCACTTGGCAGTGTCGGGGAAAGTCATTAGCTTTCCCGGCTCCGGATTGGTGTGGCACTCCGCACATTTCAAACCGAAAGCGAGATGCTGCTTGTGACTATAAGGAATAGGCTGTTCTGGAGCGGGGTGCGGGCTCGGATTGTCGGGCACCTTATATTTTTTGGCCGAGGTGTGCGTGCTAGCGCTTGTGGTTCTGTTCACCGCCGGTTGACCGCCAGAAGATGGCTGCTGCGCGGTGCCACGCGTCGCTATGCAAAGCAGTGCAAGCACCGTCAAAACAACGAGCACTAACAATGTCAATCTTTTTCTCTCCATGAACTCCGACTCCCCCATAGATGAATTGTCCGTGCTGCTGCTCTGCGGTTTTTCGCTGCTAAGTTTTCTTCACCACTTCTTCAATGCTGCTGCCGAAATCTTTGAGCATGACCGTCGCGCAATTTCTTCCTGGCCCGCCCGTTACTGAGCCCCCTGGATGTGTAGTCGCTCCCGTCTGGTACAGCCCAGGAATGGGCATGTTGTGATGCGCCCATCCCGGCATGGGCCTCATGGGGCCGGTCTGCGCCGCAGTTTGCGCGCCCGCATGAGCGCTGCCATGCCAAAAATGCGGGTTCATGCGCTCCATGTCGAGAGGGCTCTCTATGAAATGCGCGAGAATCTTGTCATCCGTTAAATTCGGCGCAAACCGTCGCAGATATTTCAGATTAGCGTCGGAAACTTCTTTTTTGATGTTGTCCCAGTGTTGCGGACCTTCTTTCAACTGGTAAGGCTGCCACCCTACGACCTTGAAAGTGTGCATGCCCGCGGGAGCGCGCGTGGGATCGGCGACACTGCAACAAATGATTTGCAACGGCGGATCCTTAAGATTCACGACGCCACTGGCATCGTCATAACCAAAGCGCAACGCGCGCTCCGAACTAGCCAGTACTCCTGATTCGCACGGCAATATCGTGCCGCCGGCCACTTTGAATTGCGGCGCTTCCGTGGTGGCGTAGTGCGTAACAAACATCGCATTCTCCGCCTGCCAAGTATTCACGCCGTCGACAAAGTCTTGCCCCCACAGTTCTCGCGGCGCCATGTCCACCAAATGCTTAATGTGGATCGTGGAAACCACCGCCTTTCCCGCGCGATACGAAGTTCCATCGCTGCATTCCACGCCCACGCATTTTCCATTTTCAATGATGAGCCGCTCCACCCACTTGTTGGTCAGCAACACGCCGTTGTGCGCTTCGATGAAACCGGCCAGCGCCTTGGTCAGCTGCCCCGAGCCGCCTTTCGGGATTGGCCGCCCCGAATGTTGGTGGCGAGCCGTCGCGTAAGCCAGTCGCCCCGTGCCTGGCGCGTCGGCTGGCTCGGAAGCAAGATGCGAGAGGAACAGCATGAAAATCCGCGTGTGTTCATCTTCAAACGTGTCGCGAATAATTTCCCACGCGGACATAGCCAAGCGCCGCTGCCAAAGTTTTCCGCGTGGCTGGGTGGCAAGCTGATCATTCAGAGGCTTCCCAAAACCAACTGGCGTAAAAACAGCGTTCATCAAAACAGGTTTAATGGCATCGAACTCCGCCAGCATTTTCCGGTAAGCATCCGCATCCTTCCTGGAAAATTTTGCAAATTCCGCACATGTACGATCGAGATCGCGCCATTGCGTCAGATAACTGCCATCAGCAAACGGAATGTGAAAAATAGGGTCGGGATCGATGTACTCCAGGCCGTAATCCCCGAGGCGCAGTTCGTTGTCGCGCATCATCGGGTTATCTATCAGGAAGGAATGCGCCGAAGAACATACGTCGTCATGGAAACCCTTCAACATGAGTTCCGCGGTCTTTACGCCGCCACCGAGAAGTGGACGTCCTTCGAGAACGAGGCATCGATAGCCCGCTTTCGAAAGATATGCCGCAGTAACCAGACTGTTGTGGCCGCCACCAGCGACCACAATGTCAAAATGATCGGTGCCCGATGTTGGCGTTGTTGATGTCGCTTCTTGCGCGCCGGAACCGGATCCGAGCCCCAAATGCGAAACGGCCAGCGGAGCAATAGCAGCCCCTTTTACGAAGCCGCGTCTGGTCATGCTCTTCATGGTTGTGTCTCCTGCGATTCACGCGCACTGAAATTCAGGTTTTCTTTATGACTTCTGCAATGCTCGTTCCAAAATCCTTGAGCATCACCGCCGCGGCATTGCGGCCCGGCCCACCAGTGACCGAACCGCCCGGATGAGTTGTCGCGCCCGTTTGATAAAGACCCGGGACAGGCATGCGGTGCTGCGCCCAACCGGGCATCGGTCGCAGGGCGCCGCTCTGCGCTAAACTGGAGCCGCCCGCGTGGCAACTGCCGTGCCAGTTATGCGGATTCATGCGTTCCAGATCGAGAGGACTCTCGATGGTCCGCGCGAGCACTTTGTCATCCGTTAAATTTGTAGCGAAGCGTTGCACGTACTTCAGATTGGCGTCGGAAACTTGTTGCTTGATGGCATCCCAGTGCTGCGGGCCCTCCTTCAGCGAATAAGGCTGGTAGGCCACCACTTTTACCGTATGCATCCCGGCCGGCGCGCGCGATGGATCCGCGACACTGCAACAGATCACGTGCAACGGCGGGTCCACCAAATTCACAGTGCCCGTCGCGTAATCCACGCTCATGTGCAACGCGCGATCCGCGCTGGCCATCATTCCCGAATGCACGGGCGATAAAATCCCCGCGTCGGTGTGATATTTCGGCGGCTCCTTCATGGCGTAATTCGTGGCGAACAACGTCAACCCCGCGTCCCACGTATCCACGCCATCGATAAAGTCCTGACCCCACATTTCTCGTGGCGCCATATCCACCAGTTGCTTGATGTGAATGGTAGAGAGCGCCGCTTTTGTGGCCCGATACGTCGAGCCATCAGCGCACTCTACGCCGCTGCATTTGCCATTCTCGACGACTAGCGCCGTGATCCATTTGTTGGTGAGAATCGTGCCGCCGTGCGCTTCGATAAACCGTGACAATGCTTCCGTCAGCGCGCCGGAGCCGCCTTTAGGCAGCGGCCGGCTCTCGCGCTGCTGATGCAGCGGAATATAAGCGGCGCGCGCACTTCCTGGATCCTGCAGTGGTTGCAAAGCGTAAGGACAACCCATCATGAAAGCGCGGCAATGATCATCTTCGAACGTGTCGCGTAGAATTTCCCACGCCGACATGGCCAGCCGCCGTTGCCACAGCTTCCCTTGCGGATGTTCCGCAAGACGCTCGTTGAGCGGCTTGCCGAATCCGATGGGATTGAATGTCACTTCGCTTAAAATGGGCCGGACTGTTTCGTATTCGGTGATGAAACGCCGATACGCGATGCCATCCTTCTTGGAAAATTTTGCGAACTCCTCGCAAGTGCGGTCCAGATCGCGCCACTGCGTTAAATAAGAGCCGTCGGGAAACGGCATATGAAAAACCGGATCGGGAAAAATATATTCGAGGCCGTAATCCCCGAGCTTCAATTCATCATTTCGCAGCACCGGATTCCCGTGGATGCCGTTGTGAGCGGAAGAACAGACATCGTGAATGAATCCGCGCAAGGTCAGTTCGGCGCTTTTGACGCCGCCGCCTGCGATAGGACGGCCTTCCAACACCACGCAGCGAAAGCCCGCTTTCGCCAGGTAGGCCGCCGCCAAAAGGCTGTTGTGCCCCGCACCCGCGACCACAATATCGAATTGCTCAGCCATCAATCGGTCGAATTCTGGGCTTACATTTCCCCTAGACTTGTGCAGCCAGATTTTGCGCAGCGAGATTTTTACGCAGTGTTGCCGCGTCGATTTCCTTCTCCCAGCGCGAAACCACCACCGTGGCCACACCGTTGCCGATCATATTCACCAACGCCCGCGCTGTGCTCATGAAGCGATCGATGCCCAGCAGCAGCGCCATCCCTGCTACTGGAATTGTCGGAACCACCGTTAAGGTCGCAACCAGCGCGATAAACGAAGCGCCCTGCACGCCGCTCGCGCCTTTCGATGTCAGCGTCGCCACCGCAAAAATAGTTAGCTGCTGCATCAACGTAAGGTGCGTGTTTGTAGCCTGCGCCACGAAAAGCGCCGCTAGCGTCATGTAAATGCTCGTTCCATCGGTGTTGAAGGTATAGCCGGTCGGCAGCACCAATCCCACAAGGCCTTTTGAACAGCCCAACATTTCCATTTTTTCCATCAAGGTGGGAAGCGCCGCTTCCGAGGAATTCACGCCAATGACGATAAGGATTTCTTCCTTGATGTAGCGCAGAAATTTAAAAATGCTGAAGCCCACCAGGTATGCAACGGCTCCCAGGACTACGACCACAAATAGGATGGACGTCAAATAAAATAGACCGATCAATCTGAGCAACGGACCCAGCGCCGCGATGCCGTATTTGCCAACTGTAAACGCCATAGCTCCAAATGCCCCGATGGGCGCGAAACGCATCAGGGTCTTTACAATTCCAAACACCGCTTGTGTTAATGCGCTAAATAAATCGAGAAGCGGCTTTCCTCGTGGCCCGGCCATCGACAACGCGAAACCGAAAAGAATAGAGATGAACAGCACCTGTAAGGTGTCGCCCTTCGCGAACGCATCCGTGACCGTCGTGGGAATAATATGCAAAATAAAATCCGAGACGCTTTGCGCCTTAGCGGGCCCGGCATAATCAGCGATCGCTTTGGGATCCAGCGTTTTCGCGTCAATGTTCCACCCGTGTCCAGGTTGCACCATGTTTCCGACGATCAATCCAATCAATAGGGCCACCGTGGATACCGTTTCGAAATACAACAATGCTTTTCCGCCGACGCGCCCCACCTTTTTCATGTCTTCCATGCCCGCGATTCCAGTAACCACCGTGCAGAAAATCACCAGCGTGATAATCATGGTGATCAAGCGGATGAACGCATCGCCCAGCGGTTTGAGCGCCACGGCCCTGGCGGGATAGAAGTGGCCCAGCAGAATGGCCAACAGAATCGCTAACAGCACCTGGAATGTCAGGCGTGTGTAGAACGGTTTCTTCTCGGTTGCGGCAACGGTTACGGGGAGGCTCGGTGGCAAGGCGACTTCAGAAACCGCGGCGGGCTCATGCCCTGTGACGCTATTCACCGAGCCATCCGTCGGGTTTTTGAATTGCTTCGGCTAAGGTGATAAGAAACTCTGCCGCGCGCGCGCCGCCCAGCACGCGATGATCGCTCGATAGCGTCATGGTCATCATCGGCCGGATCGTGGGCTTGCCCTTTACGGGTACTACGCGGTCGGCAATCGTCCCAACCGCAAGCGTCGCGGCTTGAGGCGGCGTGATGATCGCCACGAACGCATCCACCTGGTACATGCCCAAATTTGAAATGGTGAATGTGCCGCCGGAAATATCCGCCGGACGCAAACGATTGGCGAGCGCACGCTCCGCGAGATCGCGGCGCCGCGTAGAAATTTCGCCAAGCTTCGCGGAATCTGCTTTGTGAATCACTGCGCTGACCACGCCGTCTTTCACCGCCATCGCCAGGCTGATATTTATTTCCGGATTGTGACGGATGCCCGTTCCCATCCAACTTGCATTCATGATCGGATGCTTCGCGATAGAGCGAGCAACCGCCGCGATCAGCAGATCGGTAATCGTCAGCTTCGCCCCATTGGATTTTTCAACGCTAGGGTTAAGCCGTTTGTGGGCCGCCATCAATTCCGTGCAATCTACTTCGCGCGTCAAAAAGAAATGCGGAACGGTTGTCCAACTCTGAGTCATTCGTTCGGCCATCAGGCGCGCGATTTGGCTCAGCCCTTCACCTGTCGGTGAAGCGGATGACGAAGCGACCGTTGCAGCCGGTAAGCTAGAAGCAGATTTCTTCGAGTCCGCTGCAGCCTGCACGTCTTCAGCAGTGATCGTACCGTCGGGACCACTTCCGCTCAAGCCGCCAGTATCGACTCCCAATTCCTTTGCGAGTCGCCGAGCCTTGGGCGAAATTTGAGAGGACGTTTGCGCTGGCGCCGTCGCTGCCGCTGCGCCTCTGGCCGCAGCGGTTGCGGCACGTTCTGCCGCTGGCGCAGCACTGGTGCCTCTCGCGGAGGGCAACGCTGTGGGTTTTAGCGCCGGCGCTTTCTCGCCCACCGCTAACAGCCACGCGATCGTTTCACCCACCGGAATTACCGCCCCTTCATGCGCGGTGATGCCAGCAAGAAAGCCGTCCCCGGGCGCTTCAATTTCAACTACCGCTTTATCAGTTTCAATTTCGAGCAGCGGTTCGCCCTTTTTCACCGCTTCGCCTTCTTTTTTTCGCCACGCCAGCAACTTCCCAGTCTCCTGCGCCATTTCCAGCGCAGGCATCACCACACTGATAGCCATAGATTTTTCGCGGCTTGCACGGACCGTCAGTCCGTAGCGGCGACGCCCTCCCTTTTTGCGCTGGCTTCCACCATTTTTACCACCTGCTTGCTGGGCGCCGCTTCGTTCTCGCGCGTGGTGGCCAACGGACCGTCCACGGTGTGATAGTGCGCGCCGGCCACCATTAATTTTTCGGCGGGAAAGCGCGTAATAACTTCGTGACCGGTTTCCGTCACCACAATTTCTTCCTCAATGCGCGCCGCGCTCCACCCATCTTCCGAGGGCCAGAATGTTTCCAGCGCAAAAACCATCCCAGGCTTGATTTCGTGCGAATGCTCCAACGAAACCATGCGGCTGATCACCGGCTTTTCCCAAATCGCCAGACCGATGCCGTGTCCAAACTGCAACGCGAACGCCGCTTCTTCATCCGGGAAACCAAACTCTTCCGCTTTCGGCCACACCGAGGCGATTTCCGCGGTAGTGCGGCCCGGCTGAATCAGAGAGATCGAAGCATCCAGATAATCGCGGCAGCGTTTATAAGCATCAATCATCGCGTGCGACGCGTAGCCAATGGTGAAGCACCGGTAGTAACAAGTGCGGTAGCCCATGTAGGAATGCAGAATGTCGTAATAAACCGGATCGCCCGGCCGCAGCACGCGATCGGAAAAAACATGTGGGTGCGGATTGCAGCGCTCGCCCGAAATCGCGTTTACAGCTTCCACGTATTCCGATCCGAGGTCATACAAAACTTTGCTGGCCAGCCCGACCGCCTGGTTTTCGCTCATGCCCGGTTTCATGGCCCGGTACAATTCGTCGTACGCCGCGTCCACCATCATCGCCGAATGATTCAGCAAAGAAATTTCGTCTTGCGTTTTGATCACTCGCGCGTCCGACATCAATTGCTGCCCATCAACAATGGTGATGCCTTCCTTTTGCAGCGCGAATAATATCGGCGGCTCGACCACGTCGATGCCCAGCGGCTGCTTCAGCAAGCCGCGCATTTCCAGCTCAAGTTTTATTTTCTTGGCCACATTCTCGGCGCGGCCCATCTCCGGCGACATCGCTCCCCGCAGCAGCGGGATTCCCGGCCGCGAACGCTCACCAAGCCACGGGCAATTCTGTTGGTGGTGGCGCGCGGCGGAGCCAAAATCCCAGAGGATCGGTTCGTCATTTTGTGGCAATAACGCGAACCGGCTGATCTTGTCTTGCGCCCAGGTACCGATGTGCGTAGCGGTCAGATAGCGCACATTGTTCATGTCGAAGCACAGCAGCGCACCCATCTCAGATTTGGCCAGCAGCGCTTTGGCGCGTGCCAGCCGCTCGGTGCGCAAGCGCTCGAAATCAATGCGATTTTCCCAATCGACTGCCATCGCTCCATATGTTTTCAGCGCCACGATATGCCTCCTATGCTGCGGTTCAGGCCTTGCTGCAAAGTTTGCGCGCGGCTTCGAAAACCGTTTGTTCGGTGGGAACGGTTACATCTTCCAGCGGAGGAGAAAAAGGAATCGGAACGTGCATCGCCCCCATGCGTTTCACTGGAGCTTCAAGATTGAAAAACGCGCCTTCAGCAATCACCGAAGCGATTTCTGCAGTGACTCCGTAACGGCCATAGCCTTCATCAACCACAATCGCGCGCGATGTTTTTTTAACCGACGCAATTAGCGTAGCCTCGTCCAGTGGCCATGTAGTCCGCGGATCAATCACTTCAGCGCTGATGCCGCTTTCTTCCAGCAGTGCCGCCGCTCCTAGCGCTACTTGCACCATGCTGCTGGTCCCCACGATGGTGATGTCCGTGCCTTCGCGCTTAACGTGAGCCACACCGAAAGGAATGGTGTAGTCCCCTTCCGGAACCGGACCCTTCGTCTTGTACATCATCTTGTCTTCGAAAAAGACCACCGGGTTATCGTCGCGGATGGCAGTTTTCAGCAATCCTTTGGCGTCGTACGGCGTCGAAGGCAACACCACTTTCAGCCCCGGTACGTGGCTGAACCACGCGTGCAATGATTGCGAGTGCTGCGCCGCCGAGCGTCGCGTCGCTCCCAACGTCGTTCGCAAGACCATTGGAACTTTCCATTTTCCGCCCGACATGTAGTGAACTTTGGCGGCCTGGTTAACCATCTGGTCCATGGTCAAGGTCAAAAAATCGCCGAACATGATATCCACGACGGGGCGCATTCCAGTCATCGCCGCGCCCACGCCTACACCAGTAAATCCGGCTTCGGAAATCGGTGTGTCGATCACCCGCTCCTTGCCAAATTCTTCCACCAGGCCCGAAAGCACCTTAAATGGCGTGCCGGCTTCCGCTACATCTTCGCCGATGACGCACACCGTGGGATCGCGGCGCATTTCTTCAGCAAGCGCCTCGCGCACCGCCTGTGCGAACGTCAACTCCCGCTCTACTGCGCGCTCCGCTAGCTCAGGCATAAACGTCTTGCTCCACTTTGTCGGCATTCGGATATGGCGCTGTGATCGCGAAATCAACCGCCGCCTTCATTTCGGCGCGAACCTCGTCTTCCAGTTTTACTAGCGACGGAGCATCGGTCAGGTTTTGCGCGGTTAACTTTTCCGCGAATAATTTCAAGGGATCGCGCTCCGTCTTCCAGTGGTGCTCTTCCTGCTTGGAGCGGTAATACTCGCGGCTGATATCGCCAACGTGGTGGCCGGTGTAGCGATACGTGTTGCACATTAAAAATGACGGGCCTTCGCCGTCGCGCGCGCGCTTCACCAAACGGCTGGCCACTTGGAACACCGCGGTCACATCTTGTCCGTCTACGCTTTCTGAAGGCACTCCAAACGCTGGCCCGCGGCTCAAAATGTCGCCTGCAGTAGTCTCAAGAAAATGCGTATATTCGTTGTACATATTATTTTCGCAAACATAAATTACCGGAAGCTTCCACAGCGCGGCCAGGTTCATCACTTCATAGACCACGCCTTGGCCCAGCGCTCCTTCCCCGAAGAAGCACACCGCCACTTGCCCTTTGCCTTTATGCTTCGCGGAAAACGCTGCGCCCGTCGCGATCCCCGCGCTGCCCGCAACAATGGCATTTGCGCCCAGGTTGCCGGTCGCGGGGTCGGCAATGTGCATCGACCCGCCTTTTCCTTTGCAATAACCCGCTTCCTTGCCCAACAGTTCAGCAAACATGCGATTTGGCGCCGCGCCCTTGGCCACGCAGTGCCCGTGTCCGCGATGCGTGCTGGTAATGTAATCCTCGTCGCGCAGCGCTTCACAAATTCCCACCGCTACGGCCTCTTCGCCGACGTACAAATGCGCGAGCCCAGGCATCAACGCGCGCGTGTACAGTTCATTTACCTGCTCTTCGAACAAGCGAATCATCAGCATCCGCCGGTACATCCGCAGGGATCTTTCCACGTCAGCCTTCGAGCCTTTCACCGCGTGTGAATTTCTCGCTTCGGGTTTTTTCGTCTCAACCGTTTTCGCTTCAGGCCTTTTCACTTCAGGCTTCTTAGCATCGCGTTTCTTCGCTTTATCTGTGACAGGACTCATCGCTTCACTCCGGACATGTGCGCGAGAACATCGAACACTACCGCGAAATCCTGCTCGACTAATCCCATCGCTCTTGCTGCCGTCAAAAATTCATTCGAAATCGCTGTAGTAGGCATGGGCACATCCACTTGCCGCCCCAGTTCCAGTGCAAGCAACATATCTTTCTGCATCATGTTGACGTTGAACCACGCTTCCGGCGGCAATTGCAGCACGAACGGTCCACGATATTTAATCATTGGCGAAGCAACAGCGCTGTTGACGAGAACTTCAACTGCTACTTCTCGCTTGATGCCGCTTTTCTCCGCCAGCAGCACGCCTTCTGAAAAAGCCAACATCTGCACCGCGAGGCTTAGGTTTGTCGCTATTTTCACCACCAGCGCTAGACCGTTGTCGCCCACGTAGGTAACCTTCGGCCCGATATCCAGCAGTATCGACTTGATGCGTTCGAAGGTTTCCGGGCGCCCGCCAACCATCACCGAAAGCTTGCCCTCTTGCAGCGTGATGACGCTGCCGGAGACTGGGCAGTCCACCATGTCGCAGCCTTTGGCGCGCACTTTGGCTGCTACTTCGCGGCTGAATGCCGGACTCACCGTGCTGATGTCGGCGTAGATCTTTCCTGGGGTCAGACCGGCGAGTATTCCGTCAGGGCACTCTGTGATGGCCGCCAGTGCCGCGGAATTCGTGACCATCGAAAAAATTACATCCGTCGCCATCGCAACAGCGCGCGGAGAATCGCCCCACTTCATGCCTTTTTTGACCAGCCACTCGGCCTTCGAGCGCGTGCGATTGTAGCCAACCACCGAATGGCCCTTGCTAAGCAAGCGGTTCACCAACTCGCTGCCCATCACGCCCAGCCCGACGAATCCCAGATTTGCCATCAGCTTTCAATCTCCTGCTTACAGAGGCTTGTTTACAGATTTAATTTGGTGAAGTTGGAGCCGCCCCTTCGTGATGCATGAGCTGAATCTTCGCGTACTTGCCGGAGATGCGCGCGCATGGAGTCGCGTGCGCCATTTGAATCGCGATGCTCCACGGCTTCCAGAATTTTCTTGTGATGATATTGGCCGCGCTCGGGGCCGCCTTCGACCGCGAAGATGCCCATGCGTTGTTCCCGCAGCACCCCTACGATTGAGTCAATCAGCGAAAGAATAAGGGGATTCGAACCGGCCTCTGCAAGCGCCAAGTGAAAGTCCAGATCAGCTTCGATGAACGCTTCTGGTTCCGTCTTGCTGTTATCCATGACTTCAACAGCTTCGCGCATGGCGGCAAGGTCATCTTTTTCCGCGCGGGCTGCCGCCAACGCGGCAATTTCCGGCTCCAGTATTTCGCGCACCTCCACCAGGTGCACCATGGCTTCAGGTTGTCCATCACGGATCATGCGGTCTAGCGATTGCCAGATGGAGTGCGAGCTTCCGTTCGTGATGAACGTCCCACGTCCGGGGTGAGCTTCCACCAAGCCCTTTTCACGTAAGGTTTTGACTGCCTCCCGGACCGCCGTGCGGCTCACCCCAAACTGATGAGCCAATTCGCGTTCGGCCGGTAATTGGTCACCTAACTTGAGCTGTCCGCTGTTGATAGAAGCTTCAATCTGCTGGACGATCTGTTCATAAAGGCGGGAAGTCTGAACAATTTTATACATGCCCGTTCTCCAACGAAGTCTCCTCAGTATCTCTCTTGGTATTAAGGTCCTACCACCCAAAAACTCCTAAATGCCAATCGAGCGACAAGTTACGGGTGCCAGTGTAGCTGCAATTGTCAATGAAAAGCCGTCCAAGTGAGAGCTTCCTCTGAGCCGCGCATCGCGTACGCAAACGATTGGCATCGACTTTTCGACACTGGGAGACCCTTGTACCTCGACGCACAAGGTCCGACCACTATACCCCAAGAGTCACCTTAGGAAAAGAACCAACTAGAACTTTCATACAATCCATTAAAGTTCTTGACCCTCACCCCGAAAAAGTGGTACAGCGGTCAGACCTATTGGCCACCATGAGGAGCCGTGAATGAAAACCGCTTCGCTCGCACCGAAGATTTATCCTGGCGCGTCTCTCAAGCGGCCCGTAAAGGAAAGCCCTCAACCGACCCGCCGGGAATTCCTCCGCGGAGCTGCTGGAGCGTCATTGCTGCTTGCCGGTTCGAACGTAGCCGCGTGGGCCGACCACCATGGCCACCCTACGCCGCAAAGCCTTTCTTATCTTGACCGTAGGATGTACATCCACAACATGGAGATTCTCGCTCACTTCATGCCCGGTCAATCCCGCAACGGCAAGATGCAGATGATGTCCATCGGCACCCAGCGTTATATGTTCCAACAAGGTGATGTCATTGACCTCAGTAACGTTAGAAAGCCCGTAATGTACAACAAAGGAGGCTTTCAAGGTGGACAGGTCCAGGTGGCCTTCAATAAAGACCTGAAGAAGTGGATTTTGATGACCGGCTCGCAGACGCCCATCACCGACTCCACGCCGGAAGCCCCCAACGGCAAGTACGACGACCCCCATCTCGACGACAAGCGTAAGAATTTCAAAGGCTTGCGAGGAGTAAGGTTCTACGACACGACCGACCCTTCAAAGATCGTTAAGCTATCCGAATTCACTACCGGCGCGACCGGCCAAGGTACTCATCGCAATTACTATGACGGAGGCAAATACGCCTACTTGGACACCGCACCCGATGAGACCTTCATCCATCAGCCCTCCTACTTTCGTGAACTCGTCAACGGCAACATGATTGTCGACGCCACCGACCCAAGCAATGTCTCCGAAGTCTCTATGTGGTGGGTGCCCGGCTCACGCAAAGGCGAGGAAGCCGAGTACAACAAATGGATCTGGTCGAAACTTGTGCCGCCAAAAGTGGCTAAGGACCAGACGCCCTTCGCGGGCCTGCACGGTCCAGTCTACGTCCCCAAAAAATTGGAGGACGGCGGTAACCGGGGATACGGGGCCTTCGGCTGCAACGGTTTCATCATTCTTGATTTGAGCGATCCGAAAAAACAACGCGAAATAGGTCGATTCGAACCGCCCCCGCAATACTCCGGGATGGGCATTGCCTTCCACACCATTTATTGCGGGATTCTCGACCGCGGATTTGTGCTTACCAACGGCGAAACCACCAACTCAGATTGCAACCAGATTTTTCTTCCCAACTGGATTATCGATATTCGCGACGAAGAGCATCCCGTCCCGGTGGCGCAACTTCCGCGCCCGGTTCCGCCACCAGAGGCGCCGTACCGCGATTTCTGTTTCAAGCGTGGTCGGTTCGGCGCGCACAATCCGCCGCATTTGAAGGCGCCCGGTAAGCCGCGCCAGGATTTTATTGCCTATTCCTATTTTATTGCCGGGCTGCGCTGCTACGACATCGGCAACCTGTATCGCCCCGAAGAGGTGGCTTACTTCGTCCCGCCACAAGGCGGCGACCTCGAAAAATTCGGCAGCTACGATCGCACCGTCGACAATGTATTCATCGAATGGGACCGCAACATAATCTGGGCAGCAACCGATACCGGGCTCTATGCGCTGAGCTGCCCCAATCTTGGCAAGCCGATACTCGATCCTCTGCCCGTCAGCGAATGGTCTCTGAATAAATTGAATGAAGGCGCGGCGTAGCGGTAGCCTGTCGCGCTAGCTTTACAAAATCGGCGAGAGCTGACTAACGCAAGGAGGATTTTGATGAACATGGAACGGCGCATTGGCTTGGCGGTAATCGCCGCACTGCTTCTGGTAAACGCACCGTTACAAGCGCAAACCACCGCACCGCAAAAAATTAAATTGCTGACGTTGCTCGGCAAGCCTTTGCAATTCGTCATCGCCGAGAAACAGGGCTACTTCGCAAAACACGGCGTCTCCGCGGAAACGGAAAATCTCCCCAGCTCCGATGTTTTGCGCAGCAATCTGGCCAGTGGAAACGGCGATCTCGCTTATCTCGCGGTAGACAACGCCGTAGCCATGGTCGAGCTCGCTCACCAGGACATCGTCATCCTCATGGGCGGCGAAGGTTCGCAAAACGAATTGGTGGTGCAACCGGAAATTAAATCGCTCGAAGAGCTCCGCGGCAAGACGCTGATCGTGGATGCTCCAAACACCGCATATGCTTTACAAATGAAGAAAATTCTTTTGGCGAAGGGACTACAAGTCGTGCGCGATTACGAAATGAAACCCATTGGCGGCACTCCTCAGCGGCTGATTGCCATGCGCGAACATAAAGAATACGCGGGATCGATGCTCGGCCCTCCGGCCTTAATCACTGCCAAGAAAGAGGGTTTTGTAAGTCTCGCCAAGGTCAGGGACGTTATCGGACCTTATCAAGCCGCGGGATATTTCGCGCAGCGAAAATGGGCGCTGGATAACAAAGAGAATCTCGAAAATTACCTGGCCGCCATTATCGAGGCGCAACGCTGGTTGATGGATCCCGCAAACAAGCAGCAGGTCATCGATCTATGGATCAGCGAATTTCATATGAAGCCAGAAATTGCCGCGGCCACCTATGAATCCAGCGTGAACGCTCCCGGAGGATTCGAGAAGGATGCGGCCTTTGATATAGACGGCTTCAAAAATGTTTTGCAATTGCGCGCCGAAATGGAAGGCCAGTGGGGCGGTCATGCCCCTGGCGTGGACAAATATTACGAACCGTCGTATTACAACGATGCGCTGAAGAAAGCGTCGGGCGCAAAGTAAGCAAATGGTTTTTACAGAAACGTCCGACCAGCTTGATAACTAAAGGCGATAAATCGATAAAAGGTGCCAGAAAATATGAGCATGAGCGCTGTAAAAAAATACGTACGGCGAGCCGCGTTTCTGGGATTGTTCTTCTGGGTCGGCTTAATTGGCGTAACCTCCATTCAAGCCCAACAGAAAGAACGCACTCTCGACGAGATCAAGACCGAGGCCGTGAAGCGCGCCGAAAACGGCATGTACCCGTTGATTGGGCTCGATCCGGCCGACGTGCGCGAGGCTTTCTCAAAAATCAACAGCACCGACAACGATGAGTGGGCTGCAGGATTCAGCACCGTCGCCGATCGCTATATGGCGCAAGCCAATGGTGCCGAAGCTTCCGATCCGGCGAAAGCCAGCGCCCTCTACGTACGTGCCTGGCGGCTTTATTCTTTCGGACGTTGGCCGGTGCCCGCTTCCGCCGGGAAAAAACGCGCCTACGCTAAAGCGCTCGAAGCCTTTCTAGCTCATGCAAAGCTGCAGGAAAATCCGCTCGAGGTAGTTCACATTCCTTTCGAAGGCTCGGAAATCATCGGCTATCTTCGCTTGCCAAAAAACGTGAAAGGCCCGGTCCCGGCAGTGATCGCCATCAGCGGCTTGGACAGCCGCAAAGAAGATCTCTCCGAGAATTTTGGCGCGATCCTCCCATTTGGAATCGGATTCATCGGCATCGATTCGCCCGGAACAGGGCAAGCCCCCATCAAAGCCAGCGAAACTTCCGAGCGCATGTTTTCGCGGGTCATCGACTATTTACAAACTCGCCCGGAAGTGGACAAAACCAGGATTGGTGTCGACGGCCAGAGTTTTGGCGCGTATTGGGCCACCAAACTGGCGATCATTGAGCATGCGCGTCTGAAAGGCGTGGTCGCGCAATCGCCCCCCGCGGATGCCACCTTTCAAAAAGATTTTCTCGTGAACAAAACCTTAGGTAACCGCGAATATTTATTTGGCCTTGTACCCGCTTTGATGTCCATCTACGAAGGCGCAAATTCGATTGAAGATTTGTCGGTGATTTTCCCGAAAATGTCGCTGGTGAAACAGGGCGTCCTCGGTAAGCCCACTTCACCCATGCTGATTATTGCTGGCGCGTTGGACACTCAGGTGCCCATCTCCGACGCGTATATGATTTTGAGCAGTGGCGACGTGCCTAAAGATGCGTGGATCAATCCGCAAGGCGGCCATCTCGGGCGCCAGGTAAAAGTGTGGCCCGATCCAGTAATTTTTAAACAGGTGATTATTCCCTGGCTGGTGCGCAACATGAACGCTCAAGCCGCGCAGTAGTTTCTCGGACGCCAGCATTGACGTTTAACTAAATCAGTTTGCGTTCGAGGTATGCATGCTCAAAATCGCGCGAACATCGCGGCTACTATCGCCCCTGCGTGTCGCCACTACAGCGGCGCAGGCGCGTCTGGTCTTTGCCCTGAATTAGCCATCGTTTCGCGCAATTTTTCCCTATCGAGTTCGCCTTCCCAACGGCTCACCACAATCGTGGCGACGCCATTGCCGATCACATTTGTCAGTGCCCTACATTCGCTCATGAATTTGTCGATGCCCACCAAAATTGCTAACGCCTGAATGGGGATTGACGGCACCGCGGTAAGAATTGCTGCCAAGGTAACAAATCCCGTCCCGGTAACTCCAGAAGCGCCTTTCGAAGCGATCATCGCGAATAACAAAATCCCCACGATCTGCCCGAAAGCCAGATGAGTGTTGGTCGCTTGCGCCAGAAAAATCACTGCCAACGTCAAATAAATATTTGTGCCGTCAGTATTAAAACTGTAGCCAGTCGGAAACACCAGCCCGACGATCGATCGCGATGCGCCCAGGCGTTCGAGCTTTTGCATCATGTCCGGCAAAACCGTTTCGGATGAACTCGTGCCCAGCACTATGAGAAGTTCATCCTTGATATAACTAATGAACCGAAAAATAGAAAAGCCTGTTAGCGCCGCAATGCTCCCCAAAATCACCACCACAAAAACAATACTGGTCAGGTAAAACGCGCCAATTAATTTCGCGAGACTCGACAGCGATCCCAATCCGTAGCTGCCCACCGTGAAAGCCATGCCACCCAGAGCGCCCAACGGCGCGGCTTTCACAATGATTCGAATAATGCCGAACACCACCTTGCTCAAGGCGCCAATGGCGCGCGCGATTCGTTCTCCAACAGCGCCCAGCTTCGAAATCGAAAATCCTGTCAGAATGGAAACCAGTAAGACCTGCAATACTTCACCGCTCGCAAAAGCATCCACAAACGTTTTTGGCACGATGCCAACCAGAAATGGAATGACGCCCGTGTCCTTGGCACGCCCGACATAGCTGGCAATCGTTTTGGAATCCAGCGAACGTGGATCGAGATTCAAACCGCTGCCCGGGTGCACGATAATCGCAACAGCAATTCCCGTAATCAGCGCCAGCGTGGAAACCACCTCGAAGTAAACCAGCGCTTTCACCCCTACTCGCCCAACTTTTTTTAAGTCTCCAACCGACGCGATGCCCTGCACTACCACGCAAAAAATCACCGGCGCGATCATCATGCGAATCAGCGCCACAAACACATCGCCGAGCGGCTTTAGCGCGACGCCGGTATGAGGAAAAAATCGCCCGATCAATATTCCGATGCAAATGGCGATAAGGACTTGCACGTAGAGAGTGCTATACCACCGCCGGCGCGCAGGTCTGCCCAGTGGTACCGACGACGCGTTGCTCACCTTAATCTTCCTCGCTTCTGTCGGAGCAGAGTCGCCACCGTTCATTGCACGCAATTCTGGGGCAGTTCGTTTTTAAGAATGAAGCGCTCAACGTTGCGCCACGCAGAACGAAACAGATACTCCGTTGCCTGCCGTGTAACGCCAGCGATGTGCGGCGTGAATAAAATTCGTCGCGCCGCATCTCCGGACAGCGAGAGCAGCGCATTGTCGGGTGAAGGCGGCTCCGTTTCGTACACATCGATGGCTGCGCCACCCAAATGTCCAGAACTCAGCGCTTGCGCCAACGCCGCTTCGTCAACGACGCCTCCGCGTGAAGCCTGAATTAAAATTGCCCCACGTTTCATTTTCGCCAGTTCGCCGTCATTGATGAGCCCGCGCGTCGCCGGTATCAGCGGAACATGCAGCGTAACCACGTCCGCCGATGCCAGCAATTCGTCCAGCGATAAAGACGCTGCGTTCATCGCCCGAGCCGCAGCAGCATCACGCGGCGCAGGATCGTAGTAACAAATCCGGCAGCCAACGCGATGAAAAGCTTCCGCCACCGCTGATCCAATTGTTCCGAGCCCAATTACGCCCACTAACCTTCCGTCCAACCCGGAAAGATTGTCGCTCACCATTCGCGCGCGAAATCCCTGATAGTTCCCAGCACGAATTTCTGCATCGGCCCACGCGAATCGCCGCAGCAACACGGAAGCCGCGGTAACCGCGTACCCCGCGATCGCGCTGTTGCTGCCGCCGGGAACATTAGCCACCGCGATGCCCATCCCTTTCAGCAACGGCAAGTCCAGGCGATCAAGTCCTGCGCCGGTCACCTGCACCATTTTCACAGTGGTATTCGCAAAAATTTCAGGGTCGAGTTTTGGTCCAACTGCGGGGATCACCAGCCCGCGCGCCTGCTTCATCAGCGTAATCACTTCCGCATCATTTGGCGCATGATAAGCAACCGCCAATTCCGGGGCCGGCAACACATTGGCGAGCTCAAAATCAATTCTGGGGCGCAGGCACAGGACATCCACGCTCATCGCTTGCCGGCGCCCTTCGACGATACGCCGGGTTCGGCGGTTCCCTGCCTGATATCGCCGGTGGGGAAAAAACACAAAAGGATCAGCGGGTCGGTTCCCGTATTTCGCGTAGCATGTTTTTCGCCGGACGGAATCACAATCGCATCGCCAGCCTTCAACGCGTAATTTCCCGTATCCGCCTCGGTCATTCCTTCACCGGCTAGCACATAAATGCATTCTTCAAAATCGTTATGCACATGGCGGCTTCGCGGTGAATCGCCGGGCAACGGAACCGGAATCTCCACCTTGCGCAGCGTAATTCCCGAAGCGCCACCTTCGCCCGAAACGATTTCCAGCGCCGTGCGACCCGGCAGGCCCAGTGACTTTGCCGCGCCCTGCGTAAAAACTCGCGCCATTATTGCATCCTTTTCGAGTTCTTCAATTCCGCAATGCCGCCTTGAATGATGTCCAGTTGCCGAAAAACTTCTGTCGCATCTTTTGCGATCGAATCAGCCACCACTTTCAACATGCGCACACTTTTTTCCATCGTGGCGTGCTGCGGGCTGCCATACCACCCGGTGGGCGCTATCGAACGCACATCCGTAAGCACCGGCTGATAACTACGAGTCCGACGCAAGCCATCAACCTTTTTTCCGTGCGCGTAGTCCGACGAATAATCAATCCGCTCCAAATGCACCAATTCAGGGCGGTGCGCCATTACCGCCAGCGTTTCGATTTCTCCTCCGTGCGTGAGCCCATTGCATTCTTTCCCGAACAATTCTTCCGCCACGAAACAAGCTTGCACCGTCAACACCGTCATTCCGAAATCGCGATGTAGTGTGTCGGCGGCGACGCCCAGCGGCGGAATATTCAACTCATGCCAATTCAGAATCAGCAGATATTTCGCGCCATGCTGTGCTGTTGACGCGGCCGTCTCCGTGACCACCCGCATAAACGTCTCCGACGTCAACGTGATGGTGCCCTCAAAAGGCATGTGCAGCGGTGTAACCCCCAGTGGCCCGCCCGGCAAAACCAATCCATCCATGCGCTCGGCCACCGCATGCGCTATCACATTGGCGGCAAAAATATCCGTGCCCGTCGGCAGGTGCGGCCCGTGCTGCTCCACGCTACCGGCCGGCAAAATCACCAGCGGATTCTTTTTCAATTGTTCGGCAATTTCCGGTTGCGTCAATTCCACGAAATAGCGGCTAGACAACATGTTGCGCCTTATTCATGTTCGCTTCGCGCGCCGATTCCATCGCTTCCGAAATTGCCACCTCTTGCCCCTTGCGTTCGATGGAGCGAAGCGCGGCATTCACGATCGCCACGGCCGCATTTCCATTTTCCGCGGTTAGCTCATTGGGCTTGCCCGTCTTGCAGCTTTCGGCAAACAGCTCAAGCTCCGTGCGAAACATATCGCTCGGCGGAACACTCAGCTCTTCACGGCTGCCATATCCGTTTTTCCCCCGCTGAATGTATAGCGTGGAGCTCTCGTGCAACTTATCTGGCGTATCCCAGGTGTCAAAATCAATCTCGTAATGCATTAATCCCTTGGACCCGAACACTCGCACCGCAAAAACTCCAGGCGAAGTCCAGCACGAACCTACATACCCGATTTTTCCATCTGCGAATTTCAATAAGGTCATCGATTGATCGTCTACTTCAGCGCCCACTGGCGACAATTTCGCCGCGATGGAACTGGCCGAAACAACTTCACCGCCCAAATATTGCATCACGTCGAATTGGTGAATCGCCAGTTGCGACAATGGCCCGCCGGGCGCTCTATCCTTGTACCAGCGCCACGTCTTCGGCGTTAGCTCCATTGCTCGCTCGTTTGAAAA
>Ga0307479_10000901_pt1 | contig 26821 bp, 18 predicted proteins | sample atmos_gasesECM4C_FD_203743 | JGI IMG/M metagenome (GOLD analysis project Ga0307479, IMG submission 203743) | Hardwood forest soil microbial communities from Morgan-Monroe State Forest, Indiana, United States - atmos_gasesECM4C_515 | ecosystem: Environmental > Terrestrial > Soil > Temperate... | reverse complement strand
CCGCGGAAAGAGTTTCCGCCGACGAAAAGAGCAGATTGCTCATCGTGGGCTTGGCATCGGTTAAGAAAGCGGCGCGCCCGTGTCCATTGGACTGATTCGAATCCGGCCCGGGCCGGCGGGACATCAGTTCACTCTTCAGGTTGCCTCCCTCCACCAGCGCGACTTTCTGGGCGCGCACGCCCTCGTCGTCCACACCGTAGGCGCCGATCAGCGGCGTGCCATTGAATTCCTTTGCGCCCGGATCATCCACCACGGTCACACCTGTCGGAAGAACTCGCGATCCCAGCCGACTCACCCAATCGCTTTTGCCGCCCAGGTTGCCGAGCATCTGTTCCATCACGGGGCTGAACGAAATCGGAGGACGCGCGCCGTTCACCGCGGGTCCAAGCACCTGCGCCAGCATGGACGCGGCCGCGCGCGCTTCGAAGAGGACGGGGCCGGTATAGTCCTGTGCCGGAGGCGCGGCACGCAAAGCCATGAGTTCGGTTCCGGCAACGTTTAATCCCTTGCGCACTACCTCCACGCCGGGCAAGCCAGCCGGGCGCGTCGCGTAAGCGGCATAAAAATGGTTCAGCGGCACACCGTCGTCGGCAAAAGTGCTCAAGCCCGCTTCAATTCCAGCGAAATGACGATTCTGGCGGATTTCCGTGCCTTCGCTGGTGAGCAGGTATTCCGTCGAGTAGACGAGGTAATAGGTCACGCGCGATTCGTGAATCTCTGAAAACGCCCGCAGCGTTGCCGACGCCTCGCGCGCTTCCTGGTCCCAGTTGCGGCCGGTCCAATCCGGCGCCTCCAGCGGTTCGATGAGTTGCACCGGGTCGGCCTTCGAAAAATCATCGATGTCCGATTGCCGCGCCAGGCTGCTGAGATACGCTTGCTTGCGCGAATAAGTCTCCACTGCCTCTTTGAAGGATTGATCGGTGGCAATCCACAAATCCTGCCGCAGCGAATCGTAATCGCGATCGATTCCCACCTCGCCGGCCGGTCCGATGAATCCGCGGAAGCCGTCGTCGCTCACAAAGTTAGAGCTGTCCAGCTTGTAGCTGCCGACGCGCGCCTCCACATTCATAAAGCGGTTCCGGGTATGCGTGCTCGAAAGTATTGTGCCGAATTCCGCGACGACTTCGCGCACCTCGAGATCGAGCAACCGGTATTCGACGTAGTACGGCCGCACGGGCTGGTCAATGTTCGGGATCTTCAATTCCAGGCGGGTCTTCGCGCGCTCCATCTCATCGCGCATGGCCTGCAACGTGTGGTCGTTATCCTGCGGAACCTGCGCCCCCGCGGCCGCTCCGGAACCCATCGCAACCAGGAGCAAAAGCAGTCCTGCGATTCTCTTTGTGCGCTTCACTGCTGGCCTCCCGTTTTGATCACGTCGTGCGCGGGCGGCGGCAGGATCGGCGGCCGGTCCGTGGAACTTTCCTTTTTCTGCACTTCCAATTCCGAAGTCAAAATCGCGGGCGAGGCTGCGGAGACCGGAACGGATCCCGATTCCGCGCCGCAATAGCCGTTGAAAACTTCCTGTGTATCGCCCGTCGCGACAATCTTCGTCAGCGCCGCGAGCGGCGTGCCGACAATGTCCACTCCGCGCACCAATTCGTCCGGCCGCCCGTCGGCATAAACCTTGTAGACCACCAGGGGAAGCACCTGGAACGCCTGCGGTTGCCCACGTCCGGTGAATGTGAATCCGCCGGCGATGTCATCGATCAACAATCCGAACGGCTTGCCTTGCGCCTTGATCAATTCAATCAGCTTTGCGCGTAGCTGTGCGTTAGTTACCGTCTTGCTGCTTTGCACGATCAGGTTGCCCTGCCGCGAAACCGGTGTTGCTCCGAGTTGCCGCCTGCCGTGGCCGTTCGAACGAGGAAATCCGACCAATGGCGAACGCGACATCTCGAAACCCCTCAGCACGCCATGATCCACCAGCGCCACACTTTGCGCCGGCACGCCTTCATCATCAAACTGGTAGTAGCCCAGAAGATCCTGCTTCCCGAGCTTTTTCAGGGTCGTGTCGTCGGTGATGCTCAGAAAATCGGGCAGGATCTGCTCGCCCACTTTTTTCGAAAACGTTTGTCCTTCGGTCACGTCTTTTTGGCGATGGCCTTCGGCGCGATGGCCAAAGACTTCGTGGAAAAACACCGCCGCGGCGCGCCCCGTCAGCAAGGCCGGACCGACGGTCGGATCGTTGATGGGCGCGGCGACCAGCCCTTCCAATTCCTTGCGCATGCTCGCTTCCGCTGCATAGACCGCTTTATCGTCCGGCGCATCCCTACCGTCGACCCAATCGAAATTGTAGTAGCGGTCGATGTCCATTCCATCCGGCGCCTTGCCCTGGATGAACAGCTCCAGCCGGTAGCGAATCTGCCCGAATTGCAGTTGCGTCCCTTCGCTGGTCACCTGAAAGGCGTTTTGCGCTTGCGCGGAGAACGTCACGATGGAGTTGATGATCGCCGGTGATTCGCGAAAGGCCTTGGTATAAGCGCGGACTCTTTCCTCCCACGGCTTGCGGTCCACGGCGATGGAAACCTGCGGGCCAATGGAGGTGTGAGCCTCTTCCCGTGAAAAATCCGGCGCGCGCCCTTCCGCGGTTTCCACTTTCACTTCCTTGCCCGTTTTGATTTTGATCAGCGCTTCGGATGCGACGCGATATTGCTTGTCGGTCTCCAGCCAAATCGTTCGGCGCAGAACTTCCGCGTCATCGTCAATGGGCACGGGCGCGACCCCGCCGCTGGACTGTTGCCGCTCGCCGACTTTGTGCGAATTGTCCAGATTGTAGCCGCCCGCTCGAACCGAAACCTCCAGCCACCGGTTGCGGGCTTCGTTGCTGTTGAGCAGCGCCCCGTTCGAGCCGGACACGTCCACGCGCTGCGTCTCCGTGACCGTATAGCCCATGTAGTAAGCCGGAGGATCCAGTGTGCTCAATGTCTTCATCGAGCGTTCCATCTCAGCTTGCAGCGCCGCCAGCAGGGGCGAGCGCTTCGCCTGCGCATCAGGCGGCGCGGCATGGGCCGATGGCGCCATGCTGGAAAGCAGCGTCAGCGCGTAAAAGAAGGGAATCATGCGAATTCGAATCGATGTGGTCAAAGGGTGCCTCACTCGGAATTAGACGGGACCGCGAAACATTCAGTGTACGCTACCGCGCATCGGCGCACAAAGCGCCTCATTGCCCTTCCGGCAACACTACTTCGACGGTTTTTCCGTCCGATTCGTTGCATGTGTGGGACGGCGCCCTCTCCGGGAAAACCAACCCCCCTGACTGCGTGTCGGGGCCAGGGCGCTCAACTGCAAAGATGAAATAGGGCTGCGGCCATATCGTCATGCTGCTCCTGCCCGCGGGAAAAACTTTCGACGGCGGCGAACGTCTTGCCCAAGAACTCTCTGGGCGAGGCCTGCCGGTGGGCGTCGCAAAGCGCTTGCAGCCGCTCGATTCCGAATTGATCCCCATTGTGATCGAATGCATCCGTGATTCCATCCGTGCAAAAGAGCATCGAATCCCCCGGTTGCAATCGCAGGGTCAGCGTTTCGTAGCTCGACGTGGCGAAGAGGCCGGGGGGCAAGCCGGTGAGTTCCAGGCTGCGGCAGCCGTTTCCGCACAGGTGAAAGGGCCCGGGCATGCCGGCGCTGGCGACTTGCAACTCATGGCTGCTCGGGTCGAAGACCGCGTACTGAATGGCCGTGTGCCGGCGGGGCATCCCTCGAATCATCAGCCGCCGGTTCAAAGTCGCAAGCACATCGTGCGGCGAGGTGCCCGTCTTGTGCACGCCGCGCAACGTCCCCACCGCCAGCGCCGCATACAACGCCGCCGGCAGCCCCTTGCCGGAAACGTCGCCCAGGTATAAACCAATTCTGCCGTCCGTCAGTACGAAGTAATCCAGAAAATCGCCGCCCACGGCCGCGATGGGCAGGAATTCGTGCGAGACCATCACCGCGCCGGCGCGCAGCGCTTCCTTGGGCAGCATCATGCTCTGAATCGCGCGAGCTTCTTCGAGCTCCTCTTCTCTCAATTTTTCGAGGGCATGCAGTTCGAGCGGCGGCGCGGTCGTATTCATTCCTCTGTCCGAAAGGGGAGTGTTACACCGGAGAGGGAAATTCAGCGTCAGACAGAATTCTAACAGAGCGGCTGCGATTCAGAGCGAAAATGGGGGCGTTGTTTCCTAATGCAACTCGCTGCGCTCTTCGCTTGAAGTGCGCCACGGGCCGGGCCACAATTCCTTCATGCGCTTCCTTTCCGGCATTCTGGTTGGTGCTGCCCTTTTCTTGGGCGTGTATTACTTCTATTTGAAGAGGCTGCCGGCCACCAATGATGGTACGGTTGCCACGCAGGCCATCAGCCTGACGGGCGTTAAAATGGACCTTCTGCAGATTGCCGATGCGGAACACGGTTACATCGCCATTAACGGCCGTTGCGCTTCACTCAGCGAACTCATCTCCTCGAATTCTGTTTCCGTGACCCGCACCGAGCGCGACGGCTATTCCTATGAAATCGAATGTTCCGGCATCGGTTTCAAAGCTACGGCGCGCCATAGACCCGCACCTGCGGGGTCTCCCATCCGCTACCCCAATTTCTCCATCGACGGCTCCCTGGAACTCCGCGAAATCGAGTAACGCCTCCGCCAAATGTCTGATCTGGATCGCGGCCTATTCGGTTGCACGCAAGCGGACAACCCTTCCAGTTTCCACGTTTCACCACAATAGTTTCAGGCCTAGTTGAATTTGCCGGGACGTGGTGGAAGTACTCGTGATGACTCCCGCCGTGGGCGACGCTCCTCCGGTCGCGGAGGCGTAGACCACTGGATTAGGCGTGTTGAAGTTCGCACGATTGAACACGTTGAAGAACTCGGAGCGGAACTGCACGTTCAGCCGCTCGGAAAGCGAGAACTTCTTTGCCAGGGACACGTTGGTTTCCGCTAATCCGGGACCTTGTAGAATGTTGCGCCCCGCGTTCCCATAAGTGCCGGGGAGCGGCTGGATAAACGCGGCGGGATTGAAATACCGGTTGGGCCCGCCCAGAATCACTTGGCCTGTAAAATTCGGATTCCAGGATGGCCGCACGGGATTGCGCGTGTCGCCGTCATTCGATGGGTTGTAGGACAACTGCGGCGTGAAGGGCAGACCCGACTGCAGCGTCTCGATGCCGCTGATTTGCCAGTTTCCGATGAGCCTCTTCACCCACGGGTTTCCATCGGTTGGCTTGCCGCGTCCGAACGGCAGGTCGTAAGTGGCGTTGAACACCGCGGCATGATGGATGTCGAAAGAGGCCCGGCCGTAATCGGCCTTGGGTTGCAGCGGATTCGCGACAAACGCGGGAGAGTTTGTGGCCACGCTGGTGTTCATGTTGTCGCCATCATCGAGCGTTTTCGAGAACGTGTAGACCCCGCGGAACTGCAAGCCGCGGCCCATCCGCCGGTTCACGTCCAGCTCCAAGCCATGATACGAACTGATGCCTTCCGAGAACCAGTGCGTTGTATTCCACACCGCATTGTTGGCCAGTGGCGCGCCCGCCGGATAGTAAAACGCTCTCGCCGGATACCCCGCGGGGCACGGCGAAGCCGGGCAAATCGTTGCATTTGGCAGATTGGCGTCAAGGGAAAGCAATTCGTGGTAACCGTGCGATCCGACGTAGCTGACGCCCAGCGCCGTGTTTGGCGAGAGCTGTTGTTCGATTTTCAGCGACCAGGATTCCACCGTCGGTGTCCTCAGGTCCGGCTGCACGCCGCTTGGAATTGCTTTCGCACCCGCGTACACCGCGTTGGGAGCGATGTTTGAAAACGCGATATTTTTAACGGCAAAGACGGTGTTGTAGGGGCCGTTCTGGTCCAGGCGATAACTCAGATTGTCGAGCAGCGCGTAGTACAGGCCGGCGCCCGCGCGAATCACCGTCTTCTTTGATGCGAACGGAGACCAGGCAATGGCCGCGCGCGGCGCGGGCAGGAACTTCGCTTTGTTGACGGTGAAGGGAGAATTACCGACAACCGGCTCCGTAACGATAACTCCGTTCGAAGCAAACGCATAATTCGAAGCGCGTCCCTGCGCCTCGTTCCAGCCATTCGTAAATTCGCCGCGAAAGCCGATTCGCAGTTCGAAAGATGGTTTCAACTTAATGGCATCCTCGAGATAGAAAGCGGCTTCGCTGGAACGCCAGGACAGCGGCGTAAATGACGGAGCGTAGGTGTAGGTGCTCACTTTGTCTTGCAGGAAAGTCTGCAGGCTGCTGAAGGAAACCTGGCCGTACTGGTCTTGTATCAGATTGTCGTTGGCCTGTATCCGCTGGAACCACAGGCCGAAGTCGAACGAGTGGCGGCCATGAGTGAACGTCACTTGATCGGACGCGGTGAACAAATTGCGCACCGCCGCGAGATTGCTTCCCGCGTTCGTGCCGCCGTTGGTGATTTGCGAGGCCCCGTTGAGCGTTGTGCCTCCGCCCACCACCACGGCGCCCGCGGGCTGCCCCGCATGGATCCATCCGGGCAGATTCACCGCCGTTCTGCTGTTGAAGTAGAATCCCCCGCGCGAGAAACCGAACGTCGCCTTGTTGAGGAGCCGCGGAGAAAAGGCGTGCGTTTCGCTCAGGCTGGCGACCTGCTCCCTCAGGAAAATGTTGGCCAAAGTGTAGGGATTGTTGGTGGGCGAGTGCGCTTCACCGTCGTCCGCGGTGTAAACTCCCGCGAACGAATCCCTGGCCGTAAAGATTTGGTCGAAGCGCACGGTTCCAAAGTCCTCGCGAATGTGCTGCACCGGATTCGTGAACGCTTCGGCAATCCCGCTCGCCGCTCCCGTGGAAGTCAGAAGTTCAGGGCCGTTAGCCACCGGCCACAAAGCAAGCAACGGCTGGATACTTGCTACCGCGCTGGCTCGCGAGGCGGCGTCTGGCACCAGCGAGAGGTCGCTCAGTCCCAGATTCTGCCGGAATCCTTCGTAATTTCCGAACAGGAAGGTCTTGTCTTTCCGCAGCGGCTCGCCCAGCGAACCGCCGAATTCGTTGCGCCGAAACTCGGGAATGTTGCCGTGATCGAAAAAGTTCCGGGCGTCCAGAACGCTATTCCGCAGGAATTCGTAGACGTTGCCGTGGAGCTGATTTGTGCCGGAGGCCGTCACGATGTTGACTTGAGCTCCGGGACGCTTTCCGTATTCGGCGCCGTAGGTGTCTTTGACGACGGCAAATTCGCGGACCGCGTCCACTCCCAGCAGTTGCCCGCTCACTCCTCCCGGCGTGTTGTTGATCTCCGATGCGCTGGTGAATTCCACACCGTTCAGAAGATAAAGATTTTCCTGCGGGCGGCGGCCCGAGGTCGAAAACATGCTTCCGACGACCGAGTTGGACGTGCCGATGCCCCCGGCGCGCTGCGAGGTGTAATTCACGATGCCGGGATTTAATGTGAGCAATTGGTCGTAGCTCCGGCCGTTCAACGGCAACTCCTTCACTTGTCGTTCGCCAACCAGCCCGGAAATGTCCTCTGTGGTGACGCTCACCATGGGGCTGTCTTCCGTGACCACCACGGCGTCCTGGACCTGCCCCACGCGGAGCGTCAGATCCACCACTGCTTGTTGCGCAACCGCAAGCGTGATTCCGGTCCTGACCTCCGCGCTGAAACCCTCCTTCTCAGCTCTAATTTCGTAGCGTCCGACCTCCAGTGACGATGCGATGTAGCGGCCCGCTTCATCCGCAGCAATGAGCCGCACCGCGCCCGTCTCGAGGTTTTTCACCGTCACACTTGCCCCCGGCAAGGCTCCGCCCGTGAGATCCGTGATGGTTCCGGAAATCGAGGCTCCAATCTGTCCACATAACGGGTTACCAAGCGCCAGCCCCGCCAGCAAGATAAATACTTGTCTCCAGATGCGGCGGCTTCCGTGCCGCCAAAAACTCTTCCACGCGTTCATTGAAATCTCCTGAAAATTGGTTTTGCTCGGATAGTTCGAGGTTAGGCGCGGTCGGGTTTCCGCCTGCGCGCACTGAAACTAGATTGAGGGGCTAGAAAACAAACTACAGGTGTGGCTCAACAACAACAGCGCAGAGAGGGTCTGCTGAAGAGAGAAACTGCCGGAGAGTTGGGTCTTTGCGTCATAATTACATCGAACACATAAGCTACGAATGTCCGCAGTTTCTGTCAATGCCGCTTTTCAAATCGGTTGCATTCGAATATTGAATTCTTCCCAGGGCTTGGGTCCTGCTCCTCACTTCACAACGGCTGTGACCGTATTGCATTCCAAGACCAGAATGGTTAGGTCCAGGGGCCCTCATGAGTGCCTTCGCGGAAAAGACCCACTCTCCTTACATCCTAAATTCCGGGAACTTTTCCAGTCCGCTCCGCGTACCTTCTATGGAAAGCGGTTCCTCCAATAAAATGCGCCTCACCGGCGCCTCAGAGAATGAAGGAGCACACCATGGGCGGAGAATTGATTGGATTGGTGGCTGTGATTCTGGGGATGGCAGTCCCCCTCGGCGCGCTGTACACCTATTACCGGGTCCGCAAGCTGCGCAGCGAAGAGCGCCTCGCGGCCATTGCCCGAGGAGTCGACATTCCGATGCCGCCGGAATTGAACCAGGCGGCGCATTCCCGGCGCGCGGGTATTTTGCTGGTCAGCGGCGCGCTGGGCTACATCGCCACTTTCGGGTTGATCGCCGGGATCCAGGCGGATCGCGACATCTGGACGGTCGCTGCGTTCGGCATCATCCCTCTCGCCATTGGCATCGGCTATTTTCTCGATTGGTCGTTCATCCACCGCGATGCCCGCGCGTGAAAACAAACATAATCAGCGAAAGAAAAAAGGCGGATTGATCCTTGCGTTTCTTGCGAACGGCCCATCCGCATTTCATCTGATTTCGAGCGGCGTAAACGTGTCTCCGCGCTTCACCGCCAGGCGGATGGGCCGCGGCGGCCCCTTTTTCGGGACTGTTACCTCGATCCATAATTCCTCACCCGCCTTGCGCCACGAAGGGTCGACAGCGTGCTCCGGCAAAAAGAAATCCACTGGCTCGCTGAGGACCGCTACCACTTCTCCAGTGCGCGTCTTCCACCGCGTCACGCGCATTCCCGTTGGCGTGGGAGCTGGACTTGCCACGAGGCGGCCGTTCTCGGCGTGCAAATATATATCCCTCTGCTCACCCCAAAAATTGATGTGATTCCCTTTTGGCGGTTCGGAATTTTCGTAGACGCGATCCGCATCGACGCGCAATTGCACGCTCAAGTACCGGCCGCGAATCGGCAGATTGGGATCGTACACGGCCGTCCGCGCCCAAACGCGGGGAAAGCGCGCGCGATCGATCGCGTATTTCGCCGCCAAGCTGCCGACAATCGCCAACTGCAGCACCGCCAGGATGATTCCCTTTCGAGATGCGCTCATGGCGTTCCTCCCGCGACTCGCGCGACCAGTTGCCGCCGCGCCCTCTCCAGCGCCCATCCGCCGAACAAGAACAATACTCCCAGCCCGATCAGGCTCGCAGAACGGCCCAGCTTATCCATCACGTCCGAGAAATAAAAAATAATCACCGTGAGTGCAAATCCGGCGACTCCCAGGTTGATGCGCTCGCGCCGCCGTTCCAATAGTCCCCACGCCACCATCCCGAGCGCTCCGATTCCCGCCCAAAAATACGGGCCAAGCGAATTCCATGCATATATCGGCAGTTTTCCACCCGTCTCGTCATACGGGCCGCGGAATGTTCCGATCACCAGTACCCAGACCGCCGCGATCGCGTTGGTCCACGCCGCGCTCTTGCGCAGCACGAAGGCCAGCGCCAGCGGCGCGCAGATGGCGATCGCCCAGCCGGTGATGCGCAGCAGAGGCGGAATGCCCGGCCGATTCAGCAAGCCCCACAATCTCCACCTTTCGTTCGGTTCGACAAAGGCCCACACGCCGAGGGGCAACAGGGCGATACCGCCAATCCACGCCAGCGCCCGCCGCAGCGCAGAATCCTTTCCGCTCGTTCTTGAGCACAAGTAGGTAATCGCCATCAGCAGCAGTCCTTCGGTGAGCAGCCGGTTGCTGACGGCAAAACCCTCGGTACGAACCTCCCATTCTCCGGCCAACCACGCCGGCACAAGCAGTGCCAGCAGCGCGGCTTGCGTCCAATGCCGCAAAATAAGCCAGCCAGCGAGCGCGCCGATAGCCCACATCAGGATTCCGGTCGGCCAATGCTCCTGCAGATTGAATATTTGCGCCGTCAGAAAAATTCCCGCGCCAACGCAAATTGTTCCGATGGCGTAGAACGTCGTTGACAGCGCAGGGAACCTTTCCTCTGTCAGGGCCCCGGCGATTGGAAACAATGCCACGAGGAACAGGACCAGCGTGAAACGCCAGGCCGGTGAGAGTTCGTCCCAATGCGCGGCCACGAACAGCAAGACCCCGGCGCAAAGCAGGACTCCACCCAGGGCCACCGCCAGCAACACCGGCCAGCGCAAACGCTCGCTGGAGCCTTGCGATTCTTCAAATGTTCGAATGCGCGCGGCCGTGCTTGCGTCCACAAGTTCGGCGGAAATCCACCGCTCGAGCTGTCTATCCAGGGAATTAGCCACGTGAAGCCCTCCTTTTTACGGATATTGCTTACGTGCGCACAGCGAGCCTGACCTGTCCCTAATATTCTGCATAGAAGTGCGACGTTCGCCGCGGCTTAGACATTCACGGTGTGCGCTTCTGGTCCACCACGAGCACGCCGGCTTCGGCATAATTCGTGGACGGAACGTCGTGAAACGAGACGTGAATATTTTCGCGCTTGGCTTTGCCATCTTCGATCAGCACGGCCGTGACGCGTTCCGCGATTTTCCGTTTTTGCTCCGGCGTCCGGCCTTCCACCCAGGTGATTTGCACGTGCGGCATGTCCCTTCCCTCCTTAGAACGAGTAACTCCCGAATTCTTGCGCCCAAACGGACGCATTCTATCCGGCGCAACGGTTCCCGCAAAGGCCGCCGCGTCCCTGTGTTAGAATTAGCTGCACATGCATCCGGCGATTCCTCACCTGATTGAGCTGCAGCGCGTTGACCACCAGATTGCCGTCCTGCGCGCGGAACTGGAAGGATATCCAAAACGCATCCGCGATGCGGAGACCAAACTCGGCAGCGCTCGCGCCGACGTCGCCTCCGCGAAAGAAGCCCACACACAAACCCTCGCGGAACGCAAGAAGTTCGAATTCGAGGGGCAGCAGTGGAAAGACCGCGCGCGCAAATATCGCGATCAGAGCGGCGCCGTGAAAACCAACGAAGCCTACAAAGCTTTGCAGCACGAAATCGCCAACGCCGAGGCTGAAGTGGCCAAAGCCGAAGACCGCCAGCTCGACGTGATGATGGCCGCGGAAGAAGTCGAACGCCGCGTGAAGATCGCGGAGTCGCGGCTGAAGGAAGCCGAGCAGGCCGTCGCCGCGGAACGAAAAGAAATCCAGGCGCAAGGCGCGGAAAAAAAGAAACAGCTCGAAGCCGCGACCGCCGAACGCGAAAAAATCATCACTCCGGTGCCGGAAGACTTGCGCGAACTTTACGCGCGCATCGCCAAGCGCCACAACGGCACGGCCATGGCCGAAGCACGGGACGGGCAATGCCGTGGCTGCGGCATGCGCGTCCTGCCGCATATTCTTCAGGAACTACGCACGGAAACCAACGAAGAAGTTTTCCGGTGCGAAAGCTGCGGCCTTATCCTGTACACGCTCGAGCCCATTCCCATCGCGAACCCTGTCGCTGGTTCCGCGAACACATCCTCGGCGGCTTCGACAAATTCCTGATGCCGCGCCGCCCGCCAACTCCCCACGGGAAAAACCTTTTCGCCGACGCTCCCGCGGAGCCAAAGCCGGCTGCGGCGGCGCATCGCGCGAACATTGACGGCGGCTCTCGGGGCAATCCAGGCCCGGCTTCCTACGGCGTGGTCATCCGCAATGGTCGCGGGGAAATCGTCGCCAAGCTGAAGAAATACATCGGCCGCATGACCAACAACGTCGCCGAGTATTACGGATTGATTGCAGCGATGGACTACGCACAATCACACGGCATTCGCGCGCTGCGCGTCGAGAGCGATTCCGAACTTCTGGTCAAGCAGATGCGCGGGCAGTACAAAGTGAAAAGCGAGGATCTCCGTCCGCTTTTCGAGCGCGCGCAAAAAATGTCGAAGGCCTTTGATTCCTTCCGCATCGAGCACGTCTACCGCGAGCAGAACCGCGAGGCCGACGCGCTCGCCAACCAAGCGCTGGATGAAACCGAGGGCGGCAAGCCCAAATTGCCCGCAACACCAAAATCCGAATCCGCTGCTAAATCCGAATCCAGCTTCAAAACCGAACCACCTGGCTCCAAACCTGAACCTAGGAAGATCCAGGCGCGTTTCCGCGGCGGTGTTCTATACCTGCTTGAAGATGTCGAATTGCCAGACGGGATGGTCGTCGATGTCTCGATTCACCTGCGCCCCAAACCTCCAGCTTAGTTCCGGCGCGCTGCCTAGTTCTGCAACTTCTGACCTCATTTCAATACATAACTCCGGTAAAGGGTATCGCGCTGGGCGGGGAGGAAACCGGCGTCGGAGATGATGCGGCGGAGTTCGCCTTCGTTGGTGCGGGTTTTTACGCCGGCGGCGAAGACGACATTTTCTTCGATGAGGATGCTGCCGACGTCGTCGGCGCCGAATTGCAAACCGACCTGGCAGACTTTGATTCCGGGGGTGAGCCAACTGGACTGGATGTGGTCGATGTTGTCCAGGTACAGGCGGCTGACGGCCAGCGTCTTCAGGTAATCGACCGCGGTGGCTTCCTGCACTTTTTTTCCAAGCGCGGTATTTTCAGCGGCAAACATCCAGGGAATGAACGCCGTGAAACCGCCGGTATCTTCCTGAATGCGCCGCAGGCGTTCGAGATGGTTGACGCGATGGCACAGCTCTTCGCCGCAGCCGAACATCATGGTGGCGGTGGTGCGCAAACCCAGCGAATGGGCTACCCGGTGCATTTCTTCCCAGTCGTCGCTGGTGCACTTCAAGCGCGCAATTTTCGCGCGGACTTCATCGTCGAGAATCTCCGCGCCACCGCCGGGAATGGATTGCAGCCCGGCGTCCATTAGCCGCTGAATGGTTTCGCGGATACTGATCTCGCTGACTTCCGCGATGCACAGAATTTCGGGCGCGGAAAAGCAATGCAAATGCACTTGCGGATAGCGGGCCTTCAGGGAGCGCAATAGATTTTCGTAGTAGGCAATTTGCAGATCGGGATGCAGGCCGCCTTGTAGCAAAATTCCGGTACCGCCGAGCTCCAGCATTTCGTCGATCTTTTTGTAGATTTCCTCGAACGAGAGGATGTAGCCGTCCTTGGCGCCGAGCGGCCGGTAAAAGGCGCAGAAGGAACAATACTCGGTGCAGAAATTCGTGTAGTTGATGTTCCGGTCGATCTGGTAGGTGACGACGCGCGGATCGTTTTTCTTCAGGCGCATTTGGTGCGCAGCCATGCCGAGGCCGACTAGGTCATCGGATTCGAGCATTTCGAGAGCTTGTTGTTTGGTCAGTGCCACGAAGATCCTTTGCGAATAAGCTGCTGCGATTCTAACGAATCAAGACCTAAAAGCCGAAAAAGAACGGGCGGGGCAAGCCCCGCCCCTACAACTCCACGGCCTCCGCTTTCGCTGCGGCCCATTCGAGCGGTTTCGCTTGGGGGATCAGGCCGAGTTTTGCCGCGTGGGCGAAATACAATTCCAGGCCGCGGCGATTTTCTTCATCCAGCGAGAAATCGATGTTGTGGCGCAAATAAGATTCGAGTGCGGGCTGCGGCAATCCCAGGTCGCGCGCGGCGTCGAAGCTGATTTCCGCTATGCGCGACAAACCTAAATCGCGGGAGGTGAGGAAATCCGCGGTAACTTCGGGAGAGGCGACGTCTCGCTGGGCCGCCCAGACGGCCAGAACGGCGGGCAATCCCGTCTGGCTCCGCCATTCGCCGACCACATCATAGACGTACAGCAATTCCGAGCCCGCAAGCCCGAGGGTGGCCGCCTGGCATACCGTCTGGCCTTCGGCGCCGGGCCAGCTATCTTTTTCTATCCCTACGGCAATTCGCAAAGCTGGATCACCAATCAGCAGCGCGGCGCCCGCTTGCTCCAACATGGCGTTCAAGTCCGGCGGCGCTTCAAAGAACTGCGGCGCGATCTTCCACCTTTCGGCGCACAGGATGCGCGTCAGGGTCTGCGTGCTGCGCGAACTGCGATCCAGGGCGAAGCTATTTACTTGTTCGATGGGCTTCTTGGCGATGATCAGCAGGCTGCGCACCTGATTCTTTGACGCAATGGCCATGTCGGGCAGAATCACCAAATCATCGATGCGCTGGTATTCGATGGCCGGGATAATCGCGACATCGGCTTTGCCGGTGCGCAACTGTTCGGCGCACTGCGAGGGCACGGTGAACGACAAATCGTACTTGCCGAGCAGCCGGCCGTTGGTGAAGCCCCAGACGAGCGGCGCGGTGTTCAGGTATTGAACGATGGAGATGCGAAGCTTGGTCACGGTCCAGGGCTCACGTTAGAAGCTCCAGTATAACAAAGGCGGTCTTGCGGGGCGGCAAGCTTCTGGCAGGAGGAATCCTCCGGCGATTTCGGAAGTTTGGAAGAATGTGAAACGGGAGAAGGACGCCCAAGTGGAAAACCGTCAAAGCCAAAGAACTCAACGTTCGTCGCATCGTGAATTCCAAATTGTTGCGGACCTTTCGGATAGAAAAACGGCTTTCCGATCCTAAATTACCTGTGCTATTTGACGTACGTCTCGCACAGAATGTGCCCATCTAAGATTGCTGGTCGTGCGACGCGTAAGTCGGAAATCGACTCACTCCCGTAGCAATTCTAATGCTACGTGCAGAGAGTAGCCGCCTTTCCTGCCGTTGAAAAGCAAGAGAAAAAAGGGCGCAAGTCCGGTCCCACGGATAAGAGTTAGCCATCGTGGTGTTTCTGTTGTAAAACCATTTGGCAAGTTTGGAGGCATGGGATATGTCGAAGACTTGGCTCAACCTTTTGTTCATCACTACGGCGGTTGCGGCGCCGCGTGCGGCGTGGGGTGGGCCGGAAACGCCGCAAACCGCGACGATCGCGGAGAAGACGGCGGGGGCGCAGAAGCTGGCTGGGTATTTCAACCTTTACTGGGATGGGAAGCAGGGGAAGCTGTGGCTGGAGATCGACAAGTGGGGCACGGAATTTCTTTACCAGAGCGGGCTGCCTGCGGGCGTTGGTTCGAATGATGTTGGGCTGGACCGGGGGCAACTGGGGGCGACGCGCATTGTGCGGTTTGAGCGCAGCGGGCCGAAGGTGCTGCTGATCCAGGAAAACCTGGATTACCGGGCGGTGAGCGAGGACCCTTACGAAAGGCGCGCGGTGCAGGATTCGTTTGCGGAGTCGGCGCTGTGGGGCTTCAAGGTGGAGGCGGAGGAAAAGGATCACGCGCTGGTCGATGCCACGGATTTTTTCCTGCGCGATGCTCACGGGATTCCGGCGGCGCTGCACCGGACGAAGCAGGGCTCTTATCATCTGGATGCGTCGCGCTGCGCCATCTTTCTGCCGCAAACGAAAAATTTTCCGCTGAATACGGAAGTGGAGGCCACGCTTACGTTTGCGGGGGAGGAGCCGGGCCGGTGGGTTCGCGACGTGACGCCTTCTCCCGAATCGATCACCGTGCGCGAGCATCACTCGTTTGTGCAGCTTCCGCCGCCGGGTTATAAGCCGCGGGCGTACGATCCGCGGGCAAATTTCTACGGCATTAGCTACATGGATTACGCCACGCCCATCAGCGAACCGATCGTGAAGCGCTTTATCGCGCGGCACCGGCTAGAGAAAAAAGATCCCAAGGCGGCGGTGAGCGAGGCGAGGCAGCCGATCGTGTACTACCTCGATCGCGGTACGCCGGACCCGATTCGCTCGGCGCTGCTGGAAGGGGCGCGGTGGTGGAACCAGGCGTTTGAGGCGGCGGGTTACAAGAACGCGTTCCGCGTCGAACTGATGCCGGAAGGCGCGGACTCTATGGACCTGCGGTACAACGTGATCCAGTGGGTGCATCGCGCGACGCGCGGATGGTCGTACGGGGCGGCCGTGGTCGATCCGCGGACGGGGGAAATCATCAAGGGGCACGTGACGCTGGGGTCGCTGCGGGTGCGGCAGGATTTCCTGATCGCGGAAAGTCTTCTGGCGCCTTACGAAAAGGGCAAACCGGGCGCCGCCAAAGCGCAGGAGATGGCGCTGGCGCGGCTGCGGCAGCTGGCGGCGCACGAAGTGGGGCACACGCTGGGGCTGATGCACAACTATTCCGCGAGCACGGTGAACCGTTCTTCGGTGATGGATTATCCGCCGCCGTACGTGAAGCTGGGGGCGGACGGCACGCCAGATGTGTCGGCGGCTTACGCTACGGGAATCGGGGAGTGGGACAAGGTGTCCATTGCGTTTGGGTATCAGGGTTTTGCACCGGGGACAAACGAAGAAGCAGCGCTGAACAAAATTCTCCTGGACGCGTTTGGGCACGGGTTGCGCTACCTCACGGATCAGGACGCGCGGCCGGCGGGATCTTCCAGCAGCGTGGCGCATCTGTGGGATTCCGGGGCGAATGCAGTCGATGAGCTGAACCGGCTGATGCAGGTTCGCGGGGCAGCGCTAAAGCGGTTTGGAGAGAACAATATCCGGGAAGGCGCGCCCCTGGCGACGCTGGAAGACGTTCTCGTGCCGCTCTACTTGTTGCATCGCTACCAGGTGGAGGCGGCTGGCAAACTCGTGGGTGGAATGGACTACACGTTTGCCCTGCGCGGCGACGGACAGACGCCGACGCAGATCGTGGCGCCCGCGGAACAACGGCGGGCTCTTGCGGCCTTGCTGGCAACGCTGAAACCGGAGGTGCTCGCTGTGCCTGAGCCGCTGCTGAAGATGATTCCGCCGCGTCCACCGGAGTACGAGCGCGGGCGGGAGCACTTCCGGATTCATACCAGCCCTGCGTTTGACGCGCTGGCTCCCGCAGAAGCGGCGGCGCAGCATACGCTGCAGTTTTTGTTCAATCCGGAACGGGCGGCGCGGCTGGTGGAGTTTCATGCGCGCAATGCGGAGAACCCGGGGCTGAAGGAAGTCCTTGACTCGGTTTTGGCTGCAACGTGGAAAACACCTCATGGATATGGCTACGCCGAGCAAATCGCCGGTGTCCTAGACATGGTGGTGCTCTATGACCTGATGGGGCTTGCGGCCAACGACCACGCCTCGGATGAAGTTCGGGCGATCGCCAGACTCGAACTGGATGAATTGAATGGATGGCTAAAAGCCCCGGTGGGGGGCAAGCCAGAGATAGCAGATCAGGCGCATATTGCCTTCGCGTTGTGGCAAATCGAGCAGTTTGAGAAAGATCCGAAGCGCATTGAGCTTACGGCTCCGGCCGAGCCCCCGGACGGGCCACCCATTGGGACGGACGACGATAGGAACGGCTGGGACTGAAATTTGGGCTGGATCGGACGTGACTAAAGGGCTCGGCTGCCGTCTATAGCTGCAGGGAGGACCTCATGCCTCGACGCAGCTTCTTTTTCCTGATTTCGTTTTCTGCCCTGCTCGCCCTCGGGTTTACGAGCGCGCGAGCGTGCCGGCATCACCACTCCGTCAGCATTTCCGGCGGCCATAGACAGGCCGCAACCGATTGTTCCGATGTGCGCATCCGGTTTGACGACCAGGATGCCGTGGTGCGCTCCGAAGAGCGCACCTTGACCAAATCCGAAGCTCCTGTGCTGCAGGTTCACCCGCACAGCAACGGCGGCGTGCAGATCGTGGGCTGGGACAAAGAGACGTATTCCGTGACGGCGTGCAAAGCCGCCGCTGGGTCGGGTGAAGCGGCGGAGCGAATCCTGTCGCAGATCACCATGTCCATCGAAAATGGCAAGGTATCGACAAAAGGGCCTGGGGATGAGGGCGAATGGACGGTGGAACTGCTGATTCGCGCGCCGAAATCGGCGGTCATCGACCTGGAAACGAGGAACGGTCCCATTTCCTTGTTCGACGTGGACGGCAAACTCACGGCCCGCGCGCAGAACGGGCCGATCAGCTTGAAGAATTTTTCGGGTGACGCGGAGATTACCGCGGTGAATGGACCAATCAGCCTGGACGGCGGCAGGGGAAGCGTGCGGATTCATACGGAGAATGGGCCAATCTCCGTGGCACTGGAAGGGAAGACGTGGAGCGGCACGGGGCTTTCCGCAGACGCGAAGAGTGGTCCTTTGACGCTGATGGTGCCGAGCGGGTATCAGTCGAGCTTCGTCGTGGAATCGACGAACTACGCGCCGGTGAGTTGCGCATCGAACATTTGCGACAATGCGCGCAAGACCTGGGACGACGAGCATCGCCGTATCGAGTACGGCAACGCACCGGCTCTGATCCGGCTTTCCACCGTGAATGGGCCGGTTTCCGTGGAGGAGTCGAGAGAGAAACTCTAAGAGGCAAAGATTCCGCGTCGATAGGCGGGGCCGCGGAATTGTCAGGCGATCCGGGATGGACGCACTCCGGCTCCTGCGGATAAAATCTGGGGCATGCTGCTGGAAGCCCGCGTAGCTCAACCCACGACGGAAGCGGAAGCCGTTCGCCTGGCGCGCGAACTTTACGGGATGGAGGCCACGGCGCGGGCGCTGCCGGGCGAATACGACGACAATTTCCATCTGACGTGCGCGGACGGGGGTGCGTTCGTCCTCAAGGTGATGCATCCGGCGCGGGAGCGTTCCTTCATTGAATTGCAATGCCAGGCACTGACGCACCTGGCGCGGCGAGCGCCTCAATTGCCTTTGCCTCGCGTCACGCCGAATCGCGGCGGCGAATTGTTTACTTCGATTGTTTCTGGGGACGGCTCGACGCGCCTGGTCTGGCTGCTCACCTTTGTGAATGGAACCGTTCTCGCGGAGGTGCGCCCGCATACGCCGGAGCTTCTTGGCGATCTCGGGCGCTTTCTTGGCGAGATGGACTCGGCGCTTCAATCGTTTGCGCACGCGGCTGCGCAGCGCGAACTGAAATGGGATTCTGCGCGGGCTGGTTGGATCAGGGAATATATCAAGCATGTTGCCGATTCGAGGCGGCACTCGCTGGTGGAGAAATTTCTGGCGCGCTATGAAGCGGAAGTCGTTCCGGTTTTGCCGCGGCTGCGGCGCAGCGTGATTTACGGCGATGCGAACGACTACAACGTGCTGGTCAGCGATCCGTGGCCTCAGCCGCGCAAGGTAGTGGGCGTGATTGATTTTGGCGACGTGCACCACGGGCTGACGGTGTCCGAGCTCGCCATTGCGGCCGCTTACGGCATCCTTGGAAAGGAAGATCCGCTGGAGGCAGCGGCGGCGATCGTCGCGGGATATCACCGCGCGTTTCCCCTCGATGAGGCGGAATTATCCGTTCTATATGCATTGATCGGGGCGCGGCTAGCTGTTAGCGTCACGAATTCCGCGTACCGCAAAACGATTAAGCCGGATGATCCGTACGTCACGGTCAGCGAAGCGGCGGCGTGGGAAACTCTGGAGCGGGTTGAAAAAATCCACTCGCGTTTCGCGCATTACACTTTTCGCGCGGCGTGCGGGCTTCCGGCCGTTCCGCAAAGCGAAGGGATCAAGCAATGGCTGGTAGCGAGCGCGGGCTCCGCGGCTCCGATTTTGGATGCTGATTTGCGAACAGCGCCGAGCGTGGTTTTTGATTTGAGTGTTGGCAGTACGTTTCTTGGCGCAGATCCTGGCGCCGCGGAAGCTCCTGGGCTCAGCGAAAAAATATTTCACGAAATAAAGCGTGCCGGCGCGTCTGCGGGCGTCGGCCGTTATGATGAAGCACGGCTGCTTTACAGTTCTGCACTATTCGGCCCGAGCGACAATCCCACCGACGAACGGCGGACGGTTCACCTAGGCATGGATCTTTTTGTTGAGCCAGGCGCTGCGCTCAACGCGCCGCTGGATGGGGTGGTTCACGTCGTCGCGAACAATTCTGGTCCGCTGGATTACGGACCGCTGGTGATTCTGCGGCACGAAACGGGCGGCGGCGAGGAATTCTTCACTCTCTACGGGCATCTCGCCAAAGATTCACTGGCCAGCCTGGAAGTGGGCCAGCATGTTAGGCGGGGGCAACGGTTCGCGCGCGTCGGTCCAGCGCAAGAAAACGGCGGATGGACGCCACATGTTCATTTTCAGGTCATTGTCGACCTGCTGGAGCTGGGGGCCGATTTTCCGGGTGTGGCTTATGCTTCGCAGCGCTGCGTATGGACGAATCTCTCACCTGATCCGAATCTGCTGCTGGGAATTCCGGCCAGCCGATTTCCTGAGAAAGAGCCTGCGCGCAGCGAGACGCTCGCCGTGCGGCGCGCATTGCTGGGAAAAAATCTCTGCATCTCTTATCAGCGGCCGCTGAAAATCGTTCGCGGGTGGATGCAGTATTTGTATGACGAGACGGGGCGAGCGTATCTGGACGTCTACAACAACGTGCCGCTGGTGGGGCACAGCCATCCTCGCGTGGTCGAGGCGGCGCAGGCGCAGCTCGCGCTGCTCAATACGAACACGCGTTATCTTCACGACAACGTCAACCGTTACGCCGAGCGGCTGACGCGGCTACTGCCCGCGCCGCTGCGCGTTTGTTTTTTCGTGAATTCCGGCAGCGAGGCGAACGAGCTGGCTCTGCGCCTGGCGCGCGCGCATACGGGGCGGGAAGACATCATCGTTCTGGAACACGCCTACCACGGCCACACCGGCACGCTGATCGACATCAGCCCTTACAAATTCGACGGTCCTGGAGGCCGCGGCAAGAAGCCGTGGGTGCACGTTGCTCCGCTCGCGGATGATTACCGTGGCGCGTATCGCCGCGACGATACGCAAGCCGGCGCAAAATATGCGCGTCATGTTGCCGAGATTCTGGAGCGCGTAAGAGCCGAAGGCCGTGGCGTTGCAGCTTACATTGCGGAAACACTGCCCAGCGTCGGCGGCCAGATTGTTTTTCCGCCGGATTATCTGGCGGAGGTTTACCGTCACGTGCGAGGGGCGGGCGCGGTGTGTATCGCCGACGAAGTGCAGGTGGGATTTGGGCGTCTTGGAACGCATTTCTGGGGATTCGAGACGCAAGGCGTGGTTCCGGACATCGTGGTTCTCGGCAAACCGATCGGCAATGGGTTTCCGCTGGCGGCGGTGGTCACCACCGCGGAAATCGCTGATTCATTCAATAACGGGATGGAGTTCTTCAGCACATTTGGGGGCAATCCTGTGGCTTGTGCGGCGGGACTCGCGGTTTTGGATGTCCTCGAAGAAGAGCACTTGCAGCAACACGCCTTGAGCGTCGGGGGGCATCTCATCGAGGGTTTGAAGTCTTTGCAGACACGACGCGCGGCAATCGGCGATGTGCGCGGCTCGGGACTGTTCCTGGGGATCGATCTTGTGCTGGACCGCGAAACGCGCGAGGCGGCTCCGTTGCAAGCCTCCTACGTGGTCAATCGACTGCGCGATCGCGGCATTCTCGCCGGCACAGACGGCCCGCTTCACAACGTCATCAAGCTGCGGCCGCCGCTGGTTTTCTCAGAAGCCGATGCGGACCTATTCGTCAAGACGCTGGATGCCATCCTGCAAGAAGACGCGGCGCAGCCTCGCCGCTGATTTGTCTCCCTTGGGCCCGTTGACACTTTACGGCACCTTCCGAGGGTCCGCGAAGGAAGGAATATTACTGGCGCAGACGTGTCATGAGAGATGTGCACTCCGGACAGCCATCCTATTTGCTGTTGCGCGCGTCTCATGTGCCATTCGCCCTGTGGACGGTAGACAGGCTGCCAGCAAACGGCTATCTTCGAACTGCTAGTCGGTGCGGCCTCCCTCTCTCGGCCCCGAGGCTATGCCGAGGTGTAAGGGCTATGATTCTTGTGCTGCGTATTTCTCTTTTTATCCTGCTGATCTCCTGCTGTATTCCGGCGGCATCGGCGCAATCCGATCCTGTGGAGAATCCTCAGCGCCCTGCCGCTTACGAGACACGGGCGGCTTGTAATGAGGCCCCGCGCGAAGACGCCATGGTTTCCCTGTGTGTGCCGCCCTCCCTTTCCGAGGAGGATGCCGGTCCCGCTGCAGGCGAGTTCCTTGCAAAAATTTCTCTCAACCTGCCCAACGGTACGCCGCTGCGCATCGCGCTCGACCAGCGCACGCGCGTCGATCGTGCGGACGAGATCGTTCACGGCAAAGTCGTGGAAACGGTTTACGCCTTCGACCAGCCGGTAATTCCAGCCGGCAGTATCGTGAGTGGCCGAATCATCAGCGTTAGTCCCGTCTCCGGAGTAAAGCGCACCCTCGCCTACGCCAACGGCGACTTTTCTCCTTTCCACAAGTACGAGGTCACCTTTGAGACACTCACTCTGCCTGACGGCCGACAGTTGGCGGTAAACACGACGGTTTCACCGGGAATTGCTGAAGTGGTGCACCTCGTGAGTAACCCGGATAAGGCACAGCAGAAGAATGCGGCAGGCCACGCAGCAGACAATGCCAAGCAGGAAGCCAAAGGCAAAATACAAGAGGCGAGAGGGCAAGTGCACGAAACCTGGCAAAAGATGTCGGCGCCGGGACGCATCCACCGATTCAAGCAGTTTTTGGTTTCTCAATCGCCCTATCGGCGGCAGTACCTGGAGCCGGGCACGCTTTTTGTGGCGGACCTCAACGCGCCACTGGAGTTTGGCGAGGCGACGCGCACGGGCGGACAACTCGCCGCGGTGGGAAGTGCGCCAGTGCCCGATAGTACTCTGAAGGCGCGGCTGGTTGCCGAAGTCAGCTCGGCGACTGCCACGCGCGACACTCCAGTCAACGCCATCCTGACGGAGCCGCTTTATTCGGCGACGCACCAGTTAATTCTTCCTGCGAACAGCCGCCTTGTTGGCAGGGTTCTGCAAGCGAAACCCGCGCATAAGCTGCACCATAACGGCGAACTTCGGGTGATCTTCGACCGTATTGAAGCTCCCGAAGAAGCGACTCTGGCGCTGTCCCAAGTGCAAGCAGCGCAGGCCGACCGAGCTCGAGCAAGTTCGCAGGCCATGATCGGCAACCTGGAGGGCGTTGAAGTAGCTCGCAGCGCCCACATGAAGCTCGACGAAGAAGGCGGGGCGCACACGACGGACAGCAAGACCCGGTATCTGTCGACCGGCCTGGCGGTCCTGTTGGCCGCGGCTGCATCGCATCCTGATGCCGAACACGGCACGACGGACGCGGCAGGCGACCCGGGCGTGCGAACGGCCGCAGGCGGCTCCGGCTTTCGCTTGACAGGCGCGCTGTTGAGTCTAGTGGTGAAGTCCACGCCGGTATCGATGGCCTTTGGCGCCTATGGCGCTTCGGAGTCCATCTACACGAATTTTCTTTCACGCGGACGTGACGTCGTCCTGCCCAGGGACACGCCGCTCGAAATTGGATTCGGCAACCCGCATTCCGCGGCAGCGTCGCAGCCCAAGCCTCAATAGCCACAGCCGCATGGCGGGCCTCTCTTCTATAGGCACTACTTGACAAGTCGGTTACTCAGCGCGTAGGCTCGCCTCCAATGCAGCTGGATGCTTCCCTCTCCTGGCTTGCGCTGGGGCTCACGCCCGGCCTGGCTTCCCGTTTGTCCGCTCGCGTGCTGCGGCGGTTTGACTCGCCCGATGGAGTCTTCCGCGCCGCTCTCCCCGATCTCGAAGCATGCCATCTCCCGGCGCAAGTCGCCCAAGCCATCGTGAAGAAGGAAGCTTTCAAGCGGGCAGAAAAGGAACTAGCAGGCGTTCAGAAGATTGCGGGCTGCTCGCTCTTGAACTGGACGGACCCCGAATATCCGCAGACGCTCTTGCAAATCTACGACCCGCCGGTCCTTCTGTACGTTCGCGGTGATACGCAAGTATTAAATCTTCCGAGCCTCAGCATCGTTGGAACGCGCCGGCCGACACTTTATGGCACGCAAATGGCGCAGCGCCTTGGCCGGGACCTTGCCGCGCGTGGCATGGTCATCGTCAGCGGAATGGCCCGCGGGATCGATGCCATCGGACATCAGGGAGCGATGGATGCCAACGGCCGCGCGATCGGGGTGCTCGGCACGGGCATCGATGTCTGCTATCCAAAGGAAAACAAGAAGCTGTACGAGAGAGTACTGGAGCGCGGCGCGATCATCAGCGAATTTCCGCTGCGCACGCACCCCGCGCCGGAGAATTTTCCGGTGCGCAACCGCATCGTCGCAGGGATGCCGCTCGGCGTCGTGGTGGTGGAAGGCGCGCAATACAGCGGGTCGCTGATCACTGCGCGCCTGGCCATGGAGTTCGGGAGAGAAGTGTTCGGCGTGCCCGGAAACGCCACGCAACCCGTGAGTTTCGCGCCCAACCAGCTCATCAAGCAGGGCGCCAAGCTGGTTACTTGCGCCGAAGACGTGATCGAAGAGCTGCCAACGCCCATCCGTGCCGCCCTGTTACAGGCCGAGAAACCGGAGGCCGAGCAGCGGAATCTATTGGCAGCGGCCGCACTGAATGGCTCCCAGAAGAAGCTCTATGAACTGCTCAGCCCTGAAGAGCCGATGCACATTGATGACATCGTGGAACGCTCTGGCTTGAACTCTTCCGAAGTTCTGGCTACGCTCTTTGATCTGGAGATGAAGGGGATCATCCGGCAGTTGCCGGGCAAGCAGTTCAGCAAAGTCTTGCTATAGAGGCAGATAGGGGTTTACATCGCCTGCCCTGGGGCTGGCATCTGACCGCAGAACGCATCCGCACGGGCCATCACCGCATCAAATTGGCGACCCCGATGGAATCCTGACCCGGGCGCTTAAGGTAGCGAGAAGGACACACGCCGCGCAGTCGGGCCTCTCTGCAATACATTACGGAGTTACAAAGGGAAAATGGCTCGTTCTTTGGTTATTGTCGAATCGCCCGCAAAGGCGAAAACGATTAACAAATATCTAGGGCGGAACTTCACCGTCAAAGCGTCCATCGGCCACGTGATGGACCTGCCCAAGAAAACGATCGGCATTCGTCTGCCCGGCGAAGAAGAGGGGGGCAAGAAGAAGAAAAAAAGCAAAGCCAAAAAGGGAAGCAAGAAAACAAAGGCTCAGGAGAAAACAGCCGGGAAACTGATCAGCATTGATGATGACAAGATTTTTGAGCCAACGCTGCAAATCATTGCGGGCAAGGGCAAAGTCATCAATGATCTTCGCAAGGCGGCGATCACCGCGGATGCCGTGTATCTGGCGGGCGACCCCGATCGCGAGGGCGAAGCCATTTCGGCGCACCTGGCCATGGTGCTCTCGAAGCCTGCCAAGTTCATCGAGCAGGAACCCAGCGTTTCGAGATTTAAGAGGAAAGACGCAAAGCCCGAAGAGCCGGTCAAGAAGGAAGAGGAGACCGAGGCCAAAAAAGAAGTTGTGGCCATCGATCCGAAGAAGATTTTCCGCGTTACGTTTAATGAAATCACGCCCAAGGCCATTCGCGCGGCCTTCGATAAACCCCGGCAGGTGGATAGCAATCTGGTGGATGCGCAGCAGGCACGGCGCGTGCTAGATCGCATCGTGGGCTACAAGGTTTCTCCGCTACTTTGGAATAAAGTCCGCCGCGGGCTTTCCGCCGGACGCGTGCAGACGGTGGCGCTGCGGCTAATCGTCGAGCGCGAGCAGCAAATCCGCGCGTTCATCCCGCAGGAATATTGGACGATTCACGCGATGCTGGATGCGGGGAAACCGCCGCTGTTTGAAGCCAAGCTTTTTAAGCACAATGGTGAAGATATCGCGGTATCGAACCAGGAGAGCGCGGACAAGATTGTCGCCGCGGTGAGCAAGGCCAAGTGGCAGGTGGCCAGCGTTGCGCAAAAGGAAAAGAAACGAAACCCTCCACCGCCTTTCACGACTTCCAAATTGCAACAGGCGGCTTACAACCGGCTGCGCTACACCGCCAAGCGTACGATGTCGCTGGCGCAGAAGCTTTATGAAGGCGTGGAGCTGGGCGAAGAAGGATCGGTCGCGCTGATTACTTATATGCGCACCGACTCTGTGAACGTTTCCAACGACGCGCTGATCCAGGTTCGAGAGTTAATCCCCGAACGCTTTGGCGCGAATTATTTGCCGGAAAAACCCAACTATTACAAATCGAAGAAGGACGCGCAGGAAGCCCACGAAGCGGTGCGTCCCACGGATGCCATGCGCGCGCCGGAAGACGTCCGCAAGTATCTGGACGAAGACCTCTTCAAGCTTTACCAGCTGATCTGGCAGCGGTTTGTGGCGTCGCAGATGCTCCCGGCGATTTTCGATCAGACCACGATTGATATTTCCGCCGGCGACTATACCTTCCGGGCCACAGGCACGGTCCAGAAATTCGATGGCTATCTGCGCGTCTATCAAATGCCCGCGGCGATTGCGGACCGCGAAGACGACGAAAAGGATGACGAAGGCGAAGGCCGCGCACTGCCGCAGGTTGCGGAAGGGCAAATTCTTCGCCTGGATAAGATTCGTCCCGACCAGCACTTCACCGAGCCGCCGCCACGGTTCAACGACGCGACCCTGGTCAAGGAGCTGGAAGAAGACGGCATCGGGCGTCCGTCGACTTACGCTTCGATCATTTCCACCATCGTGGAGCGCGAATACGTCACCAAGAACCAAGGACGATTCTCGCCCACCATGCTCGGCGAGCGCGTCAGCACGCTGCTGGTAAAGAGTTTCGAAGACATCTTCGACGTCACGTTTACCGCGCGGCTCGAAGAGGAACTCGACGAAATCGAAGAAGGCAAGCTACCCTGGCGCGAAGCCGTCAAGGAATTCTGGGAAAAGTTTGTCATCGACCTCGACAAAGCCGACGACGAAATGCTTTCCTACAAGGCCGGCATCCCGACCGGGAAAAAGTGCGAAAAGTGCGGCCAGGGCGAACTGCTGGAGCGCATCAGCCGCCACGGTTTCTTTCTCGG
>Ga0307479_10000899_pt1 | contig 26860 bp, 19 predicted proteins | sample atmos_gasesECM4C_FD_203743 | JGI IMG/M metagenome (GOLD analysis project Ga0307479, IMG submission 203743) | Hardwood forest soil microbial communities from Morgan-Monroe State Forest, Indiana, United States - atmos_gasesECM4C_515 | ecosystem: Environmental > Terrestrial > Soil > Temperate... | reverse complement strand
CATTTCGGCGAGCGCCTTGCGTCGATACGTCGACAAGTACTGCCATCTGGATGACGGAAAATTGGTCAATGAAAATCGACAACTAGTCCGCGCGTTGGTGCCGGCCCACCTTTTTGGTTTGTGCTGCGACATGAACGAAATGGCGGCCATCGCGCGCGAATATAATTTGGTATTGATCGAAGATGCGGCCCAGGCAATTGGCGCGGAATTTCCGTTTGAGAACGGATCAGCCAAAGCTGGAACCGTTGGCGGCGCCGGTTGTTTCAGTTTTTATCCGTCAAAGAATCTCGGCGCCGCCGGTGACGCCGGACTTGTAGTCTGTCACCACGACGACTTTGCCGAGCGATTGCGAGTTTGCCGGCAGCACGGAATGGAAGCGCGTTATAAGCACCAATTTATTGGCGGCAATTTTCGGATGGATGAACTGCAAGCCGCGATTCTGAAAGTGAAATTGCCGCATTTGGATGAGTGGTCAGCGGCGCGACGCGAAGCGGCAAAGTTTTACACGAATGAATTAAGACGTGTTGGATTAGACAAAAAGATTAGATTGCCAGTCGAGCCTTATACGGAGAGCGGGCTCATCAATCATCACATTTATCATCAATATCTAATTCGCTCGCCCCGGCGTGATGAGCTCCGGCAGCATCTTACCGAACGCGAAATCGAAACGGCCGTTTATTATCCGCTGGCCCTGCACGAACAACCGTGCTTCGAATACCTTGGTTGCAAACCGGGTGATTTTCCGGAAGCGGAACGTGCCGCCCGCGAAAGCTTGGCATTGCCGATCTATCCCGAAATTTCGCGTGAAGCGCAGCAGTACGTGCTAAAGAGCGTCGCGGACTTTTTTGAATAGGCTCCCGCGCGACTTGCCAGGGGCAGAGCCTGAGTTATATCAAACGCGCGAGGGTAGGTACCGAAGTGGCCAAACGGGGCAGACTGTAAATCTGCTGGCTTTACGCCTTCGCTGGTTCGAATCCAGCCCTGCCCATTTTTCTTCTCTTCTCTTAGCGCCGGCGCCTTCGCGCTTTGCCCTGCGAAGATGTCGTCCTTTGGCGCGGTTTGGATTTCGTCCGCTTGGCGGCCGAATGCTTGCGCGATTTCGTTGCTTTTCGCGCCGACTTTTTCTTGGCGACCTTCATGGCTTTTTTCTTCAGCCGTCGGGCCGGTGAAGATTTGGCTACGCGCGCGACTGCTTTCTTCGCGGCCGGACGAAGCCGCCCCTCGCTGGCGGCTTTGCCTGCTATCGCACCGGCAATACCTCCGACAACGGTGCCGACAGGACCAATCATGCTGCCAATGACTGCTCCGGTGACGGCTCCGGCGGTCTCTTTGGGTATGGGTGGGATTTCGATGTTTTCCTGGGCGTTTGGATCATCGGGCATAATCAGAACTCCTTCTTTAAAGTGTTGTCGTTTTAGGTAGTTCGCTCCTCGGCGTGCGCCCAGCCGTGATGAAACAAAAAAGCGGTCGCCGCGGCGACCGCTTTTAAGAAAATAATTAACTATTCGAGCCGATTAACGGCCGCGGCGTTGCCCGCCACCATCACGGCGTCGATCGCCACCACCGCCACCGTAGCCGCCTCCACCGCCGCCTGGGGGCCGCGGTTCGCGCGGACGCGCTTCATTAACGGTCAGCGCTCGTCCTTCGAGAGTCTTTCCGTTTATTTCCGCGATCGCCTTCTGGGCGTCTTGGTCGGAGCCCATCGTGACAAAAGCGAAGCCGCGCGATTTGCCGGTAAACTTGTCTTGCATCAGCATGACTTCCTGCACCGCGCCTGCTTGCGAGAAGAGCTCCTGTAGTTCGTTTTCGGTGGTGTTAAATGGGAGATTTCCCACGTATAGTTTAGTTGCCATTGAGTCTAATCTGGAAAACGCCGCCAGGACACTATTCCCGCTTATCAAATTTCAAATCGCCGCTGATGAATTTCAGATGACAATCGGCGGACTTCCGAGCTGCTGTTTTCTCCTTTCGGGCACATTGTGTAAGGTGCTTCGGTTTGGAAAGCAACCAAAATCGCGGGCTGAATGATACGGAGATGAGGAGATTTAACGATTTAGGCGGAAAAACCGCTCCTGCCCGGGTGGCTGTGGTCGCGGCCGGGGTGGTGAGCCCCCTCGGATTTGGATGGGATGAGACCCTGGCAACGCTACGGGCCAACAAGGACTGCGTCTCGCCAGTTACCCGCTTCGATGTCGAGAAATGTCGATGTAAGACGGCCGGGCAGGTTTCAGACGAACGCCTGAGCGAGCGGCGAAATGGCCGAAAAGGCGAGCGGCTACATCGAGCGACCCGAATGACGATGGTCGTGTTCGAAGAATCGTTTGGGCAAGATCCTAAATTCAAGCCGGAACTGACGGTCATTGGGACGACGAGTGGAGGAATGTCATTCGGGCAGGATTATTATCGCGCCTTACATCGACATCGGGACTTGCGACACTCGCCAGGATGGATCGCAAATTATCCGCCGCAAAAGCCTGTGATCGACGCACAAGATGCGTTCAACATTTCGGCCCCATGCCAAATCATCGCCAATGCCTGCGCTTCTGGAACAAACGCAATCGGACACGCGTTCGAATGCGTGCGCTCAGGAAAATATCAGCGCGTGTTAACCGGCGGATACGACGCTATTTCCGAACTGGTCTTTGTCGGATTCGATTCCTTACAGGCATCGACGCCGGAGAAATGCCGACCATTCGATCGCGACCGATCCGGTATGGTACTGGGGGAAGGTGCGGCAATTTTTGCGCTCGAGAATTTGGAAAGCGCGCGTGCGCGCGGTGCGCGAGTCTTGGGCGAAATCATTGGCTACGGCATTTCCACAGACAATCATCATTTGACTCAACCCGACCCTTCCGGAAGCGGACCGCGACGGGCGATGGAACAAGCACTGCAAAGCGGGAATCGTTCCGCGGGAGATGTGAACTATATCAACGCCCACGGCACAGCGACCACGTTCAACGATGCCGCGGAAGGAAAGGCGATTGCAGAATTGTTCGGAGGCGTTCCGATGAGCTCAACCAAGAGCATGATGGGGCATTCGTTAGGCGCGGCCGGTGCAATTGAAGCGGTTGTTTGTTTGTTGGCGCTGCAAGCGCAGTTTCTGCCGCCGAACATTAACTTCCGCAATCCCGATCATGGTCTTCATCTCAACATCATTCCAAACGAATCACGCGAGGCAAAGATCGACACCGTCCTTTCAAATTCGTTCGGGTTCGGCGGCGCGAATGCTTCCATCCTGATCCAGAAACTCGCAGCATGAGCCTGCAGATAGCAGGCATGGGCTGGGTAACGCCGCTTGGCCGAGGGGTCGACACAGTCTGGGGCCGTTTGATTCGCGGTGACGAAGCGCCCCGGCAACCAATCTCAGATCCTGTTTCTGATAAAGAGTATTCCGCCTTCCGCGTTCCGGCCGATGCGTTGGAAGATTTGCCGCCGCATCCCCGTCTTCGCCGCGCCAGCGCGATCTCACGTTTTGCGGCCGCCGCAGGCATCGACGCGCTGATAGAGGCAAGATCGACAATCGGCGAGATTGATACAGAAGGAATGGCTCTGGTGTTTGCCGTCTCGAACGGCGGCGTCATTTATACAAAACGCTTTTATCACAACGTCGTCGAGGCCGGTGCGCAATCGGCGAGTCCTCTGCTTTTCCCGGAGACAGTTTTTAATGCGCCCGCCAGCCATCTTGCCGCGATCCTCGGCATCACAGGCGCGAGTTACACACTTGTTGGAGACGGCGCGGTCGGCGTGCTGGCGATGCAGATGGCAAGTGATCTACTCGACAATGGGGCATTCGAGTCTTGTCTCGTAGTCGGCGCAGAAGAAGCGGACTGGTTGCTTTGCGATGCCTATCACAAATGGCGGCTTCTCAAAAAAGAGCCGCCGATCGAATTGTTCCGCGATCCACCTCGCGGCATGATTTTGAGCGAGGGCGCCGCTGCGGTATTACTCGCTCGTCAAGGTGTAGTGGAAATCGACGCGATTGATGCTGGCGGGAATTTTTTCCAGCGTCGTGAAGCAAAGAAAATCGTGCGCCGAATTTTGCACAATCTTGCGGATGAACAAGTCTGCATTATCTCGAGCGCAAACGGTACCTTTATCGATCTTGCCGAACAAAAAGCGATCGAACGAGAATTAGCCAGCGCATTGGTTTATAGCGTCAAGCCGGCTCTCGGTGAAAGCGTTGGCGCCAGCGCGCTTTGGCAGGTAATTGCCGGCGCTCAAGGTTTGCGAACGAAACGGCTCCCACAAATGCCGCATTTGCCTCAACATATCGGACTCAACTTTCCGGCATCGAACGAAATAGCTTGTACGAAAGCGATCATCTTAAGCTGCGGTCTGAACCAACAGGCGGCGGGGCTGCGATTGTCGATCTAAGCAGGCCGCGTCCGGCCTGCTTTTACCTTTGCAACCAGGGCCGTCTACGGTACGTTCGGCGTCCGCCATGCGAACGCTGGTCTGGGGGATTATTTTTATGGTTTTGGCGGCCGGGCTGGCGGACGCGGAAAATAATATCTCCGATCACCAACCGGTAGAAATTACCTCAACCGGCGAAACTACCTACGAGAACGGGGTGGCCACGGCACGAGACAATGTCGCGATTCACATCGGTGACACAGATATTTACGGAGACTTCGCTCAATACAACTCACGGACCCACGAGGTCTCAGTCGACGGCGATGTCCGCATCTATCGTGACCTCAACATTTACATCGCCGAACACGGCGTTTACAACATCGACACCAAACAAATTCGCACCAGTAACGTGCGCACTGATTATCATCCTTACTTCCTCGGCGGTAACAAGGTAACCGAGACTTCGGCCAATGTTTATCGCGTGGAAGACAGTACGTTCACCACCGACGATTCTCCTCGCCCCGATTTTCACCTGCGCGCTCGAACGGTGCGAGTTTACGAAAACGACCATGTCGTTTTTCAAAACGTCACCATGTACATCGGGAAGGTCCCGGTGTTCTGGTGGCCCTACATGTATCAGTCGCTCAATGATGCTTTCAGTTTTTCGATTGCGCCGGCCGACCTCAGTTCTTGGGGCCCGTCACTCCTGACTCAAGTCACGTTCCCAATCACGGACAATATCAAAGGCCGGGTCAGACTCGATTATCGCGGTCGTCGAGGCGTCGCCGTCGGCTTCGAATCGGACATCAATTACGGCAAGGACAAATCCAGTAACCTCAAACTGAAGACTTATTATATTGATGATCAAAACCCGGACATTAACCCGACCGCGCAAGCGCGAAATAATGTTCCAACTGATCGATACCGTCTGAGCTTGGAAGATCGAACCGCGTTTACCAAAGACATTTCCGGAATCGTCGATGTCACAAAGTTAAGCGACCCGTTTGTGATGCAGGATTTTTACCAGAGCGAGTTCCGGATCAATCCCGTTCCAGACAATGTTATCGCGCTGGCCAAAACCGACCCTTTTTATACGCTCACCGCGATCGCCCGCTTTCAAGCAAACGATTTCTTCGATCAAACTGAGCGATTGCCGGAAGTCGTGCTCGACATTAAACGGCACGCCCTTTTCGGCGGTCCCATCTTTTACCAAGGCGAAACCGGGTTTGCCGATCTACACCGGAATTTCGCGGATGGATCCGGCTTTGAAGACTACGGCACCACGCGGCTCGATACCTTTCACCAGTTGCTCTACCCGAACACCTATTTTGGATGGCTGTCGATCGTCCCCCGCGCGGGCTTTCGAGCGACCTATTACGATAAGACCCGCGACCTCGGCAACACCCTTTTCCCAACCAACGAAGATCCGTCGGTTCCCAACTTCATCCCTCTCGACCCGACTCCAACGAATCCGATTGTCGATGCCGGCAGTGGCGTCCGAACCGTATTCGACACCGGAGTTGAGGCCTCTTTTAAATTATCTCGGACATGGGAAGGGGTAGAAAGCCGAACGTTCGGTTTGGATGGCTTACTTCACGTGGTGCAGCCGTACACAGATTTTTCCTACGTCCATGAGAATGGCATTAACCCAGCGTCTATTTTAGAATTCGATCGATTTGAACCGTCGACCCAGTTGCGCCCGATTGATTTTCCCAACTTCACTTCAATTGATTCGATCGCGAGTTGGACAGTGTGGCGCCTCGGCCTTCGCAACCGTTTGGAGACGAGGCGCGACGATCAGACAGTTACTTGGCTTGAACTGGATACTTTTGCAGACGTAAATTTTGACAATCCATACGATCGGCGCTCGTTCTCGAACCTGTTCAACAAATTGAGATTCAACCCGCTTCCGTGGGCCTCGCTTACAATTGACTCACAGGTTCCGGCCTTTAACACGGGTTTTACCGAGGTTAACACCGCAGTCTCCGTGCAACCGATCTCGAATTTACAGCTCAGCTTCAGTCATCGTTTTCTCAACGACAACCCATTCTTCCGACACAGCAGTCTTTTCGTGCTTGGCGGGTATTACCGGCTAAACGACAACTGGGGTTTCGGATTCCAGGAGCAATACGAAGGCACAATCGGCCTCTTCCAGGAACAACGCTTCGCTATCTATCGTGATTTAACCAACTGGGTCGCCTCCTTTGGCGGCGTCGTGCGGGATAACACGGGCAGCAAAAAAGAGTACGGCATTCTCCTCACCTTCACCCTTAAAGCTTTTCCAAAATTCGGGTTCGACCTCAACTTCGATCCAGCAGGTTCTGGCCAATGATCAAGAATTGCCAAAACAGCTTGCATTCTTCGTGCTCTAACCGGTGGTTATCTCGCCGCGACTAGGTCGCTGCGTCGTTTATCTTCAAAATGGATATTTCAATCGTCGGTTCCGGTTATGTGGGGCTTGTTACGGGCGCCTGTTTTGCGGACATCGGTCACAATGTCATTTGCGTAGACAACGACGAGAGCAAAATAAAAACCCTCCAGTCCGGGCGCATTCCAATCTACGAGCCTGGCCTGGAAGAAATCGTTCATCGCAACAGTTCCGCTCATCGATTGCACTTCAGCAGCAGCATTCGTGAAGGCGTAGACAAATCGCAAATCATCTTCATCGCGGTCCCGACGCCGCCACAGCCAAACGGAGATGTCGATCTCAGCTTTATCGAAAAAGTCTCGCGCGAAATCGCCGACGTTCTGACCGATTATCGGGTGATTGTCGATAAAAGCACGGTCCCGGTGAAAACCGGCGAACGCGTTGCTGAAACCATCAAGCGCTACAATCGGCACGGCGCCAAGTTTGATGTTGTCAGCAATCCGGAGTTTCTGCGCGAGGGCTGCGCCATTCACGACTTAATGCATCCCGATCGCATTGTTATCGGCGCGCAAAGTCAACACGCGGTCGACCTGATGAAAAAGGTTTACGAACCGTTTATGGCCCCGGTATTGGTCACCGGAATTAACAGCGCGGAACTGATCAAGCACGCCGCCAATTCGTTTCTCGCACTGAAGATTTCGTATATCAACGCCATCTCCGCGATCTGCGATGCCAGTGGAGCAGACGTCGACAAAGTGGCGGACGGCATCGGAATGGACCGCCGCATCGGCCGCCAATTTCTCAACGCGGGCATCGGATATGGCGGCTCTTGTTTTCCAAAAGACGTTGCCGCATTTATTCAGATTAGCGAACAGCTCGGTGTGCCGTTTACTCTGCTGAAAGAAGTGCAGCGCATTAACGCGGGACAAAAGGAGCGCTTTCTCAAGCTGATTCGCGACACGCTCTGGGTCTTGCGTGAGAAGAAAATCGCCGTCTGGGGCCTCACCTTCAAGCCCGACACCGATGACGTTCGCTCTTCGGTCGCGATCGAATTAGTGGATGCGATGTTGCGAGAAGGAGCACACGTGACTGTCTACGATCCCAAAGGAATGGAGAAAGCGCTCGAGCTCAAAGCAGTCGCCGACGCGAAGTTTGCGACCTCTGCGCTCGAAGCGGTCGATGCCGCTGAAGCACTCGTGATCGCCACGGAATGGAGTGAATTTGCCAATGTCGATCTTGCCGCGGTCAAAAAGCGGATGACGACGCCGATCATATTCGATGGGAGAAACCTGTTGAAGCCCGAGACGATGGGCGAGCTCGGCTTCCATTATCATTCCATCGGCCGCGCCAGCGTCCTTCCACGCTAACCGTTACCGTGGCGCAGAACTCTGCTCGCCGGGTCGCTCTCGTTGCGCTGAGAATCTGGCGCAGAAACAAAGAGTTCGCGGATGCAATCACCTCAAGCCTCCTGTCGGAGGGTTCGCTTCAATCCTCGGATCGCGCATTCGCGCTAGAACTTTTCTACGGCGTCTTGCGAAATCTCACCCTGCTCGATTTTTGGATCGGCGAAGTTCGACGCGGGCACGTAGATGTCGATCTTTGCGATCTCCTGCGCCTCGGTATTTACCAAATATTTATCACCAACACGCCGGAATACGCTGCCGTTTACGAAACGGTCGAGCTCGCTCCGAAAAGCCAGCGAGCCATCGTCAATGCGGTCCTGCGCTCGGCCGCGCGCGACCGGCAAGAGTTGCAAGAAAAAGCGAACTCGCAGCCACTCCATGTTCGAGCTTCGCACCCGAAGTTTCTGATTGAGCGCTGGGAGAAGCAATTCAGAACCGATGCGACCGAAGCTTTGTGCGCTTGGAACAATCTGCCTCCGCCAATTTACGCCAGAATTAATCGGCTAAAGATTGATCGGCAAACATTCCTCGAGCGCTATCCCAAGGCGCGAACGCTGCCGAATGTTTCGAACTTCGTTGAACTTTCGTCATCGGCCGATGCGCTCGAACAGGGCGATTGCTACGTTCAAGACCCGAGCACCTCGATCGCGTGCGAATTGGTGCAGCCGCAGTCAGACGAAAAAATTCTCGACGCCTGTGCTGCTCCCGGAGGCAAAACCGCATACATCGCCGAATTGATGGCAAACCAAGGCTTGATCGTCGGATGCGATCGCGAACCCACCCGTTTAAATTTGCTCGACCAAAATCTAACGCGACTCGGTGTTCGAATTGCCAAAATCGCTTGCCATGACTGGACGAAATCCGTAGTTCCGCCAGAGATTGTCTTGGCAGCACCATTCGATCGAATCTTGATTGATGCTCCTTGCAGCAACACCGGGGTGATCCGACGCCGTCTCGATGTTCGGTGGCGCTTGAAGCCGGCAGATTTTAACCGGATGCAGACGCGACAAGTTCAGATTGTGCTTGCGGTGTTTCCATTATTGAAGGCTGGCGGAATTCTCGTTTACAGCACCTGCAGCCTTGAACGAGAAGAAAATGAAGACGTCGTTCAACAGCTGCTTGGAGAGTTGTCGGCCTTGCAACTGGAAGAAGAAAGGCGTTCCATTCCGTTTCAGCACAATCTCGACGGTGCGTTCGCCGCCAGATTCCGGCGAAGAACTAATTAGATCCTAGGCCGCGGTTGCATCCCGTGCACTCGATGGAATCGTAGCTTTCTATGCACGACGCGCGTTTTGATGAACTCGCCAAACTTTTGGTGGAATATTCAACCAGGCTCAAACGGAACGAGAACGTTTTGATTGAGGCTTTCGACGTCCCTGACGAGATGACCATCGCTCTCATTCGCGCAGCGCGAAAAGCGGGCGCTACCCCGTTCGTCCAAGTCCAGCGCGCCCGCATCGGGCGCGAGCTCGCCTTGGAAGCATCGGATCGACAACTCACGCTGGCCGCGCGGCATGAGCTGGCACGGATGAAAAAAATGCACGCTTACATCGCATTGCGTGGAAGCAATAACATCACCGAATTGTCTGACGTGCCGGTGGCGAAAATGCAGCTCGTCGCCAAGAAAATGCGTCCGGTACAAGATCAACGAGTGAAGAAAACCAAGTGGGTCGTGCTGCGATGGCCGACTCCCTCGATGGCGCAACTCGCCGGAATGAGCACCCAAGCTTTTGAAGATTTTTATTTCGAAGTTTGCACGCTCGATTACCGAAAATTGCAGCCGGGAATGAAAGCGCTCAAAGTGTTAATGGAAAAAACGGACCGGGTCGAAATTAAGGGGCCGGGGATCGATCTGCGATTTAGCATCAAAGGAATCCCCGCGATCATTTGCGGTGGCGACCGGAACATTCCTGACGGCGAGGTGTTCACTGCACCGGTGAAAAATTCCGTTGAGGGTCACCTCACATTCAACGCCCCGACTATTTACCAAAGTATCGCCTTCGATGGGATCCGGCTCGATTTTCGCCAAGGCAAAATTGTAGAGGCGACGAGTAACCAAACTGAAAAGCTCAACAAAATCCTCGATTTCGATGCCGGAGCGCGCTACATCGGCGAGTTTTCTCTCGGATTCAATCCGCACGTTCTTGAGCCGATGCGGGATATTCTTTTCGACGAAAAAATCGCCGGGTCATTTCATTTCACTCCGGGACAGGCCTACGAAGAAGCCGACAACGGCAATCGCAGCCAAGTCCATTGGGACATGGTCAACATTCAGCGACCGAGCTATGGCGGAGGCGAGATTTATTTCGACGGCAAACTAATCCGGCGAGACGGCGAATTTCTGCCCAAGCCGCTCCGGTCGCTGAACCGGAGCAACTTCGTTAAACGGCGATAATCAGTAACGACCGCCGAGCGATTCGTCGATTCGCTCGAAAGATGCCGATCTTGCGGACCGAATTAGGCCGCGCGCTTGGGGCCGCCCTGACCGAGCAGGTTCAGCTGCATCATCCCGATTTCGCCGCTGCCAGTCAGCTGCAAATTCGAAATCTCGAACATCGGCGCGCCTTCGACAACGGCACCGCCTGCGCTTGGGAGTTGCACTGAGACCTGCTTGGAGCTCGAATTGAGCACAATCGACGAGATTTCGAACGACGGTGAAAATTCGACAGTCGCGATTTGGAACGGAGCCACGACGTGGACCGCGGCTTGTCCCTGCTGGGATGGCGTTAGTTGCAGCGGTGCGGCCGCGAAATCCGATACCAAATGCAAACCTCCCACTGTGAACGAAGGTGATCCGACCATGGTTGGACGCTGCTGTTGGGACGGGGTGAGGCGGACGCTTCCGAGCGTTCCTCCCGCAGGCTGGATTCGGGCAATCTCGAAAGTCACTTGCAGGTTCATCGCCGGCTGCGGAGCTGAGCCAGCTAGGCGCATCGTCACGACTTTTGAGGCTGGCCGTAACTGCAACGCACCCATCTTGAAGGTTGGAGTGAGTTGCATTGAGGCAATCTCGAACGCAAAAGAAAGTTGGACGGCAGTTTGCATCGCGCCCGCTGGATGAGGTGCGCCACCTCGCCCGGCTGGAGCGGTTGGGATTTGGATCGGTTCAGGCATGTTTACTGGTGTGGTTGGTTCGTAAATTCGTGACTCGAAAACAGGCTCAATAGACGGTTCGCCAGGTTGACGAAGCGCGTCAAATCCGGCCGGTTCCGGTTCGGTGACGACTTCAATGATGGACGGTTCCTCCACAGGCGTCAACTGAGGAATCGGTTGACCCTGACCGACAGGCTCGATTTCCGGTTCGATAATCGCTTCTGGTTGCGCAAAGACAGGCTGAATTTCGGGTTCGGCAATCGTTTCAGTTTCGGCAGAGACCGGCTGAACTTCGGGGACCGTAATTTCTTCTACCGGAGTGACGACTGGTTGGGGAATTTCGACTTCGGGCTGCTCCGGTTGAGGCGCGAACCATTCAGTTTGCGCAACCGGTTGGCCGACCGCTTCCATCGGCATCGCGCCCTGTTCAAAAACCGGCCCGACCGTTTCGAAGGTTTCGGCCGCCGGTTCAAGCTCCACTTGGCGTTCACCATTGCCCTCGACTACCGGTTCCGCAGCCGTCTCACCAAACATGCGACTCGGCTTTCCAACTGGGACTACGGCGCGGCGAAGGGACGGTTCGGATGCTTTCAATTTTAGCGAAACTTGTCGCGGACCGCCGCTCAACCGTGGCATAACTTTCATTTCTTTGGGAGCCGCAGCTGCATATTCCATTCCTTCCAACCGTGGACCGGTGGCTGGTGTCTCACGCCGAAAACTTGGGAAATGGATTCCACGGCGCCGAATTTCGAACACGACGACCCATCCGATGACTCCAATGCCTGCCAAAACCAAAATGGCGGCAAACAAATTGCCGATTTCGAATTTTCCGCGAGAAACTTCGCCAACATGTGCGGGAGCAAGCGCGGTCGCGGGCGTGGCCGATGCCGCGGCAACCACTGGGGCTTTCGCAGGCGCAACCGGCGGAGGCGCCTTGGCAGGCTGCGTTTGGGCAACCACAGGTTGTTCGCGTGTAGCGGGAACCGGCGCAGACGACGCCGGCGCAGCAGCAGCCACCACTGGCGTTTCCACTACCGGCGAGAAATTAGGCGCCGGTGACGTTGGAATCTCCTCAGGTCTGGCTGGACTCCCAGCGGCGAGCGATCCCGGTGCAGGGCCGGAAGATTCTTTGACGGCCGTGCTGGCCGCGGCCTCCTCCGGTTTTGGAGCGGTCGCTTCCATTCCGGCGATCGCTGGCGCAGAGGTCTTGGCCTTAGCTTCCGCCGTCTTACCCTTGGCAGCAGCCGCTCCAGGAATTGGGCTCGGTTCAATTGCCGGACTCGATTCGGTCTGCGCTTCAGCCAAAGCCGTGGCAGCTTCCGCGGCCGGCGCCGGCGAGGTAGCAAGCGCCGGGCTTTGCATCCATCCGAGGTCATAGAAGGAATCCGCGAAAACAATATTCAGCGCGGGCGAATAAATTTTCTTGGCCGATGTGATCCAGTCGGTCGCCTTGGTTGGGTTGTTATGCTTAAATTCCCACGCGGCCTGCGCGTAATAAAGGGCCGGCGTGTCGCCGGTAAATTGAAACTGTTCCATCAACTTCTGGGCGCGGCTGTCTTTGCCTTCGAGCAACCACGTCATGTAGACGTTGAATTTGATGAGCTGCGCCGCTTCGCTCTTGTCTCCGCCTGCCGCCTTGCTCAAGAGCGCTTCAAATCGATCGCGCGCTGTAGCGTAATCCTTTTTCTTCAACGGCACCAATGCCAGATTGAACTGGGCCTGGCGGAATTTTGAATCCGCTTTTAATGCCTTTTTGAATTCGGCCTCGGCCTGATCGAACTGCTTTTGCTCGAGCAAAATTTCGCCGCGTAAATTCAAGGTCGCCGGCTGATTCGGATCGGCCGCGTCTGCGTCATCGATAAATTTGCGGGCCGCGACAAAGTCGCGTTGCTGATACGCCTGCCGCGCCTGTTCGACGCGTGAGCGAGCAAACGCCTTGCCCTTGGCCGCGCGCTCGGCTGCGGTGGTCAACTCAAGCGCGGCACGTGATTGGCCAGCCTGTTTTTGCAGCCAACCCACTTCGTAGAGCGACTCGGCAAAAAGTTTGTTTAATTGCGGCGAAAAATTCTTTTCCGCTTGCGCCATCCAATCCTTCGCTTCTTTGGTTTTATTTTGCTGCAACGCGATGGCCGCGTTGGCGTAGTGGACTGCCGGCGTGTCCGGAGAAAGCTCGAACTTGGCCAGAATCGAATCGACCATGTTCTCTTTGCCCTCGAGCAAATAGGTCAGCAGGATTTTGTACTGAATGAGTTGCGTCGCTTCGCCCTGCAGTTCGGACGCGTTGCTCGAAAGTAATTCCTGGAAACGATTGCGGGCCTCAGGCCAATCCTTTCTTAGAAATGGAATCTCAGCCAAATTGAAACGCGCATTCCAAAATTTCGAATCGATCCGCAATGCTTCGTGCAACGCGTCCTCGGCTTTATCGTAAATGCCTTGACGCATCATGATGACGCCGCGCAAATTTTGCGATTCAGCGAGGTCCGGCTGACGCGCATCAATTGCGTCGAGTTCTTTCAGTGCTTCCGGAAAATTATTTGCGTCGAATGCGCGGAACGCTTTGTCATACATTGCTTCCAGTTCCGCCTTCGACGGCGCGACATTGTCCGCCGCCAAAGACCCAAGTACGAGCACGGCGACCGCCGCGATTTTCCGAATCTTCATGGCCTACCTCCCATGAAACCTTTTCGCGTTTCCAATTACAAGCCTAAATTTTAACGCTTCTACAGGAATTTTTGAGAGGCACGCCGCCTGACTGCTGACCTTCCAAAAACAGCACGAAACAGGCCTGTTCAGGCGTTTAGATTTCCCACAATCCGGAGCCCTTCCAGGGTCAAATTTGGATGCACGGAATCGATCTCCCCCAGGCGTTTAGCGATTAAATCCGCGTAGCCGCCGGTCGCGATCACATGGATCTTTTTCCTGGGAAAACGCTCGACTTTGATCCGGTTGATGATTTCACGCACCAGGCCGCGATAACCGATCACTGCCCCGGAACGCATCGCCTCGATCGTCGATCGTCCCACAGCTGAATGCGGTTCCTTCAGAGAGAGCTTTGGTAATAACGCCGTGCGCTGGTAAAGGAAGTTGGTCATCGATTCCAGCCCGGGCGCAATCACTCCGCCGATGTATTTCCGACGGACCGATACGATATCAAAGGTGACTGCGGTACCGAAATCGACCACGATGGCCGGACATCCATAAAGTGCCGCCACCGCTGTGGCATTCGCGAGCCGATCCGCCCCAATTGTTTTCGGATTTGGATAATCGATTCCAACGCCAAGTTCGATCTGCGGCGTTAACCACAAAATCCTCGACCGCTTCGCAACTTTCCGAACCGCGCTATTTTTCTTCGGCACGACCGAGCACACAACGAAGATGTCGATCTTCCGCTTCCTTATAAATCGTCGAAGTAGAGCGCTGGTAAATCTTTGCGTGCGTATTCGAACGGGCTTTGAAATCCGCTGCCGCGTCGCGAACGCAAGTTTTGTGAACGAATTACTGATATCGATCAGCAAATAATTTAGCGGCCCCACGATGTGCGACTTCACTGCGAAGACGCACTGAGGTCAAGTAGCGAACTTGCGACACAATCCCGCACCGCGTAGCCTCGTCCCGTGCGAAAGTTGGTTCATCGTCCACGACGGTTGCGCCGGTCTCCCGCGCTACGCAATCTTGTTCGCGAAACCAATCTCACTGCGCACGATTTCGTGCTGCCTCTTTTCGTGAGCGAAAAGATCGGCAAACGGCGAGCGATTGCGAGCATGCCGGGTGTTTTTCAGCTCCCGCTTGGCGAAATTGTCGATGAAGCGCGCCGGGCGCAAGACGCCGGGCTCCAAGCCGTTCTCCTCTTTGGAATTCCGGAAAAAAAGGACGAACAAGCGAGCAGCGCTTATGCTGAAAACGGCGTTGTCCAAAGGGCGTTGCGGGCGATTAAGGAAAAGTGTCCGGAAGTGGTCGCAATCACCGATGTTTGTCTTTGCGAATACATGAGTCACGGCCATTGCGGTGTAACTCGCATCGACGGTGACCATTTTCATGTCCTGAACGATCAAACCGTCGATCTTCTGGTGAAAGCGGCGATCTCTCACGCGCAGGCCGGCGCAGACATGGTGGCGCCCAGCGACATGATGGATGGCCGTATCGGCGCAATTCGCGAAGGTCTCGATAGCAACGGTTTTACCGAAACCGGCATCATGAGTTATGCCGCGAAGTTCGCGTCTGTTTTTTACGGTCCGTTTCGCGAAGCTGCGGAAAGTCCACCGCAATTTGGAGATCGGCGCTCCTACCAAATGGATTCGGCAAATGCCGATGAAGCATTGCGCGAGGTCGGTCTCGATATCGACGAAGGCGCGGACATCATCATGATCAAACCCGCATTACCGTACATCGACATCCTGTGGCGCGTTCACGAGCGCTTTCATAAACCGACGGCCGTGTATCACGTGAGTGGCGAATATGCGATGATCAAAGCGGCTGCCGAAAAAGGCGCTATCGACGAACGCGCTGCCGTTCTCGAAATCATGACTTCGCTCAAACGGGCGGGCGCAGACATCATCGTGACCTATTGGGCGCGCGAACTGGCGGAATGGATCAGTGCCTGACGAGTCGTACTGGCGAAACGGAGGCGCACGCCCGTCTGAAACGCCTGGCCCTCGTTTGGGCGCAGAGGCAAGGTTATTCCGCGTGCGCGATGGAGGTGACGTTGCCGCGCTGCCGATATCGCGCAGACGTGGCGGCGTATCGAGCGGACGGAAGAAAATCAGCCGCGACCGGAATTTTTGAGTGTAAACAGGCCCTGGTCGACCTTCGACGAGACAACGGATGCATTTCGACAACGATGCGGCGTTTGGAGAAAGTTCATCGACGTCGTGAGATTCTAGAGAGAAATCTGCGCGTTCATTATCCGGCTTTACGTGTCGCTGATTCGCTCTTCGCCGAATTCGACTTGCATAATTTCAGTGCAATCGAGCACCGCGGCTACAAACAGGTAATGCGCCAAACGCAGGCGTTGCAAAATCGACTTTTCGGTTGCACGAAATTCGAAACGCTAATTCGCTATCGCTGCGCGAATCTTTTTTTTCTGGTCTTGCCTAACAAATTGTTTCGCGAACCGGAAATTCCAATCGGTTGGGGCGCGTTGATTGAATCGAACAGCGAGCTGATCCTCGCCCGCAAACCGGTCTGGCACGAAACGGCGCCGAAAGCTGATCTGGACTTATTGCATCGAATCGCGGCTGCCGGCACGCGTCTATTGAATCGGACATTCGATATTACGTTCGAAGAGGTCGCGACCGCAGCTTGTTGATCTTACGAGATGTCGATCTTATCGGCGTTTGACCAGTAAGTTGCGCCCCGTCATTTCTTTCGGTTTTTCCATCCCGAGCAAGAACAGGAGCGTTGGTGCAACGTCAGCCAGAATCCCATCTTCGCATTCGAATTGCCCGGCATCCTTTGCCACGTAAATGAAGTGAACAAGGTTGGTGGTATGTGCAGTATTCGGTGAGCCATCGGGATTTCGCATCTGCTCGCAATTGCCATGGTCGGCGGTGACGATGCATTTGCCATCGAGCTCAAGCAGCTTCGGAATGATTCGACTGCAACATTCATCTACGGTTTCGACCGCCTTGATTCCCGCTTTCACCACGCCGGTGTGTCCAACCATGTCGGGATTGGCAAAGTTCAAAATAACCAGATCAAACTTGCTCAGACGCGTGAGAAGTTCTTCGGTCACCTCGAAGGCACTCATTTCAGGCTTCAAATCGTAAGTGGCGACGTTTTTTGGCGATGGAATCAGTTTTCGGTCTTCGCCCGGAAAAGCCTTTTCGACTCCGCCACTAAAAAAATAGGTCACGTGAGCGTACTTTTCGGTCTCGGCGATACGCAGCTGTGTTTTGCCCACTGCGCTGACCAGTTCGCCGAGAATATTCTTCAGGTCTTGAGGAGGGAAGATGAACGGCGACGGAAAGCGAACGTCGTACTGCGTTAAAGAAGTGAGCTTGGTTTGCGGCCAGACTTCACGGTCGAAGCAATCGAAATCTTTGAACAGAAAAGCTTGCGATAATTGGCGCGCGCGATCCGCCCGAAAATTGAAAAACAAGACGACATCGCCATCGCGAACGCGCTCCTCGTTCACCTGAGCAAAAATCAGCGGTAGCATGAACTCATCCGTTTTACCCACTCGATATTGCCGATCCAGAGCGTCTGACGGTGAGTCTTTGCAAATCTCGCCACGTCCGAGAACGACTGCATCCCAGGCTTGCTTGGTGCGATCCCACCGGCGGTCACGGTCCATGGCGAAATAGCGTCCGACTACCGTGATAATTTGCGCGCCGCTTTCGCGAAGATGTTCTTCGCATGTTTTCAAGTAGTTGCGGCCGCCGGTAGGCGATGCATCGCGCCCGTCGGTGAAGGCATGAACAAAAATCTCCGAGACGCCTGCCGTTTTGGCGGCATTGGCGAGCGCAATCATGTGATCGTAATGGCTGTGGACGCCGCCATCCGAGACCAGGCCTAACAAATGGAGTCGATGCCCGCGCGCTGACGCGAAGGTTTCCTGCGCAACAGAGTTCCGCGTCAGCTCGCCGTCGGCAATGGCCTTATTGATTCGGGTAAGGTCCTGGAGAACGATGCGGCCCGCGCCCAAATTGAGATGGCCGACTTCCGAATTGCCCATTTGGCCTTCCGGTAAACCAACGTCCGAACCGCTGGCGCCGAGTTTACTCCCCGGATAATCGCGATAGAGCTGGTCGTGAAAGGGTGTGCTGGCAAGAAGGGTGGCGTCGCCATTTTGCTCACGCGATTTCTTGCCGCCCGGATTGATGCCCCAACCATCACGAATGATAAGCATCACTGGGCCGGCCATATGTGCGCACTCTGCCGATGATTATGAAGTCGGACAAGCCGTTCTTTCGTTGACAATAGAACTCGCACGCAGATACATCGCGCTGATGAAGTGGCGCAATCAATTGCTCGCCCTTTTGTGTCTCGCCGTTTTTGCCGGACTGGGCGTGCTTTATTTTCAGCATTGGGTCGTTCAAAAACCCTTTGGGATAATTCTTATTATTGGGGAAGGCCTGGCACCAGAAAGAACGGCGCTGACTCGCGTCTATCTGGGAGGATCCGATGCACGTCTGGCTCTGGACGGAATGCCACATGTTGCGCTGGTAACTAACCACTCCGGAGATTTCGCGGTCGCCGATCAGGCGGCGGCCGCGAGCGCTCTGGCCACTGGAGTTAAAGTTAGCAATCGCTCCCTGTCGGTCGACCCTGGCGGCAAACCGCTCGCAAGCATTATCGATTTGGCGCGCGACCGTGGACGGGCTACTGGGTTAGTGACCAATGGATCGCTGACAAGTGTGACATGTGCGGCGTTTTACGCGCATGCGACCAACGCGAACGATGTCGACCAAGTCACGCAGCAACTCGTCGAAGGTGGCAAGATCGATCTTTGCCTGGGCATGAGCGCCGCCGAATTTCTTCCAGAAGCAAAACAGGGACAGCGGCAGGACAACCGTGATCTGCTGCTCGAATTGCGCCAAAACGGCTTTGATGTTGTCCGGACCCGACCGGAATTGGAGTCTATTCCAGTTTGGCGGCGGCCAAAAATTTTCGGTGCGTTTGCTGACGAAAATAACAACAGCAATCAGGGCGCTTGGAATGGCGAACTTGCTTTGTCCGACATGGTACGACGCGCCATCGAATTATTGCAATATAATCAGCGCGGTTACCTGCTCATCGTCGACGCGGCCCGTATGCGAAAAGCGGCCGAAGCGAATAACGCGGAGAAAACCTTGACCGAAACCGCCGAACTAGATCGTGCACTATCAACCGCGCAACGTTATGCCGGTCCAAAATCGACAATCATTGTGTGCGGCGACGCAGCAATTGGTGGCTTGCATGCTAATGGTTTTCCATTTCGCAAGGACAGCGGAATTGCCTTACTCGGATTGAATCCGTCAGGCGAGCCATGGATGACCTGGGCGACAGGTCCAAAAGGAGCACAGTCATATGGCGCTGCAAAAAGTCCGGAGAAAGAAACACCCGCTAACGCAGACAGCGGAACGCGAAAGGAACAAACGGAACCGGCGGCGTTTTATACCAAATCGGCTCTGGAGACGGTGGAGGATGTCGTCTCATTCGGAAGGGGCCCAGGCACCGAAGGGTTACACGGTACAATCGATAACACGCAGATTTTTAAGATCATCCGAGATGAGCTCTAAAGGCAGAGACCTGTCCGGGACGGATCAAGCGATTAAAAGAAAGACCCCACCCGATTATGCGTGGGTCTTTTCAAAGCTAAGCTGATGAATCGAGCGATTAAGGGCTGACCTGCTGCAGCGTGATCGGAGTAAATACGAACGGCGGTGGATCGGGAAGATTTGGCGGCGGGCCTTCTTCTGGCCCTTCGGCAACTTCCTTAGCCTCTTTGCCTCCGCCGAAGTCCTTTGCATCTTTGCCGTCGGCAGCGGCTTCGCCACCACCTGCCAAAGCGGTGTTGGCAACCGTCAACTTCGCCGTCGAATAAACCGCGAGCTCGGCGATGCGACCCGGTTTGGCGACGTTGAAAGTGAATCTCACGTACTTGGCTTCAGTTGGGCCTACTTTTATCTTCGTAACTTTTGCGGTCAGATCTTGCTTCGCGATTTGGTGCCATTGCGAACTGGCCGCAGCTAATCTCGAATTCGAAGTGGAAATTGTCACCGTGCCGGTGCTGCCGTCGTTCAAGAACGAGATCATGTCGAAGTTCTGGATTTTCGAAAGCGAAAGCACGAGTTCGCTATTTCCATCAGGCAATGTGTAGCCGAAAGTTGGATGATCGGAGATGAGGGCAATTTGCGCGAGGTTATCGTCAATTCGGGCTCCGAGGCTAAAGCGCGCGATATTTCGCGCGTAAATGGGCGATTGCTGGTCGACGGAAACAACTTCGCCGCCGAATAGCTGCAGTCCGCTAGTGACGACAAGACCGCAAACCAAGGTGCCGACACGTGAAAAGGGAAAGAAAGATGCGTTCATAATTTCCATACCTACAAAAACGATAATACGTCAGGCGGCCGCGCCTTTGCAATATAAATCTTTCCCCCGGTCGAATATTTTTTCGATATAGGTTCTCCGCACTGGGAATTGGCCTTTGCCACGAGGTGGCAACCTCCCGCTGCCATCTCTGAGCCCGGCGCGCATGCCCAGTTCGGCATGCGGCCTTGCACGATTAACTACATCCTGCTCGCGACTCGGCGTCCGCCCAGAAATTCATTCTTGGCGTAGAGTGTCGAGGTAGTGGCGGCGCGAAATTTTTGTCCGCCAGCGTAAGCGTAGAGCGGAATATATGACTGTCTCCCCCCACGGTCCGCGCGACATGCGGCCCAATTAATCGTTGGATCGAGTATATATGTGCCGCCGGCAGTATTCCATTCCAGCCAAGCATGGGTCTTACGGCTAGTTGGAAGACGCTTGCCGATGACGAGTCGGACGTTTTGCACTCCGCGCGAATGCATGGCGTTATAAAGGGCGACCGCTTTCCCCTTGCAGTCGGCAAATGCACCGTTCTCGACTTCATCCGGCGTTTTCCATTCCATGGAGAAGCCGTACGGAATTGCCCGCAGATCTCCGATCCAGTGGTTTACCAATGAGAATGACAAATTTTGCTCTTTATGACCGGCCGCGGAAGCAAGAATAGGTCGTATCCGGGTCATCTGTCGGTCGTAAGGCGTGGAGTTGACACTAATGTAAGTTGATTGGCCAAAGGCGGAGAGACACGAGAGGCAAAACAGTGCGAAGCCGACGAAGCCAACTTTGCGGAGGGTGTAAGGGCGAATGCTTATTGTGATCATAATTTCTATAATCACCATAAGCAGACACTGTGCCACGCCTGAGCACCCAAACTCCACTTGGCAATGCCATCGAATTGGCCAAACTCAGTTGCCTAGCGCCCGCATCACGTGAACCTGAAGCAAGCCCGCTCAGCAAATTCCCTTCGCGTCGCCATGTGGCTCTTATTCGGCGCAACCGTCGCCGCCATCCTGTTCGCTCGAATCCGCCTACTTGAGCTGCCGCTGGAGCGTGACGAGGGCGAGTACGCCTATACCGGCCACCTCCTGTTGAGTGGCATTCCGCCTTATAAGCTCGCCTACAGCATGAAATTCCCAGGCACCTCGGTTGCCTATGCCGTCTTGATGTCGATCTTTGGAGAGTCAATCAACGGGATTCATCTTGGGCTGATCTTTATCAATCTCCTTACCGCAGGATTGGTTCTCTTCCTGGGCCGACAACTGCTTGGCGAGCTGGGCGGAATTGGGGCGGCGGCCGCATATTGTGTTCTGTCGGTAATGCCCCACGTCCTAGGCCAGGCAGCGCACGCCACTCATTTCGTAGTTATGTGTTCTATGGCCGGCGCTTTTCTTCAGCTCCGTGCGATAGATCGAAGGTCCAAAATGTTAATTGCGGCGAGCGGCTGTCTGTTTGGACTCGGGTTATTGATGAAACAGCCTGGTTTGTTTTTTGTGCTCTTTGGGGCGATTTATCTTTTCAGCCGCGACTGGCGCGCACAGCTTGCCCCTCATGACATCGCCTGGCGCAATCTAGTATTTGTGACCGGAGGGTGCGCCCCGTTTTTTGTCACTTGTCTGGCTTTGTGGAAAGCCGGCGTGTTCGAGAAATTCTGGTTCTGGACCATTAAATATGCAGGCCAATACGGCAGTCAGCTCTCAATTAGGGAAGGGCTTCGAATTTTTGCCGAACATTTTTGGAACAGGCTGGGAACAGCGTCGCCAATCTGGGCCATTGCCGCAATCGGGCTCATTGTGTGCCTCGTTAATCCTACCCTGCGTAATCGCGCCGGCTTTCTGATCACGTTTGCTTTTTTTTCCACGCTGGCGGTCTGCCCGGGATTTTATTTTCGTCCGCATTATTTTATTCTCCTGCTGCCGGCCGTTTCCCTACTGACGGGGGCGGCTTTGGTTGCTGCTTTGAATGGCTTACGTAGCAGCGGAAACACTGTCCGCTTTGCCACTATCCTGCTCTTCGCCCTGTGTTTTGCGTGGCCGCTCTGGTCGGAAGCCGACTTTTTCTTCGGAAAACCGCTGGCTGAAGCCAATCGGATGATCAACGGGACGAATCCATTTCCTGAATCCATTAAGATCGGCGAATACATCCGCACACAATCGGATCCGTCGGATACGATCGCCGTATTGGGTTCTGAGCCGCAAATCTACTTCTATTCTAAACGACGCTCTGCCACCGGATACATTTACACTTACGGATTGATGGAGCCTCAACCTTACGCGCATCAAATGCAGCAAGAGATGATCCGCGAAATCGAAACGGCGCGCCCAAAGTTCCTTGTTTTGGTCGTCGTAAACAAATCCTGGTTGGCCGGACGCGATTCGGACCAAACTATTTTGAGATGGGCGGACAGTTTCTGTGATGCGAACTACGAAGAAGTCGGCCTGATCAATATTTCTGACGAAGGCACTGACTACTACTTTTCAGGCAGACCAGCGAATGTGACACCAACTGCCGAGCACCTTCTGATTTATCGACGAAAGGGTTGAACGCTCGGGCGCACTATTGGCATCTACAATCAGGACGACCATGGAAGGATCCGTTGCAACAGCCGCGTCTGTCCCACTGCCATCCGTCTTGAAACGCAAAAGCGCGTTTTGGACAGCCATGCTCATCGGCGCTTTGCTGCGCATTTATTGTTTGGTCTTCACTAACGGCACAGGCGACATGGACGATTGGGAAGACCATGCTCAGCAGGTGCGAGATCGCGGACTGATCGGGTACTACCACGCAAACTCCTTTGCGAATCATCCACCGTTCATAAGTAAGATGAGCGCTTTGATTTTGCAGATCGCAATCGTAACGCACATTCCATTTCGAATTCTTTTCCGCGCACCATTTGCATTACTGGATGCTGGAAACGCGTTCTTGTTATTTTCATTGCTACCGGAAAACCGCTGGCGATTCCTCGCAACAGCTTGTTACTGGTTGAGTCCGGCTGCGATCCTCATCTCTGCTTACCATGGCAATACCGACACAGCGGTCGCGTTTTTCCTTCTGCTGACTGTTTGGCTGGCAACCAAACAGCAAATCGTAGGCAGCGGCGTTGCGTTCGGTGCCAGTCTTTGGATCAAACTACCGGGCGTCCTGGCTCTTCCAGCGCTTCTGACACTGTTTCGTCGCTGGCGCCTTCTCGCATTCTTTCTTTTGGCTGCTGTCGTTACCGCATTATCAACTTATCTCCCAGCACTCATTCAGGATTATAAGGTTGTTTACGCCAATGTTTTTGAATACCGCGGATTGATTTTGCAAACTGCCACTGGCGTTCCTTTATGGGGTCCGAGCGTTTTACTTTTTTCTACCGTCGCGCCAATACAGGCTTGGCCGGAGAAATATCTGCGGCCAGCGCTATTTATTCTCGAGCACAGTTGGTCCATCGCAATTGTGGCCATACTCCTACTCATCTGGCTGCGAAGAAATCGCGCGTCTCCTCTGGAAGTATGCGCGACAATTGGAATGACCTACGCGATTCTTTTCGGCTTTAGCGACTATTGGGCCTTCCAATACTTTGCCTGGGCGTTGCCGTTTTGGTTCTTTCTTCGCTGGTGGTTTTCAGTTCCAGCCGTGTTCCTCACCAGCGTATACCTTTATGCCTTGCATTGGACTTTCTGTGGAAATGGATGGCTGATCGGAAGATGGGATTTTCTGGGACACCCAAATTTGCCCCTGCTCGTTCTTACCATTCGAAATTTAGCCGTCTCGTTCTTCTTGATTAGCGCCTGTCTGTTCTTGATTTTTCCAATGCGCCGCTCACCGACTTTGGTTCAGACCTCGAACTGACGTGAAAGTTTCAGAAGCGTCCGCTGAGATACGATCGCACTGGCCCTTCGCGATCATCGCCGTAATCGGCGCCGCTTTTATCTTTACAAATCTCGGTGCCGGCTATTTGTGGGCAGATGAAGGCGACACTGCCGTCCTCGCCTCGAACATTCTGAAATTTGGTGTGCCCAAAGCGTGGGATGGCGTGACTTTCATCGATTCGGATTTTGGCGCGAGAGAGAACGATCAGCTCGTAATGGTGAGTTCGCCGTGGGTCCAGTACTACGTTACTGTCGCATCGTTCCTCGCTTTCGGGCAGAATACGTTTGCCGCGCGGTTTCCATTCGCGCTCGCGGCATGGATGTCGATCTTGCTGGTCTATTTTATTGTCTGGCAAGTAACCGCTAATCGATGGGCAGCGTTTTCCGCCGCTGTCCTGTTAGTATTTTCGGTCCAGTTCCTCCTTTATTCGAGGCAAAGCCGTTATTACGGGCTGAGCATGCTTTTCACCTGCCTGTTGATCTGGACCTTTTTCCAGATGAAATCACTCCGGAACGCTCTGCTTTTTGCGCTGCTGGCGATTTTACTGTTTCACATTCATCCGATCGGAATTGTCCCGATCGGTGTTCTTGCAATCTTCACATTACTGCATCGATCGTTTGCCCCTCAGCGGCGCTCGTTTTGGCTCGCGCTGCCGGCAATTATCGCCTTCACGATCCCGTGGTTCGCCCTCGCCCGCACTGGTTACACTGAAAACGCGGCGCTCGTTCCTTCGATCCGCGATTTTTTTGCCCGATTTGCTCAGTACTCGATCGAATGTGCATCGGTGACCCCATTGGTTGGAATTGTGGCGCTTTTGCTCGTACTTCTAATTCACCACCGACAGGGATTCGGATTTCTCTCATCCCGTGAACAAGATTTCCTGCTTGTTATCTTCGCGGTGACTTTCTCCTACGGTGTGACCATGGCACTTACGCAGCGCAGCGCCGCTCTCTGGGTCACAGGAATTCGTTATACTTCGGCGATCATCCCTCTGGTCGCAATGGCCGCAGGTATTTTGATTGCGAAAATTGCGCACCAGAGAGCGTTGGTTTGGATATCGATCCTCCTCGTTCTTGCGTTTACCACTTTCGGCCAGATTACACCTTGGGTTCTTTGGGCAGACAAGAATCCAGATCCCGAAAACAAGATCGTAGCATTACACGTCCCGCAACGAATCTTCGATGGGCTGGTCGCCACTGGGCCGTTGTTTTTTGTGCGCGACCTTTTCCAGCCGAATCCTGGAACTGTGACTGCGACATGCGAATTCCTTCACAAAAACGCCGCGCCCGGCGACGTGGTGATCACGAACTACGAGTCCGAACCACTCTATTTTCACACGCGATTGCCGCAGGGGATGAAAATCATGAAACAGGATTCAGTTTATGAAATCGCGAAACGACGGCAATTGCCTGATTACGTCTTTGGCGTCCAGCACACGCGCTGGGTAGTTTGGCGTTTTAATTGGGACGATTACCTCGGAATCAAATGGGCTGATGTCGAGCGCCGTCTTTTATCCGAAGGCGCAAAGATCAGTGACGTAACCCAGCTTGAGGAAACGGCTTGGGAGAATCGCGAGAACATTCACTTCCATCGTTTTGCCGACCATAGATATTTATTTCCTCAGAACGAAGATTTGCCTCCCGCTCATATCTTCCGCGTCGATTGGCCTGCCGGCTTGTAGCCATTCGAACAAGCAACCGCTGCTTCCTGCGTAATTAGGAATTTCTGTCGGAGGTACCAGGCGATAGCGCGGCTATCCAGGCCGTCACGCCGAACAGTACCAGCAATGGATAGCCTTCGTGAAGCGCAGTGGGGCCTCGATTACGAAACGCGAGCACATGGACTAACATATTAACAATAACTACCGCGAAGGCGGATCCCAGCGCGACACTGGAAATAACAAACAGATAAGTCATTGCCCTTCGACGGATAACTAGAGCTGTCGCCCATACCCATCCGGCGAGGCCGCTAATAACAACAGCCACGCTGAGCCAGCGAACTGCCTCGCCCACCGCCTGCAATATAACCAGTCGATAATGATCCACGCGTGATGGTATTGGATCCAGTTCCGGTGCTGCATTGGAGTGCGCCAGCCGCGAGCGCGTCAGATCTCGAAATAGAGCCAATAATTCCGCAGAACCCCAACTCTCCGTCGGATATGCGCTGAAGCCCCTGAAGAGAAGAAAATCTGTAATATATCCAGGCGTAGTTTCCAATATTCGCTTCGCCTGCCCGCTCTGCCATCGCGGCATCATCGTGTCTCGGCGAGTCCGCGCGGGTGTTATGCGGCCGTCATCACACGCCCGGTTGATTTCCACTCCTAGGGATCGGTAAAAGTTCAGAGCTTCTTTCGCACTATTGCCGTGGTCCGACGCAATAACGCAATCGCGTAATGCCCACATAAACGAGCCGCCTCCGATTTGAAGTTCTTCACCCGGGCGCCCGGTAAGAAAATCGGAATAGTTGGCCCATTCCAATCCGGTCGGCCCTTCTAGGCACGGTCTCAATTCCGCAAAAGATGGGCTGACTTCGTAAAGCTTCAGGCGCACATCGCGAGCGACGGGCACATAAGGAATTTGCTCGGACGAGATCGGTCTTTGTAATGCTCCGTACGCTAAGAGAAACTCGCGGGCTCGAAACTCCACCGTGCCAAACCAATCGTAATAACGGTAGTTGAGCGTACAAACTGTGCCTAGAATTCCGGCCGCACAGATGGTGGCAGTCGCTAGCGGCACAAACAACGGACGAAGCCGTTCGCCAGCCCGCCATGAATTCCATGCAGCTG
>Ga0307479_10000898_pt1 | contig 26881 bp, 16 predicted proteins | sample atmos_gasesECM4C_FD_203743 | JGI IMG/M metagenome (GOLD analysis project Ga0307479, IMG submission 203743) | Hardwood forest soil microbial communities from Morgan-Monroe State Forest, Indiana, United States - atmos_gasesECM4C_515 | ecosystem: Environmental > Terrestrial > Soil > Temperate... | reverse complement strand
GACCGCGAAGTTCTGCATCTGCTGCCGCAGGAATTTATTTTGGACGATCAAGCGGGAGTGCATGATCCGCTGGGGATGATGGCGGCGAGGTTGGAAGTGCGGGTTCACTTAGTGACGGCGGCGGCAAGTGCTACGCAGAACGTGATCACGGCCGTGAATCGCGCTGGTGTGCACGTGGACGACACCGTCTTTGAGCCGCTGGCGGCGGCCGATTCCGTGCTGCGCGCCGACGAACGCGAGCTGGGAGTTTGCCTCGCCGACATCGGTGCGGGATCTACAGAGCTAGTTGTTTTTGTCCAGGGCGCGGTCGCTTATACGGGAGTGATTCCGGTCGGCGGGGATCACTTCACCAGTGATTTGTCGATGGGTATGTGCACGCCGTTAGCGGAGGCAGAGAAGATCAAGAAGATTTTTGGGAACGCGATTGTGACGTTGATTCCGGAAGGGAACGAAGTGGAGGTGCCATCGGTGGGCGATCGGCCTTCGCGTTTGCTACCGCAGCGGTTGGTGGCGGAAATCCTCGAGCCGCGGGCGCGCGAGCTTTTTGAAATGATGCGGGAGAATCTGCGGCAGAGTGGCATGTTCGACGCATGCCTGGCGGGTATTGTACTCAGTGGCGGCGGCTCGCGGCTGCCGGGAATTTTCGATGTAGCCGAGTCTGTGTTGAGGCGTCCGGTCCGGCTGTCGTGGCCTACACCTCTGGCAAAAATGCCTGTCACGCTGGCCGAGCCGGAGTATGCCACGTTGATCGGGATGGTGAACTACGGGCAGCGGGCGCGTGTGGCGCGCGGGTTTCAGGGAGATCGGTGGGGATCGAGATTGAAGGCGATGTTGGTGGGGTAGGGCGGCAGAGACAAAGATGTTCTTCGCGCTCTTTGCGGATTTTCTCCGCGGCGTTTGCGGTTAAATGCTTGCGACTTAGCTCAAAAAGCTTTTAACCGCGAAGTTCGCCAAGAAAAGGCCGCAAAGCTCGCAAAGGGAAGCAATCTAAATCAGGTGGACTATATGAAAAACGATCCAACGAAAAACGATTCGAGCATTCGCATCAGCTTCAACGAGGAACCTCTTAACGATGCCAAGATTAAGGTGATTGGTGTGGGTGGTGGCGGCGGCAACGCGGTGAACCGCATGATCGATGCTGGAGTTGAGGGCATCGAGTTCATCGTGGCCAACACGGACTTGCAGGCGCTTCGTATGTCACGAGCGCCGGTGAAGCTGCAGCTCGGAGTGAAGCTCACCAATGGGCTGGGCGCGGGTGCGAATCCCGAGGTCGGCCGGAAGGCGGCTCTCGAGGATTCAGACAAAATTATCGAAGCACTCGAAGGCGCTGACATGGTGTTCGTTACGACTGGCCTGGGCGGCGGCACAGGCACGGGGGCGGCGCCAATCATCGCATCACTGGCTTGCGAGATGGGGGCCCTTACGGTCGCAGTTGTCACCAAGCCATTTTCCTTTGAAGGCCGGCGGCGCATGACGCAAGCCGACCGCGGCATCGCCGAACTGATGGAATCGGTGGACACGACCATCGTGATCCCCAACGAGAAGTTGCTGGCGGTGGCGGAGAATGCGGGATTTTTCGAATCGTTCCGCGTCGCTGACGATATTTTGCGACAGGGCGTTCAGGGAATTTCCGACATCATTACGATTCCCGGCATCATCAACCGCGACTTCGCCGATGTGAAGACCATCATGGCTCGCATGGGTTACGCGGTGATGGGAACGGCGACGGCCAGCGGACAGATGCGCACTATTGAAGCGGCGCAGCGCGCCATCGCGTCGCCGCTGCTCGAGGCGGGCGCAATCGATGGAGCGCGCGGCATTCTGATCAACATCACGGGATCCTCTTCGCTGAAGCTGGCTGAAGTGCAGCAGGCTTGCAGCATCATCCAGAGCGCGGCGCACGAGGATGCGAACATTATTTTCGGCGCGGTGCTGGATGAAAAGATGAAAGATGCGGTGAAGATTACGGTGATTGCCACTGGCTTCCGCGAGATTCCGCGAGGGCAGCGGAAGGCGGAGACGCATCACTCGTTTGCCGCAACGCATGACGATGCAATGGATTTCCCCGAGTCGGCCGAAGTGCCGTCATTCGAGGAACCCATGCCTGCCCGAATGGTGGAAGAACAGAGGAGGGAAGAATCCGCGCCGTCTCCGTTTGCCGCGGCGCATGCGAGCGCGGAAGTAATTTCGCTCGACACGATGCGCAGCGCGATGGTGGCAAACTTCGAACAAGAGGACCTGGATGTTCCTGCGTTTCTGCGGAAACGCGGCGAAGTGATGTGAGCGCAGGTCCGGTGCCACAGAGGGAAAAGATTTTCCCACGGGCAGTACCTTTACAGTCATCAGGTAACACGTTACTGAGGCAGCGGTACCGAAGTTTGTTCGCATTTAAGTACTTGTTCCATAATGGGTTAGATCGAAATTAACGTTTGTGTCGAGAAAAACTTTGTTATTGCCTCAAGTGCCCTAACTCTCGTAGTATCGCGAAGATGGCTAAAGTTACCGGTCCCGCCGGTGGCTGGCAGTCTTCGTGCATCAAAACAGGTAGGAATCCGGGGAAACAAGAAGATGTGCAAGTTGGGAGCGCGCTGCCTTCGTCTGATGGTGATGCTGAGTGGGTTGGTGCTGGCACCGGGGATCTGGGCAGCGCACGTCAACCCGCATTCCTTGAATACCAGCAAGCCTAAATCCACGCAAAAGGTGAGCGAGACCCAGCACACCAAGCGCCGCATGCGTCACTTGGCGCGCAGTCGTGGTACCAACGCACGCACCGCCAGCCTGACGCGAACCTCAACCGGACGAACGGGCGTCAGCACTCGCCGCCACAGTTATCATGAGCGCTTCTTCATGAGTTCTTTTGCCGAGGGGATCACAGGCGGAGATATCGCGGACGGCGAAGATCCAGTTGTGCGCCAGGCAGCCGTCGATGCATTGGGAAATATGAACGGGACCGTGGTAGCGATTGAACCGACCAGCGGACGAGTGCTGGCGATGGTGAATCAGAAGCTGGCACTGTCGAGCGGCGCTCAGCCTTGCTCGACCATTAAACTTTCCGTGGCCCTGGCGGCGTTGAATGAAGGCTTGGTCTCCAAGGAGACTGAAGTTCCGCTCGGGGGCCGCAGCCGGATGAATCTTACCGAAGCGCTGGCGCACTCCAACAACGCGTATTTCGAAGCGCTGGGACGCAAGCTGGGATTTGAAAAGGTCGCTTACTATGCCCATGAGTATGGTCTGGGTGAGTTGGCTGGCTATGACATTCCGGGTGAGCAAATCGGAACGTATCCCGATGAAGTGATTCCCGAAAAATTGGGCGGCGTCGGCAAAATGTGTTCGTTTGGTGAAGGCATTTCCATGACGCCGCTACAGTTGGGCGCAATGGTTTCGGCCATCGCAAACGGGGGCACTCTTTATTACTTGCAGCATCCCACTACCCCGGAAGAGATCGCGGACTTCCAGCCGCGCATCAAGCGGCAACTCGACATCGCACCACTGATTCCGGAGATTTCTGTCGGGATGGCGGGGGCAGTGCAGTACGGAACCGCCCGGCGTCTCGGCCTCAATTTTAACGAAGAAGAAATTCTGGGCAAGACCGGCACTTGTTCTCACGCGGGTACTCGCTTCGGTTGGTTTGCCTCCTATGCGAACACCAGCAGCGGGCGCATCGTTGTTGTGGTTTTCCTGCAGGGCGGGCGTCCTACATTTGGCCCCAAGGCGGCTGAGATTGCCGGCCACATGTACCGCAATCTCTACGACCACAATTTCTTCATTGCCGGCGCGCCAAGGTCTTCGGACACAGCTACATCCGGCCCCGCCAGCACGACACCCTAGTCTCGACTCTTAGCTTCACTTTTCCAAAAGGCCTCTCTTTTCACACAGAGGCCTTTTCTTGGCCCCGTGTGGAGTTCACAAGCTTAGAGTCTTCTCACACGGTGAACCCGAATCCTGCCGATAAGGAGCATAGAGGGTTAGCAGACGCGTGGTCGGGCTGCCGCTGCCCTCGCGGACTGGTGAAAGTTGGCTGAGATGGCTGTGGGCCAAAGATGAATTCGACGATCTTACTAAGCGGCAGCTACGACTATAGGCTGGTCGCACTCTCCGTCGTGCTGGCGCTATTTGCCTCCTATGCTGCGCTCGATCTCGCGGGACGCGTGACCGCAGCACACGGATGGGTTCGAGCCATCTGGCTGAGCGGTGGTGCGTCGGCGATGGGACTGGGAATCTGGGCGATGCACTATGTTGGCATGCTCGCCTTAACCATGCCGATGCCGGTTTCTTATCATCTTCCTACCGTTGTGCTTTCGCTGTTGGCGGCGATCGGCGCCTCAGGAGTGGCGCTATTCGTAGTCAGCCGCGCGAAAATGAGTGCCGGGCAGGGAATCGCGGGGAGCGTAGTCATGGGCGGGGGGATTGCGGCCATGCACTATATCGGCATGACTGCCATGCGCTGCCCGGCGGTGATTGTTTACGACCGCGGAATTGTAGCGCTGTCGATTGCGCTGGCCATCGTAATCTCTTTCGTGGCTCTGCATCTTACCTTCCGGCTGCGGGACGAAAACCGGACGAGCCGGCGGAAAGTCATCAGCGCGCTGGTCATGGGCAGCGCGATTCCCTTGATGCAGTACACGGGCATGTGGGCCGCGACTTTTCAGCCTTCCGCGGTTGCGCCCGATCCCACAAACGCAATTGGCATTTCCGCGCTCGGTGTCGTGGCGATCAGCGGGAGCAGCTTTCTGGTGTTGGGAGTGGCGATTGCCTCATCGTTAGTCGACCGGTTCGTGATGGTCCAAAAAGACGATTTAAAGATGGCTCGGCAGCATGAGTTGTATTTCCGGACGCTGGCCGAAACCGTTCCCGAAATCATGTGGACCGCCACCCCCGATGGCGTGGACGACTACTTCAACCCGAAATGGTTTGACTATACGGGGATGACGTTCGAACAAAGCTGGGGCACGGGTTGGACTGCGGTCGTACATCCCGATGACCTGGCCCCGTGCTTGGCGAGCTGGGAAAATGCGCGAAGGAGTGGAGAATCTTACGATGTGCAGTATCGCCTGCGAGGGAAAGATGGAGCGTACCGATGGTTCCTTGGTCGAGCCAATCCCATTCGCAGCCCGGAAGGGAAGGTTGTGAAATGGTTCGGCACCTGTACTGACATCGAAAATCAAAAGCAAAGCCAACAGATTCTGGAAGAGCAAATCCTGGAACGGACCATACAACTGGGAGAGACGAATACCCGGCTCGAGGAGGAGATGCTGGAGAAAGACTGTGCCCGCAAGGAACTCGATCAGCAGAATGCGCACATGATGAAAGATCTGGAGAAACGCTCGGAGCGGGCGACGATGCTGGCGAAGATGGGGGAGCTGTTGCAGAGTTGCGTCAGTTTGGAGGAAGTGGTGGCAGCCGCCCTTGGTTTTGCGCCCAAGATATTTCCCACCGCGCGGGGTGCGATGTCGCTCCTGAACGCCTCGCGGAGCCTGGCCGAAGTTTGCGGCTCCTGGACCGGTTGCCAGCTTGCCGCGATGGAGTTCGAACCCATTTCCTGCTGGGCTCTGCGCACGGGACACCCGCACCTGGTGGTGGCCGGCGATTCGACCGCTCCGTGCGCCCACGCTTCAGGCGTGAAGCATACTTACTTATGCATTCCGATCCTGGCGCAGGGGGAAACCCTGGGTATCCTGCACCTGCAGGCTACGGATGAGGAGCCGCAACTCAATGCATCGGAACTCTCGTTCAAGACAACGTTCGCGGCACAGGTGGGATTATCCATCACCAACATAAGGCTGCGAGAAGCGCTGCGAACTCAGTCTGTGCGCGACGCCTTGACCGGGCTCTATAACCGGCGGTATCTGGAAGAAGTATTGGAACGCGAGGTTCGGCGCGCGTCGCGGGCGGCGCAGTCGCTTGGAATTCTCATGATCGACTTAGACCATTTCAAGAAGTTCAACGATACCTATGGGCACGACGCTGGGGATGCGGTGCTGCGCGAAATCGCAGTGTCGCTGACCAAGGGCATTCGGGCCGAGGACTTCGTGTGCCGGTTCGGCGGAGAAGAATTTGTCGTTATCCTGCCGACTGCGGACCTGGCAAGCTCGCAAGCGCGAGCCGAGCGCTTGCGGTTGAAAACCAAGGAACTGACCATGCTGCACCAGGGCAGATCGATGGGAATGATCACCATCTCGGTCGGAGTGGCCGCGTTCCCCGAACACGGGGAATCGCCGAAGGAGCTAATGGCTGCGGCCGATGCGGCGCTCTACGAGGCTAAACGCGGAGGCCGTGACCAGGTCGTGACGGCAGCGGAGAAAAAGGATGAGGAGTTGGCAGTGCCCGCCGCCGCAGAATCCGCTGCCAGTTGGAGTTAAATCGTCACAAACTGTCTTCCCGAGCGAAGCGAGGGATCTTGGTGTTTGCCTCGGCCGCCACTCCTTTGCCCTGCCGGCAAGAACCAAGATCCCTCGCTTCGCTCGGGATGACACCTAAGATTTATTTATTTCTTTCGCTCGTCGCGCTCGACCACGCCGTCCTTGATATTGACGATGCGATGCGCGTATTCGGCGATGTCGTGCTCGTGGGTGACCAGCACAATCGTATTGCCTTCACCATGCAGGCGGTCGAACAACGCCATGATTTCGTTTCCGGTTGCCGAATCGAGGTTGCCCGTAGGTTCGTCAGCAAGAATGATCGACGGGCGATTGACCAGGGCTCGGGCGACGGCCACGCGCTGCCGCTGGCCGCCGGAGAGTTCATTCGGCTTGTGCGTCATGCGCGATTCCATGCCGACCGCCGTCAATGCGCCCTTGGCGCGTTCCGTACGTTCGTCGGTGGGAACACCCGCGTAAATCAGGGGCAGCTCCACGTTGTGAAGAGCGGTGGCGCGGGCCAGCAGGTTGAAAGTCTGGAACACGAAGCCGATCTCCTTGTTGCGGATGCGCGCCAGTTCGTCATCATCGAGTTCACTCACCAACTGGCTGTTCAGCCAGTACTCGCCCTTGGTGGGCGTGTCGAGGCAGCCGATCAGATTCATCAGAGTCGATTTGCCCGAGCCCGAGGGACCCATGATTGCCACATACTCGCCGCGCTCAATGCGCAGGTTGACGCCGCGCAGGGCGTGTACCTGCTGCTCCGAGCCCATGTCGTAAGTCTTCCAAAGATCGAGGGCCGCGATCATGCACGATTGCGGCGAAGCTGCGAGGGTGGTTTGGGGCATGCTGATTACTTCGGCGGTAGCCATGTTTTTCTCCTGCTCCGGTGCCACTGAGTTCTCCGTGTTTAAATTCGATTCCCTGGGCTCCGTTGAATGTCGAGCGAAATCCTCGGTTCTAAGCCTGCGGTTCGAGACCCTGCTCCGGCTCTTCCGTTGGACGGATGAAGACCGCGAACGTCATTACGATTCCTCTTCTTTCTTGGGAACCGAGTTGTCGATTTTCACAGTACTTCCAGAACGCAGTGTGCGCAAAATCTTGTAACTGCCGGTAATCACTTCGTCACCCTCCTTCAATCCATCCAGCACTTCGATGTCGCTGGTGCCGGTGATGCCGGTGCTGACGGGAACGAATTCGGCTTTCTTGTTGCGGATGACGAAGACGCCCTGGATATCCTGCTGCTGATCCTTCTTCGATGTTTCTTTGGGAGCGGGCGCGGCGGCATGCACGGAGCCTGGGGTGGACTTCTCCTGCTCCAACTGCGCTTTGCTGCGAAGCGAGAGCGATTGAATGGGTATGGATAGCACGCTGGTGCGCGCGGCTGTCGTAATCTTGGCGGTGGTCGAGAGCCCGGGCCGTAGATCCTGCGGCGGATCGTTCACCGTCACTACTACTTTGAAATCTTTCGCTTCTTCGCTCGCCGTGGTTTGCTGCGATGTGGCGACGCCGGTAGAGCGGACGATGGCGTTGTCTCCAATCTCGGAAACGGTGCCGTGAAAAATTTTCTTCGGAATGGCGTCGATGGTGACATCGGCAGGTTGACCGAGGTGTACGTTGACGATGTCGGTTTCATCCACCTTTACTTCAGCGGTGATGACGGACATATCGGCGAGCGTCATCAGCGTGCTGCCGAGAGCATTTTGAATTCCGATGACGACGGACTCGCCCTCGCGTACGGGCAAGTTTGTGATGACGCCATCGTAGGGCGCGGAGTAAGTGGTTTTCTGCAGCACGTCTGCCACGCGAGTGAGATTGGCGCGGGCCTGAGAAACGTGGCGGTCGGCGGAATCGTTCTGAGCCTTCGCCTGGGCGACGCGCGCCCGAGCTTGTACCAGTCCGGAATCGGCGGTGGCCCAGGCGTTTCGGCGCATATCGAAGTCGGATTTTGAGATCAGCCCATCTTTAAAGAGATCTTGGGCGCGAGCCCAGTCGAGCTTGTTGCGGTCGTAATCGCCCTGGGCGCGTTGGAGGTCAGCATCGGCAGTGTTGAGCGCCGCGGCGGCGGCAATTGCATCGGTCTCCGCGGCCTGCACCGAGGCTTGGCCGGCGCTCACGTCCGCCGTGGACTGCACGTTTTCCAGTTGCGCCAGCAATTGTCCCTTCTTTACGCGATCGCCTTCCTTCACGTACAGGTGGGTGATCTTTCCATAGGCATTGGCGCCGATGTTGACGTAAGTCTTGGGCTTAATTTCTCCCGAAGCGCTCACCACCGAGGACAAGTCCTGGCGCTGGACTTTTCCCGTCTGCACCGTGACCACGTTCTTGCCACTCTGACGCACCGTAGCCGTGACGATGATGGCGAGCAGCACCACCGCGCCGACTCCGATCGCGATTTTTTTCCAAGGTTTCATTGTCTCCGTCACTGTCACTTCTGTGATAGCCCGGGCTGCCTACCCCCTCGGCCTGCAGGTCGAAGAGTATCTCGATCCCCCAGTTCGCCCCCAGCCAGCCGGGTTCCACCGGTCTGACGGACACATCTTCTAATACGATCCCGGTGACAGGAAAGTTCCGTCAGAGACGGCTAACTACGACCTACGGGGGAATCCAAGAACCGATGGCATCGGACCCGGAACGGTAATTATAGCGCGGTCCAGCCGCTAGAATCATATTGACAGTGGTTACATTATCCAGCAAGATTGGTGGGCTCGATTCTGCTTTCTCCCTCCCCTCGCCAATCGAGTCAGTTCCTTCGCACATTATCTTGGAGACCTTCATGAGTATCTTGCGCGCTTTCTACGTTGTTACGCTCGTCTTAGCCGCTTGTTTGCAGACTGGGGCGGTGGCCCCTCCCGCGCCTGCGCCGTGGGCGCAACTGGCCGAATTAACTGCATCCGATGGAACTCAGGGCTATGGCCTGGGATATTCAACTGCTATTAGTGGCAACACTGTCGTTACCGGATCGATCGGGGAGCCGGTGGTTTACGTGTTCGTCAAGCCGAGCAGCGGATGGGCCACCATGACCCAGAGCGCCGAGTTAACCGCTTCGGATGGAACGGGATTTGGGGCCGTAGCCACTAACGGCGACACGATTGTCGCAAGAAACTCTGTGGACTCGGCGGTTTATGTATTTGTCAAGCCCGCAAATGGCTGGACGAACATGACTGAGACAGCCATTCTCAGTTCCTCTGATCAGGCTGCAGACCTCGGCATTTCAGTTTCGATTAGCGGCAATACAATAGTTGCGGGGTCGGGCGGAGCGCAGAATGGAAATGGAGCCAGCACGGCGTACGTGTTCGTGAAGCCATCGAGCGGTTGGGCAAACATGACCGAGACTGCGGAATTGACCGCATCTGATGGAGGCGGGCCTTTCTCTGCCGTAGCTGTAAGTGGCAATACCGTAGTTGTTGGTGCCTTCGGAGCGATTGTGGGGGGAAACTATCAGCAGGGCGCGGCCTACGTTTATGTGAAGCCCACCAGCGGCTGGGCGAGCACGACCGAAAATGCCAAACTGACGGCTTCGGATGGGGCAGCAAATGACGAACTGGGAACATCGGTTGCCATTAACGGTGGCACGGTGATCGCGGGGGCACCACTTGCTAAGATCGGCAGCCACCAATTCCAAGGGGCAGCGTACGTGTTCGTGAAGCCCGTAACTGGCTGGACGAGCATGAACCAAACCGCCAAACTGACCGCTTCCGACGGCAGGTATAAGTCCGAGCTAGGAGCGTCCGTGTCTATCAGCGGCAACACGGTAGTCGCCGGTGCGCCGGATCAACATCTCGGGACAAATCAGCTACAGGGAGCGGCCTACATCTATACGATGCCAACAGCGGGGTGGGCAAACAAAACCCAGAACGTGAGGCTTACGGCGTCAGATGGTTCGGGGGCTCTCGCCACTTCGGTTTCAATCAGCGGACGCACGGTGGCGGCAGGCGCCCCGGGCGTCAACATTGGAAACAATAAGGCCCAGGGCGCGGTATACGTGTTCGGCACCACGCAAAGCAAGAGCGCGGCCGGCCGTCCGAAAAGTGCAACCCTTGCTCGGAAGTCCGGGTCGTGAGTGTGACGCGCTACTAGGGCAACCCGCAGGCCGCTTCGCCGCATCCAGCCAACTGATCGGTTCCAAGTGCTCAATCCACTCTTCTAACGCGACTTAACCTTGCTTTCGCTCAATCGGGAGCCTAAAATGGGAACGCGTATCGTCTTAGGAGTCCCTCTCATGGTTCGGGTTGGTTCACGTTATCTTTCTTCTCTGTTTGTTGTGGCGGTAGCGGCCGGCATGGCTGTCCCCGCTCGCGCCCAAAGCGATAAGCCGGCTGCCTCGAACCCGCCTGCCGCCAGCGCGACGCCTTCAGGAACGCAATCCTCTAATGCGACCGTGACCAGTTCTCAGGCGCAGCCGACGGATGAGATCGATCCGCTCAAGCGCTCGCCCACGGAGAAGCAGAAGAAAGCGCAGAAGAAGTCTCTCAACGTCGAACTTACCAAGGTTTACAAGAAGTGGCTGAACGAGGACGTGGTCTGGATCATCACCGACGAAGAACGGCAGGCCTTCAAACAGCTCTCCAACGACGAAGAGCGCGACAACTTTATTGAAGCTTTCTGGCAGCGTCGCGATCCCACTCCGGACACTGAAGAGAACGAATACAAAGAAGAGCACTACCGGCGCATCGCCTACGCCAACGAGCATTTTGCCGCCGGCATCCCAGGATGGAAGAGTGATCGCGGACGAATGTACATAATGTACGGACCGGCGGATGAAGTGGAATCGCATCCTTCTGGCGGATCGTATGAACGTCCCATGGAAGAGGGTGGCGGCTCGACTTCTACTTTCCCCTTTGAAAGCTGGCGCTACCGCTACCTCGAAGGCATCGGGCAGGAAGTAATCATTGAGTTCGTCGACACCTGCATGTGCGGCGATTACCACATGACCATCGACCGCTCGGAGAAGGATGCACTCAAATACACGCCGAATGCGGGTTTGACGCTCTACGAGCAAATGGGCATGTCCAGCAAGGCGAATCGATTCAACGGTGGCGGGCTGGAGCAGTTGGGAAATGGCCCGATGAGTTCGAGCCTGCAAACCAAACAGTTCGACCGGCTCGAGCAGTTTGCGAAGTTGCAGGCGCCGCCGCCCATCAAGTTCAAGGATCTGGAAGAAATCGTCAACACCAAGCTGATCACGAACCTGATGCCTTTCGATGTGCGCTCAGATTTTGTGAAAGTCACGGGCGACACCGTGCTGGTGCCGATTACGATCCAGGTGAAATATCGCGATATCACGTTCGCGAACAAAGACGGAGTGCAGCGCGGCACTATCAATATTTTTGGCCGCGTCACCACCCTGACCGGGCGCATTGTGCAGACTTTTGAAGATACGGCTCAAGTGGACGTTCCCGCAGAGTTGCTGCCTCGCACCGCGGAAAATTCCTCTGTGTACTGGAAGGCTCTTCCGCTGCGTCCCGGACGCTATAAGGTGGAGATCGCGGTAAAAGATGTGAACGGCGACCGCAAAGGCTTGTGGAGCCGCGGCATAGTGGTTCCCGAGTACTCCGACGACAAGCTCTCGACCTCCTCGCTGATCGTGGCCGATCAAATGGAAGCCGTACCCACGAAGGATGTGAGCACGGGAAGTTTCGTCATTGGCCTGACGAAGGTGCGGCCACGAGTGGCCCCGGCGGACGGGAAGCCTGCGCTGTTTAAACGCAGCCGCGACCAGAAGGTAAACTTCTGGATGCAGGTCTATAATCTGGGCGTGGACGAGAAGACGCATAAGGCTTCGGCCACGTTCGAGTTTGATATCGTCAACGTGGCTACCAACAAACCCGTGGTCCAGAAGACGGAATCCACTGACACGATGGGGAATGTAGGCGAGCAGGTGACGTTACAGAAGTCGATTGCCTCGGCGAATCTGCAGCCGGGTGTATATCGGATCGAAATCAAGGTGAACGATAACATCTCCAAACAGACGGCGGATCCTTCGGCGACGTTTGCTGTTGAATAAGATCCGCTTGAGGTTGATAATAACGAGCTGTTTGGATCCCAGGGGGTGGGAGTGAAGCTTCGCCAGCTCGGAACTTGGGCGGTGATCGTCGCGTTGTCGCTTCCTGCATGGGCGGCGGAGCGGCCAGGGGCGATCTCGGGATATGTGCGCGATGCCTCGGGCATTCCCCAGATGGGAGCCGTGGTCGAGATCATCGGTACCGCTGCTCATACCTTCACCGTATTCACTGACGGCGCCGGATTCTATTCCGCCAAGGACTTGCTGCCCGGGTTATACACGGTTAAAGTTTCGGCTCCATCGTTCCTTCCCGCCTGGCGTGACAAAGTTGGATTGCGTCCCGGCGCCAGCACTCATCTGAACATCACTTTGAACACGCTGCTGAATGTGCTGCGCGTGGGTCCGATGCGAGGCACCGCCGATGACGACGATTGGAAATGGACCTTGCGTTCGGTGGCGAATCGTCCCGTTCTCCGCGTGTTCGACGATCCATCAATCAACGACCTTGCGCCAACCGGCGACAAATCAGATCATGATACGAAGGCCAGCCTCTCGTTCCTGGCCGGTTCGGCGGCTGGTGGCTACGGCAGCGGCTCAGACATGAGCACCGCTTTTTCGGTGGAGCGTTCCATTTTCTCCGCGGATCGTGTGGGTATCAGCGGTAACGTCGGCTACGGCACGGGCCTTCCCGCCGCCATCGTGCGGGCTACCTATTCGCATCGGATGATTGACGGTTCGGGACCTTCGATGGGAGTGACTGTGCGTCGCTTTGCGCCCTCCGACCCGAATCTGGGGAATGCCTCGCTGCAAGCGGTAGCCTTTTCCGCCGCCGACGATTTGAATCTCGGCGACGTGGTGGAACTGAAATTCGGCAGCGAAGTCCAGACTGTTCAGTTCCTCGGACGGGTCACCGCCTTCCGTCCCTATGGTTCTGTAAACTTGCATGTCTCTCCGAACACTGTGGTGGGATACGCCTATTCGACCTCGTTGCCGAACACGCGTAACGATAAGGGTTTCGATTCGGCGCCCGCGGACTTAAGCGAAACCGATCCTCGTGTCAGCCTGGCCAACTTCGCCACCAAGCTGGAAAGCGCTCATCACCACGAACTAAATGTTTCCCGGCGCATTGGCAAAAACAACATGCAAGTCGCGGTTTTTAGTGATCGCGTAAATAACACCGCCCTGCTCGGCACTGGGGCAGTCACTGCGGTTGGTGGGAATCTGTTGCCGGATGTCTACTCGGGCACATTCACTTATGCCGGCGATACGCTGAACGCCAACGGCCTGCGCGTCGTCCTCGAGCGCAAGCTTTGCTCCGATCTCACGGCGACGTTGGACTACGCCTACGGTGGTGTTCTAGACCTCGCCAAGCCTGACGTCGAGATTCAGGATGTGCGCCAGTGGATTACGACGCAGCGCCGCCAGGCCGTGGCCGCTAAGTTCAGCGGAACAATGCCCCGCACCCACACTCGCTGGATCGCGTCTTACCGCTGGATCAACGGTCCCGCGTTGACTCCCGTGGATATGTTCAACTCATCCCCGGGGCAGAGCGATCCATTTTTGAACCTTTTTATCCGGCAACCCATCCCAACCCTTGGCTTCCTGCCGGCCCACATGGAAGCGCTGGTTGACCTGCGCAACCTCCTCGCGCAAGGCTACGTTCCGGTCATGGGCCAGGATGGCCAGACGGTTTACCTAGTGCAGTCGGCCCGGTCCGTGCGCGGCGGCGTGACTATTACTTTCTAAGCGAGGCCCGATTCCAAGCCAAGCCGAAATCCCGCAAATCACTTAGGATCAATAAATTCGATGGCCTGAATCACAAAACAATGTGACAACCTGCATGTCCAATTCTGATTTTCATAGACTCCCAGAAAAAGTATCCCGCATATCGTATTCACTCTGGTTCGCCCACGATTAAATCATTGAAAAATATAGGCAATAGGGGATACTACTCTTTGGCTAGAAACATGCCATCACGAGTGGTTAAGCATTCGCAAGGTTGAAGTGTTCCTAAAATGAATTTTCTGCTTGGAGGGTTTAGATGCGACGCATAGGGGCTGCTGTTGTCGTGATTCTACTGGTTGCGGTTGCGGGTTACAGTCAGACCTTCCGCGGTGCCATCAACGGCACGGTCACCGATCCATCCGGCGCGATGGTAGCCAACGCCAACGTAAAGGCGACGAATGTCGCCACTGACGTCTCCATTGTCGCCACCACCACCAGTGACGGAGGGTTCTCCTACCAGGATCTTCCGCTCGGCACCTACAAGATCACGGTTACGGCGGCGGGGTTTCGACCGGTCACGGTGGATAACGTTACTGTGACAGCCGGAAACGCTTACACGCTGCCGGTGAAGTTGACGGTAGGCTCGGCGGGGACAACGGCCGTCGAGGTTTCTGCGGCGGCGCTGAGCCTCGATACCACCACCGCGGCGCAAGACAATATTCTGCCAACTGAGTCCGTGCAGAATGTGCCCATGAACGGACGTGACTTCACTCAGTTCGCCGCGGTTCAGCCCGGCTACGGCGGGTATTCGGTTGGCGGTTTCGGTTCGTTGAACGGCACTCGCGCCAATCAGATGAACTGGCAGATTGACGGCGTCGACAACAACGACTTTTGGCACAACATTCCCGCCGTGAACCAGGGCGGTGTGTCAGGCATCGCCGGCGTCATTATGCCTCTTGATGCCATCGATGAGTTCTCCGCTCAGACCGCGTCCAATGCTGAAGGCGGACGCAACGCTGGCGGCATCGTCAACGTCGTACTGAAGTCGGGCACCAACCTGATTCACGGCTCCGCCTACTACTTTAACCGCAACACCGCTTTTGGCGCGGCTACGCCTTTTTTCAATCCCAGCACATTCCCGGCTGGGGTCTCCACCTCGAAGCCACCGCTGCGGAACGAGAACTATGGCTTCTCGTTGGGCGGTCCCATCATTAAGGACAAGACATTCTGGTTCATTACCTTTGAGAAGCAGAAGTACACGATTGGCCTTTCTGGTCTGAACACGGAACCTTCGGGGGCGTACCAGACAGAAGCGCTCAACCTGATCGCTAACACAGGCAACGTCTATGGTAACTACGGGTTCGCCGTGGCCCCGAACTCTATCTCGACACAGCTGATGGCGAACCTGTGGCCAAGCTTGATCAATAACTTGCCAGCGCAGCACGGGAATTATTTCGCGACCAATCCTTCGATTGGTTACAGCTACAATGGCTTAATCAAGTTTGACCACAACTTTACGGAAAAGCACCATTTCAATATCCGCTGGTTTGGCGGTCAGGGCGACCAGATCGCGCCACTCGGGGGCAGCGCTGCGCTGGCAACCGCGAGTTCGAACTTGCCCTTCTACTTCGAGAAAGCTCCCATTCACGTCTACAACTACGCCGCCACTCTGAATTCGGTCCTGACCCCACGCATGACCAACCAGCTTCTCTTTGGCGTGAACTACTTCAACCAGACCTTCAACGACGCCAACCACAGCTTCGACACGGCTTCTTATGGTTTGGCTCTCAGTCCGGGTGCCCTCATCAAGGGCAAGCCGATCTTGGGCGCTCCGAATATTCAGATTGGCGGATTCGAGCAAGTCGGACTCTCTCCGCCCCAGGGTCGTAACGACATCACCGGTATGTTGGCGGACATTGTGTCCTACAATGTTGGCAAGCACCAGTTCCGGTTCGGCGGCGAAATCCGCCAGGGACATGTGGACGAGTTTTATTTCCGCCACTCCCTCGGGAAATTCGTGTTTGATGGTTCACAGGGGCCGTGGAACTCGACAAACTTTGGGACTTGTGACCCCAGAATCTACGCACCAGCTGCGACGCTGCCGGCGGGCTGCGCTACTTTGGCTGCGGATCCCAACATCGCATCCTTGGCCGATTTTCTGGCAGGTTACTTCCAGTCGTCCGGGATCGCGGTTGGCAATGCGGAAAGAAAGGTCGTTGTCAACGGTATCGACTTCTTCGGACAGGATGCGTGGCAGGTCACGCGCAGGCTTAATATTAACTGGGGTCTGCGGTGGGACTATTTCGGCCCTCTGCACAGCAGCGGTACCAGCGATTTGGCTGTCTTTATTCCGTCGGCTGGCGCCACCAAGGTCGGCCAAATCTTCCCGCCTGACAAGAACAACTTCGCTCCTCGAGTGGGATTCGCCTATCAGCCGACGAGCAGGGAAGACCTGGTCGTTCGCGGAGGCATCGGTGTCTATTACGACCAGATCAACATGAATCCGTTTCTCGACTTCCGTCCGCCAAACAATGCTGATGGACTTGAGGACAACCCGGCCGGGCCACACCCTGTGTCAACCTATGCCTTGGGGGCGTTCGCGAATGTCCAAAACGTCGCCAACACGAACAACATCACCTACAATAATTTCCAGTGGCAGCCGAATTCGAACATCTATCCGGGTGTTGCTACGTGCGTGACGGGCAACGTTGCTACTGATCCCAACTGCGGCAGCTCAATCTTCGACGTATTCTCCGTCAACCAGAACTTCCGCACCCCCTATTTCTTCCAGTACAACCTGAATGTTCAGAAGAGCTTCGGAAACGGGATGGCAGTTTGGCAGGTAGGGTACGTGGGCAGCGAGGGCCGCAAGCTCTCGGTCATGCTGAACATCAACCAGTTTGGACAGCTTACACCGCAGTTTCCCAACTACGGAGGCGTCAACCAGCTCAACAGTATCGGCACGTCCAACTACAACGCGCTCCAAAGCACTTTGCGGTTGCGAGCCTGGCACGGGTTGAGTTCCTCAATCGCCTACACTTGGGCCCACGCGCTGGACGAAATCACCGCCTACCGCGGCGCTCTGCCCTTCGACAGCACGAACCTGAAAGCAGAGTACGGCAATGGCGATTTCGATACCCGCCATAACTTCTCCGCCACTCTTACCTGGGACATCCCCGGATCGGAGCACGGCCCGAGGTGGCTGACGCACGGCTGGGCTGTCAACAGCCTCATGACTTTCCACGGCGGACAGCCCCTCGATCAGTTCCGCGCGGGTGTCGACATTATCGGAGACCCATTCGCTGGCGTGTCACATAGTTTCGTCAAAACGGCGGCCTTCACTGGCGTGCACTGGATTAATCCGGCTGCGTTCTGTGTCAACGACGCGACAGCCGGCGCTGGAAAGGGCACTTGTGCGGGTGGCGGATCCGGCATTTTCGGCGGCGACCTGCGCCGGAACCAGATTTATGGTCCTAAGTTTTCCGACGTGGATGTATCTGTTTTCAAGAACATTCCAATCACCGAACGCGTCAGGGCTCAGTTCCGGGTCGAGCTCTTTAACCTCTTCAACCATATCAACCTGGCTTCCGGCGTGGGTGCTACCAGCCCGGGCAACGGCGCCATCACCGACACCATCGGCGACTTCAACGGAGCTCCTGGAATAGGGCCCGGCGAGGCTTTCAACATGCAGCTGGGATTGAAGATCCTTTTCTAGGCTCTTCCGATCCCAGGCATCGCACCCTGTTGCCCCTGCCGCCAGCGCGGCGGGGGCTTTTCTTTGACTCAATGAATTTAAACTGTAAGATACTCTTGCGAACAAGGTCCGGGAAACGTCAACAAGGCATAGTCCACAGAAAAATCGGCACTAATTATTACCGAAAATCTTCAGCGGCATCTTGACAACGAACATCGTAGGATGGTAATCCTTCCCTCACCTAAGCGGAGTGTCTGCGCATTTAGACGGAGAAGGGAGTTCAGGCACCGCCGCCACCTATAACCTGCGTCGAACCCCGGCGCACGGTCCTACTACATCGCTAGCTCTGTCCGTGGCGGCCCCCATTGGTCTGCCACGAGGAGTCCACTCGACTCACCCTTGTTGGGGAGTCACTCTCTAAATAGGCAACTCACCGTTCGTTGCAAAGGAGAAATTTCATGAACAATAGGGTGCTTCTGCGGTTAGCCTTGCTTGTGACAACGGCCGCCGCTTGCTGCAATGTCGCGTCCGCGCAGATGCCGACTAACATGACACTGTGGGGAACAGAGACTCAAGTGTGGGGGAACTGTCATTTCAATCAAAGAACAGGTAACTACACCTGTTATCCGGTTTGGAATTATGGGACGGTATCTGTGACCGCAAACGGCAAATCCGTCACGGCTAGCTACAGCCAGAGTTCAACAAATGCGAGTGTAGCGCAAGCGTTGTGTGCTCTAATGACCTCCGCCTTCCCGATACAGTGCACAAGTGTTTCGGGGGCTGCGCTAGTTGTGAAGGCCAGTTCATCGGCCGGCGCCATATCCGTCTCCAGCACAACCGGCGTAAAGGTTCCGTACGATGATGGCTATCCCACTCCGACGCCCTCGTTTTCTATCGGACTGCCGATCGTCACGGGGTCCGTTAACCCCAAGTACAAAGTCATTGGAATCGCCTACACAGTTCCCGGCCAGCAAAGCTTTGTCCAGTACACCAATACGACCATGATGGGTTCCGGCACATCGACTAACAGTTCATTCTCGACTAATGTCACCGTGAGCGTTGCGATCTGCGGCGGCACTGGAACGGGAGGAGTGTGCGGCTCGAATAATGGAGTCTCCATCACTGGTACATACACCAACTCGTTCACACAGGAGTCGGACTCCTCTTCGTCGTTTGCTACTAACCAGACGACTTCATTCGTGGACAAACTCGTTCCGCTTACCGGCCCTGCGCTTGACCACGGTAACGACGTCATCTACTTGTGGGTGAACCCCGTCGTGTGGTACTCCTACACTCTCTCCAAGGTTCCACCATCTGGCCCTGTACCTCTGCAATGGAACGGGTACACCTACGACCTTGCCGACGATTCGAATAATATGGAGATCATCCCCGTCAGATTAAGCGAGCTTCTGAATCCGTCCACGATCGATACGTACACCCAAGGACGGCTCCAGCGTTTATGGGCACAGCCCAATACCGACGGGAGCACCTCGGGGATCACGGATCAGGACTTGTTGAATATTGCCGCGACTGATCCTTTCTCCAATCCGAACTACATCGTAACCATTGGCTCAGACGGAAAGACGAGTACCGACGCACGTTTCACTCAGAGCGCAAACACACCACTGTGGTATCTAGTGGGGCAAACGAATAGTTATAACTGGTCGTACACGGCGACAGGTACTCAGGGCCAAGGAGGCAAAACGACATACGCAGACAGTTTTGCGCTAGAGGAGAAATATCAGGCAGATTGGTTCGTTGCGGACCTCACCTACGACTGGAAACAGTCCACCACATTTACCTGGGTTGACCAATGGACGAACACCAAGAGCAAAATGACGGGGCAAATGGCCTCGGTTTCGATCACAGGTCCGACTGGTTCGTACACAGGTCCAGATGAATTCAACGTGTTTCAAGACAATGTGTACGGCACGTTTATGGTCTACCCTGTACCCCCCCACTAGGAGCCGCGCTCGCCCCTGCCGCCGTGCGGCAGGGGTTTTATTTTCTGTGAATCTTGCCTCGCTGCCTCCCGCTCGTCGTGTGACTTCCGTCACTAGGTAACCTCGTTCCGGCAATGTTAGGCTGCTCTCATATTCTTTCCCCCAAAGCGTCTGTTTCGGAGACCTTGATGCGTCGCTCGATCTGCGCAGTTCTTATTCTTGGCGCGTGTTTCGTTGCGCCACTTCATGCTCACCACGTAAAGCAGTCCGCCTCTGCCTCGCTGCCCGTGACTACCTCGTCGCCCCAGGCTCGCGCGCTCTACGAAAAGGGCATGCAGGATTACGAGAACCTCTACCTGGAGCGTTGCAACGACGATTGGCGCGCCGCCGTCAAGGAAGATCCCAATCTGGCTTTGGCCTGGGCCTGGATCGCCTTCAACAGCAGCGATCCCAAGGAAGTGGGCGCCGCTCGCGAGAAGGCTAAGGCGCTCGTGCCCAAACTGTCTGCCGGAGAGCAGTTGATGGTGGGATGGATCGTCAAGGTGCAGGAAGGCGACTACATCGAAGGCATCTCGCTGATGAACGACATGCTCGAGATGTATCCCAAGGACAAGCATCTGCTCTACCTCGCCGGCAACTGGCTGATGGGAGAAGAGGGCAACGAGCAGGCGCAGCGCTTCTTTGAGAAGGCTCTAGCCATCGACAAGAATTTTCCCGCGGCGCTGAATGACCTGGCTTATGTGGACGCGCGCAACCGTCAATTTGTCAAGGCGTTGGCTGCGATGGATCGTTATGTGGCGCTGCTGCCCAAGGAACCGAATCCTCAGGATTCTTACGGCGAACTGTTGCGCATGGCTGGCAACTTCGACGGCTCGTTGCAGCACTATCGCGCTGCACTGAAGATCGACCCTGATTTCGTCACCTCTCAGCTGGGGCTGGGCGATACCTATGCTCTGATGGGAAATCAGGAGCAGGCGCGGATTGAATATGACAAGGCGATCCGCTTTGCCCACAACGAGGCTGATCGCTTGACCTACAACATGCAGAAAGCCATGACCTGGGTGCGCGACGGCAAGTTTGCCGAGGCCGACAAGTTGTTTCTCGAAGTTGCCGAGACCGGCCACGCCAAAGAACAAGATTTGCAGGAAGCTCAGGCCTACCGGCACCTGGCGGAGTATCAATCCGACGATAAGGCCGCGTTGCAATATCTGCAGAGTGCCGAAGAGGCTCTCGGACATCGCAGCACAATTTCCAAGTCCGACAGGGACGAGGAGCTTTCCCGCGTTCTTCGCACCCGCTCCGTTCGGGCAGCACACGCGGGCGATGCTGCATTGGCCGATAAGTCTCTGAAGCAACTCCAGGCGATGGCCGCGGCCAGCCGCAACCGCGTGATTCAGTGCTCCTATAACGGAGCGGCCGGAACCCTGTTGATGGACCAGAAGAAATTCGACGAAGCTGTCACCTATCTGGAAGAAGACCAGAACAATCCCTTCACCCTGGAACTTCTGGTGCAGGCTTACTACCAGACCGGTCAGTCCGACAAACTCCACCAGACCGAGGCCACGCTACGCGGCACCAACGTCCCCACCATGGAGCAAGCCCTAGTGGTGCCGGCCGCACGCTCCCGCCGTCCGGAAATCTACACTGTTAATTAATCCCAGCGGGATGAAGTTGGTCTATACTGGCAAGCGCCAGCGGGAAGGCAAAACCTTTCTGCTGGCGTTGGTCTTTGCCTGCTGAAATTAGCGACTTCTAAAATGCCTTCTGACACTGATCGCCGTTCGCGGCAACGAGTGGCTGCTCGCCTGCCTGTCCGGCTGAAGAGTAAGAGTGCTGTGGCCGGCGGTGAACTGGCCGCCGAGACCCGTGACGTCAGCTCGAACGGCGTTTTTCTCTATACCAACTCTCGCATGGCGGAGGGCGCCGACGTGGAATTGGTTCTCATCCTTCCTCCCGAACTCACTTCTGGCGAGAAGTGCTGGGTGTGCTGCCATGCCCGTGTCTTGCGGGTGGAACAAGGCCCCGGCACGCAGTTCGGGGTCGCCGCTGCCATTCAGAGAATGGACGTGCTGCCGGAGATTCCGACCTGATCGGGATCTAGCCCGCCCCTGTACAGACTATCTGGAGAATATTAAGAAAGTCCTTTCCTTGCCCCCACCTTTGGTGCAATAATGGCGGCCCTAGAACTGCTCTGGCCAAACTTAGAACTCAGGTGGGCCCATTTTATGTGGATGGATAAATTGGCGGACGGTGTGGTGCAGGTGCAGACTCCCATCGGACCGCGCTATGTAATGCCTTCATTTCTGCAACGCGCATATTTTCTGTGGATGTTCCGGCACTTCCCCATTCTTCCACACGCCGTGCTCAGTTCCTGGCAGCAGCGTCTGATCGACCGTTTGTGTTCCGAGCAGAGGTTCGTCTCCATGGCGTACGCCGATGGCATGGAGGATGCTCCGGTGATTGGCACGGTCGAGCGGCGTCCGGCGATGGGGCCGGGTTCGTTGCCGCCGCGTCGTCCGGTGGTCAGTGAAAACCCCAGTGGTCTCGCTGCGCAAGCCCGGCAGCGCTCTTAGACAGCGATCTTCGAGGAGGGTGTGTCAGTTCTTCTAATGGAAGTTCTGTGGCTGCTGCGGGTTCCCGCCCGATGGTCCCTGACGTCCCTGAGGCGGTCCCATATTCCCGCACGGCCCAGCGCCTCTTCGTGTCGGCCCTTCGTGCGATGAACCATTCGCCCCCCGCTGCTCCTGGCAGGCGTGCAGTGTACTCTGCTGCTCGGAACTGATGAGCGCATCGAGCTTCTGCTGCGCCTGTTGCCGGATCTCTCGGACTTGCGTTTGTTTCTGCTGCGGCGTCAGAGATGAGTTCTGGCAGACGCTTTCCACTTGAGAATGAGCGTCGCGCTCAATGCCGTGGCGCTGTTCCATGACCGACTGGCTTATGCCCGCCTGCTTCCAGCACGGCACGTGACGGTTTGATGGTGAAGCGCCGCTTTGCGCAGCCGATAGCCCCGCAGAACACAGAAGAACCGAAAGTGCCAGTCGCTGAAAACTCCTCACCATAGTCGTCTCCCGTTTGCTTTCCGTCTCGAGCAGCGGCGAAATTCTGAAACTAAGTGTAACGCGGCAGCACAACCGCCGTTTGGAAAACCGAAGTGCCGAAAGTACGCCGGAGCAATGTCCACTTTCGCATCTCGCGGCTCGTCAGCTTTAGAACTTCTTCTGAATTGTCGCGCCGTAGCAATGACCGCAGATGCGGGAGGATGTTACAATCACAAATTGTCCCTTCGGTAATGCATCCCTCACGGGCGCGTAGCTCAATTGGCAGAGCAACTGACTCTTAATCAGTAGGTTGTAGGTTCGATTCCTACCGCGCTCACCACTCTTTAGAATCAATCACAGGCGTTGGGATCCATTTCTCATCCGAACTCTCGTCTCGTGCCCAGCGTTTGATAGCGAACGTTTGTTTTCATAGATTTGGAAGAAGTGTTGAACAGAAGTGTTGAACAGAAGTGTTGAACGACTGACCCACAATCAGTTGTTCGAACGATGCGTAGGCCAGTTCAGCAGACGAATCAGTAGGAAACACAGTCTCCAGAGGCGTGTGGCTGAAGTATCGACGCGACCGAACGCTTGAGCCTTAGAGCTCGAGTGACTGCGAATCAGTCGGAATCCGCAGCTTTCCGCCACGCGGGTGGAAAATCCGGTGTACCAGCTATGCGCCAGACTTAGAATTCATTCGGCGAGCCGGCTGTACACTTTTCAGCGTTTGCGGACAGCCGAACTGGCCAGACTATCGGCATCTTTGTTAATCGCCACCGACGATAATGATCCTCGATCGCGTGCTCGTGGACCCTCCCGAGTGTCGCTTTTCTTGGGTCGACATAAGACCACAATCGATCTTGGAGCCAGTAGGTATTTCGTCCGTTCTAAAAGGATTCCGTCGTCCAAGAAATCATCTGGACTGGGCAAAGCGGTGTCCACGATTCTCTTCCACTCCTGTGCTGTTCCCTCCTGCACATTGAACTCCAACTCTTCCCAGTACGCATTGATCATTACGTAGATGTCGTCGTCATCCTGAGAAGCGCCGTGCAGGCAGAATGCCAGGCTGTGCGAGTCATAGGACAAATCGACCGTGGGGCCGACGCCATACCAGGAAACGTCCTCCCGCCAGAACCTGCTCCGGCTCAACGAGGGATGATTTTTGCGGAAGGCAATCATGTTCTTGAAGAACCGGAAAGTGTCCTTATTAGATCGGAGTTGACTCCAATCCAGCCATCCAATTTCGTTGTCCTGGTTATAGGGATTGTTATTGCCAAATTGGGTATTCAGGAACTCGTCCCCGGCCCGAAACATCGGCGTCCCATTAGACAGAAAGAGCAGACAGCAGACATTCTTTACTTGCTTCCGGCGCAACGCGAGAACAGCCAGGGAGACAGCTTCATCCCCTTCCTGCCCACAATTCCAACTGTAGTTCGCGTCCGTACCGTCCTGATTATTATTTCCGTTTTGCCAATTGTGCTTGTGGTCATAGGAGACGAGATCGTACAGCGTGAACCCATCGTGAGACGTTACATAATTCACGCTCTGGAACGCGTGATAAGCGTCGGTGCGGTTGTCGGGAAACAAATCATCGCTGCCATAAATCCGGCGCATCAGGTCAGGGACCATCCCCGGATCGCTCTTAACGAAACGGCGAATATCGTCGCGAAACCGTCCGTTCCACTGCAGCCAAGTCAGGCCCGGGAATCCGCGGCCGAGCTGATAAGCGGCTGTGTCCCAGGGTTCTGCGATCAAACGCACCCGCCCTAATTCCGGGTCCGCCGCAATTTCACTGAAGATGGGCGCTTCGCCCCAGTTGAGAGATCCGTCCGCATTGCGGCTGAATACCGACGCCAGATCAAAGCGGAATCCGTCGATGTGCATACCCCGCTTCCAAAAGCGCAGACTATCAATCACCATCTTGCGCACGTGTGCCTGGCCGAAATTCAAGGTGTTGCCGGTGCCGGAGTAATTGGCGTAGGGGTTTGCCGGATCGGAGGACATCATGTAATAGCCAGCGCTGTCGAGTCCCTTGAAGCTATAGATCGGCCCTTTGTAGTCGCCTTCGCAAGTGTGGTTGTATACGACGTCCAGCACCACGCCGATATCGGCTTGATGAAAAGCCTTCACCATATTCTTGAATTCAAGATGCTGCTCATCAGAACGGTGTGTGCTAGCGTACTGCGCATGCGGCGCGAAGAAATTCAAAGGCATGTAGCCCCAATAGTCGCCTTCTTGTGGATCACGCTGAAAAACCGGCATCAGTTCTACAACCGTTACCCCGAGCTCCTTTAAATAGGGGATCTTTTCCACGAGACCGGCGTAGGTGCCGGCAAGCGATGGGTCGACACCTGAGTTTGGGTTCTTCGTGAAACCTTTCACGTGAAGTTCGTAGATGACCGCATCTGACTCGTGATACGGAGGCCGAACCCCCGACCAGTCAAATGTCGATCGGTGATCGCTCAGCACTCCCAAAGGCGCGTGACCTGCATTGGATCCTTCTCGCATGGCCAAGTTGCGGTCAAAAGCGGGTGGGAAGAAGATGCATTTCGCGTACGGGTCGAGGAGAACCTTCTGCGGATCGAAACTGTGCAGTTGAGGAATCGTCTCTCCTGATACGGAATACGCGTAATAACGAGCGGTGCCAAGCTTTGTAACCGGGATCCGGCAGTGCCAAATCCTCCCTGACTTGTTATGCAAAAAATCCAATTGAAATGTCAGAAGAGGGTTCACCAGATCGGCTGGAGAATAGAGCAATAGAGTGACGCTCTCCGCATGTTCCGAGTGAACGGCAAAATTGAACGCTTGCTCCTCTTCGATCCACTTGACGCCAAGCGGCAATGGGTTGCCCTCAGCTTCCTCCCATCTCGGACGCCTGGTAGATGGCGCCACGGTATGGGCAGTGTCGGCGGAGTAGTTGGCTTGCACTTCGAGGTTTGAATTGTTCACAGGTGTCTCTTTTTTCATCCGCATCCACTTGCCCTGTCACATATCCGCCTGCCCATGATCAGCGGAGGCTCGTCGCACCCTCGCGGTCCACCTGCGCCCTGACGGATGTTGCAGGACTGACCGAGCGCTTGCAACTGTCCGTCAAATCCTGCAGCCATTGAAAAGCCTGAGTGGATAGCATCTCTTCTCGGACGCGCCAACGCCAATTCCCATCGGCACGACCAGGCACGTTCATCCGAGCTTCGCTTCCCAGGTTGAGCAGATCCTGCAACGGAGCAATCGCGAGCGCCGCCGGTGACGACCATGCCAGCCGCACCAACTCCGGAGCGGCATCCGCACTGGTTCCCGGCGTACTCTTGAGATAGTTCCAGAAGTTCTGCCGCTGGTAGTCGGGCAATTCCTCATACCATTGTCGAGTTGCGGCATTGTCATGCGTGCCGGTATAGGCGACTGTATTGTGGACAAAGTTGTGCGGCAGATATGGATTGTCCGCATGACCATCGAAGGCGAATTGGAGGACGCGCATGCCCGGCAGACGAAACTGGTCGCGCAGGGCCTGCACGTCGGGCGTAATCAGACCCAAATCTTCCGCGATGAATGGTAGATGGCCCAGCTCGGTTTGCACTGCCTGGAAAAAGCTGGCGCCGGGACCTGGCACCCATTGCCCGGATTGAGCGGTGGGCGCTCCGGCCGGAACGTGCCAGGCAGCCGTGAAGCCGCGGAAGTGATCCAAGCGAATCACATCGACGAGCGTCAGCAGAGCACGCAATCGGTCGATGCACCACCGATAACCAGTCGAGCGCAGGGCATCCCAGTTGTAGACGGGATCGCCCCATAATTGTCCTTGCGCACTGAAATAGTCGGGAGGAACTCCGGCGACAAAGCGAGGGCGCCGTTGCTCATCGAGCAGGAAGAATTCCGGGTTGGCCCAGACATCGCTGGAATCCGGAGAAACGAAAAAGGGCAGATCGCCGATCAAGCCGACGCCTTTGGAGTGAGCGTACGCTTTGAGTTGATCGGCCTGGCGGAAGAGCATAAATTGCGCAAAGCGAACCTGATCGATTTGATCGGCCAACTCGTGCTGCGCATCGGCTAGAGGATCGAGTTTGCGTTGAACCAACTCTGCCGGCCAATCGAGATAATAAGCGCCGTGATACATGGCTTTCAGCGCG
>Ga0307479_10000897_pt1 | contig 26893 bp, 23 predicted proteins | sample atmos_gasesECM4C_FD_203743 | JGI IMG/M metagenome (GOLD analysis project Ga0307479, IMG submission 203743) | Hardwood forest soil microbial communities from Morgan-Monroe State Forest, Indiana, United States - atmos_gasesECM4C_515 | ecosystem: Environmental > Terrestrial > Soil > Temperate... | reverse complement strand
CCGCGACAGCGAGCGATGCCAATACCAGCCGACTCGGAATCGAAACATCGCCAGCGCCGGTTGGTTCCTGGGCACTCCGTAGTAGCGAAAGTGTCCACCCACAACCGCCCGCAGCCACTTGCCTTCCGTAAATCCGAGAAAGTTGAACATCTCCGGCTTCCCTTCTCCACGCCACTGCCGTTGGTCGATCGCATACGGACCGAACTCGAGAAGTCGCGTTTTCTCAAGGCAACTGCTGTCCTGGGCGGGCCTGGGATCTCCCGGTTCCCGTTCGAGGTGCTTCCGTACGTGCGCGGGGTCTGTGACCGCGCGGGACTCCGTTGCACCTCGCGATATCGGTGCACCGGATGGGGCCTCCCGCATCTCCTTACAGCGTCGGCGTCCCGGAGTGTTCTTCTTACGCGGCTGAATACCCGGCCCGCACGTTCCCTTGTCAACGCTTCGACGCCGCCCTCGCGAGCGGCTCCGCATGACTCAGGGCCGTTGTGGGTCGCTACTTCACATTCGTATGACTCTTTCATTCACTACACCTCGCCGGTTTAACCGGCGCACAAGGAGCAAGGTCATGAAGGATTGGCTCAACATTTTTCGTCAATGCCAGTTGATCTTGCGCATAGCCAGCTGGATCGTGCCTCGGGCGGCACGCGCCGAGTGGCGCAAAGAATGGGAGGCGGAGCTTGCCTACGCGTGGCGAGTCTCTCAGACCAACGAGGCGTCGGCCAGGAAACGCTTGCGTTGGCGATGCTGCGGGGCATTCCTAGACGCGGCGTGGTACCGATGCAATCGGGAGGATCTGCGTCACACGAGCAGAAACTGGGTGCAGACGCCGGCGTTCCTTTTGCTGGCGCTGACGAGTGCGCTCTTGTCATTCGCCGTTGCTAGCGGCAACCTTCCAAGAATGCGCTCGATTCTGCTGAGGCCGCCCTACGGAGATCCGCAGCGGATTGCGACCATCTCGCGCACCGGCGTTATTAATTCCGCAGAGTGGGTGGTGCCCTATTCCTGGGTGGAGATCTGGAGAAGGCAGGCGCAAACTCTGGAGGCGGTCGCCGCCTACAGATGGAAACCCCAGGAATCGGCCTTAATGATTGCAGGGAGATACGCAAAGGTTGGGTCCGTACGAGTGGAAGACAATCTATTTCAAGTCTTCGGAGTAAGACCCTTGCTGGGCCGAACCTCCGAGCCCGGTGATGCGCACGGCTCCAACAACAGCCTTGTCCTGAGTTACGAGACTTGGCGCCGACACTTTTCGAGTGATCCCAACATTCTTCAGAAGAGGACGACGATTGACGGCCAGGAAGCGAGCGTGATCGGAGTCCTGCCACAGCGCTTCTGGTTCCCAAGCGAGGACGTTGGCGTGTGGTGGTTGGGGAATCGAAGATCGTTCTCAGGAGATGCCGTAGGAGTGGTTGCGCGGCTGAAGCCCCAACTGACCGACCGTTGGGTGGAGTGGGCGTTGCAGCGCGACATTACGAATGCAGAGGGTGAGCGATTTGGGGACTCTTCTTTGCAGGTGTGGCCCGTCCAGGACAGAATCCGACAACCGCTGATTTTTTATGCGCTGGCATTGTGTATTGCGTTGCTGGTGATTACCCCGGTCTTCTGGTCAGGGCGACTGAATCTTCGTCCGCAGTGCGCAGAAGTCGTGGGTGCTTGCCGATGGTGGAGCTTCTTCGGCACCAAGTCCTTCCTTCTTCTATTGATCCTTCTGACTGCGGTAGTTGAGTTCACCGCTGAGCCATATGTGTTCCCCTCCGGAAAAGCCACGTTCATTGTGGAATCTGTGTCGCTCTGGATTTTCTCGATCGGGTGCTTATTCGTGCTGTGGTGGTCCCTTGCCGATCAGCAGAGTCGCTGTCGCGTGTGTCTCCGAAAGCTGGTGTTGCCTGCGCACATTGGTCGTTCCGGATGCCTGCTCCTGGGGTGGGTCGGAACGGAACTGGCATGCCCTGAGGGCCACGGCTTGCTGCATGTCACCGAGACCGACGTCTGTTGGCTGGACCCGACCCAGTGGACCCGCCTGGATGAATCGTGGGCATCGTTGTTTTCCGAGAAATCAGAGACCGAAGTATTCGGGTAAGAGTCTTCCACGCGGGAGCAGCAGAAACCCCCTTGTCCTGACAGCTACCCTGTCGAGGTAGCACTCTGCTCGTCGTCACCGACTCCGCGCTGCATCGCGTCATTTCGCACACTGATGGCACCCGACGAGGTGGAGATACACGGCGCGATTACATGCTCGCGACTGACTGTCAGTCGACGCGAAAGCAAAAAGGTTCAGGAGCCATTTTTGAAAGCGCTGCGGGGCGGCAGCGCGGAATCCCTCTTTCAACAATCGTTGCGGGAGCACGGGACCGGTCGCTTCACCTCGGCCATCGGCGCCGATTCATCGTGAATTGCTCAGGACCGAGCTCATCTAGACCAGCCTCCTCGTCGGAATCGGAGTAAATCTCGACCCTTTCCTTTATCCAGAGCAGCGTTAGGACGCTTGAGTATGAGGGTAGCGCCCTCGATTGTTCCCAGATGCGGGCACCCGCTGCGACATTGTGACTGTCTAACCATAGGTCAGCGGAAACTGGTTCTGGACGGTCTGGAGTATCGCGACCAGCGAAACAGTCATTAGCGAATGTCCCCTGGCGCGTTGCTCCTGCGAGACTTACCCCAAATCTGAACTCTTCTGAGCCTCTCGACCATGAACTCCCTTCAGCCCCGGACCAGACGATGGCACAGCGATGACCCATGAGGTGGCAGAAGCGCCAGGCTGCTGCTGACATGGAGGCCTCACATGAGGAAGCGATCTTCCCATTCAACTCAAGCGACGGTTCAGATCTACCCACAATCTCTCGCACGACAACTTCGGGCATCAGCAATTCGGCAGCGAACTCGTTGGCCTCCCGTTCAAATTCCCTTGCTGAATCTGACCAGTTGCCGACCTCGCTTGATGTACATATGAGATCGGCGTTTTCGTGACCAGGAAGGACAAAATGGCCGATCTCATGGGCAACCGTGAAGTTCTTGCGCCCGGATTCCCGAATCGAATCTCTCACGATAATCGCGGCGAAAGGTGTTCCCTTCGCTCGCACAAGAGCACCGTCGAACCCCTTTACGTCCAATTCATTGACATCAAGTTGGAGCTCTTTAGCAACACTGCGGGCATTCGCCGGTCCGGAAACTTTCAACTCGGCAAGAAGCGCCTTCGCATATGCCGGTCCTCTCTCAACCTTCGTCATCTTTGCGTTTGAGCCGCTCGATTTTTCTCTTTAGTTGCTCCTGCACTGCGTTAAGAGATTTTCTGTCTTTCTCCGTCAGACCTTGCTTTTTCCGATATGACTCGGCAAATTCTAATGGCGCGTCTGGCACGAGCGCCGACGCCAATACCTTTGCCTTCTCTACAATTCGCTCGACACCGGCTTTTGCTTGACGTGCCAACTCGGATTCGTTACGAGGCGCCGCGGACAGCGGGCGTAGGTCCTGTAACGCTTTTTTCAACAGCGGGGGTAACTCTTTCTTTGCCATCCAAAACTGTTGTGCTTTTGCATATAGCCGTTTATAGACACGCTCGTTTATTGCTTCAGGGTCGAGTCCAGCCTCGCTCAACACCTGCTCCGCTTCCTTTTCGCCAATTTCATTCCACGACTTCCTTCAGTGCCGGCTCATCGTCAAATACTGACCGGACCCGCTCGCGATAATCACTCTCATCGAGTATCGAGATCGGATCGGGCGCGGACTGTTGCGGATACTCATCGAGAGCTGGTTTTTCATTGTCCTGCAGTTCCGAGTCCTCGTTGACTGAAATCGACGAGCGCGTTTCTTCTCGCTCGTGCGACTTTTTGCGCAAAGCGTCGATGATATCGTTCCTCATCGCCGTAGCCAAAACCGTAATCAGCGATCCCCGTGATTTGTGATGTTTAATTTTCCCGAGCGTGTATTCGAGCAACACCTTCCCGACAAAATCTTCAATGGATAGACCAGTTCCAGGGATCACCGCGTCCTTGCCGCCAATCGAGAACTCGGCGAAAACGACTGTGCCATAGGCTGTTAGTCGCTTCGTGAGGTGCTTGAAATCGGGGTATTGGCCCAGTAATTGGGTTCGAATTGCTCGCGGGGCGTCATCCGTTTCGTGAAGCTCGCGCGTCCACCGGTGGATGGCAGAAGGCACTGGCCGAAGGTGAGCTTTTTGTCGGCGATTTGCCTCCCGACGTTGCCGCATTTTTTACTCTGGCGCCGGCCCGCGAATACGACCTGCGCTTTAGGACGGCTGATGAATTCCTTATAGCGTTCCGACGCCGCCCAATCTCCGGCGCCGGTTTTGAGCCTGAGCTTGAAGCTGCGATCAGGACCGGGGTCGGTGTGGTTTTCATCAACTCCGTCGACGAGGTTGATACGCTCGCGCGCGTTCGCACTGTTGCGGCTGCATTCAATTTGGAGTTCCGCACATGGAGCCTGACATCTGGAATTACCGACAGGCCCTTCAGTACACCCGGCGAACAGAGCTTGTCCCCTCATGGTGCTTTGCAATGGCTCAGGAAGCAGGAAAAACCAACCATGCTGGCGGCACTGGACTTCGACGCTTTCCTGGATGATTGGCAGGTAGCATTTCAGGCAGCCGAGGACCTGTTCCGCGAGTTTCAGGACGCCAGAACTGACGGCACTCGGCGCGACTACCACTCCTATGTCAGTACTTATTCGGAACGCCGCGACGAATCCGGCTCATCCGTCGCGTTGCCGAAGGCAGAAATCCGCCGCCTCTTGGTTGACTTTCTGAGCAACCGGGGCGAAAGCGGCGAAGTGTGGCAACTCGGCAAAGCGGGTGGCGAACGCGCGCGCAATGCCCTTGTCATCGTTGCGCCCGGCTTTGTCGTACCAGAGGACCTGAATAAGCACATCCGTGTCTTAGAGGCGCCTTTGGCCCACCGGGATGACGTGTATGCCCTCCTCCACGAAGCGGGTATCGCAAAGGAGTCGGGTGCGCAGCTGAAGTTCTACGACATCGCTGGCGTACTTTTGCCAGCGCTTGCCAGGGGCTTAGTTGGTTCGTCTCATGGGGCGGGACGGCCAGTTGCTGGACGGCGGCAAGCTCAGGCACGACACTCCTGTTGGTCTTGTCGTAGCGCGCCTTGAAGTTGTAGACCGAGTGATAGACGTAATTATGGCCACTATTTGTCGCGACACTCGAAGGGTGCCCGGAGCAACGGTAACCCAGGATATCCCTCAGGCCTCAGTGTTGCAGTAGCGCTCCTCACCGCGGCGGCTCCGCATTGGGGGCCTCTCGCGATGCGTTGGAGGGCTTCAAGAAACTCCCGCGGGCCTCTGTTCACTTCATCGGACGGTAACCTCGGTGTGAGGGGCTAACGGCAGTACCGGAACCGCGCCATTTTATCGTGTCTTCAACGCAAAGACTCCGATTGTTCCACAAGTGGCTGCAGCATAAGCGTGTATGGAGCGAGCTGTTCCGCAAGCCGTCCTGGTGGAATGTCTCTTCTCCGGTAGGAAGAACCGTGAATTCTGCGACGAAGCTGTTGGTAGGGTTGCACCAAAGGGCGGTGCCTAAACGTTCGTGCTGTCTCCAAAGATCGAATTCGAGATAGACGCGGCGAGCGCTGCCCGCACCGGCGGCATTTTGTAACGAGGACGCCCAGATACTGTAGGTTTTGCTACACCGAGAATGTGGAATTTTCTGGCCGCTAAGTCATTCGTGCTTCGTCTCTGTCAGGATGCGAGTTGACGGAGGATTTCGGTGCAGGCGAACTCTGTACAGCTGCAGCCGCGAGAACGCCCGGAAAACGCCTAACGCGTCTTCCTTAGCGGTCTGGGCACCTTCTTCTGCGGTGGGCGTCTCCTTTTTCGCCATCGAGGGCCTTCTACTTTCCACCAGTGAGCTTTGGCTTTCTGCTGGCCTGCTCTTGCGCAGGTATCTGAGCAATACGTTTGCGTGCCCTGAGCGCTGCTCAGAGCCCGCCTTGATGCCGAACCAGGCCAAGAGATCACGGCCAGTCCCCGAAATAAGCTGAGCCCGGCAAGAACCTTTGCCGATAATAGGCACATGGCAAGTATGCTGAGTGACGGCTAGGAAGTCTTGACCGAGACGTCTCACTCTGGCAACAGTCGAGGATTTCGGCCTTTCGCAAAACGCGATACCATCACGGTATTTTTTAAGAAGGCCAGCTGAATAATGTCGCCATGTCCGGCTTGGTTCTGTTTAAGCCAGCTGACACCCTGGCCAGGGTTGCAATTCGAGGGTTTACATTTGGCCCAAACTGGCATGGTCGAGCAAGACTGAGACGGTCGAAGCGCCACTCAAATGATTGACGAGCAACAGAATTGCCTCCGCGCCCCCAAGTTTTTTCTGTAATTCAACTCTGAGCGATTGACTGCCAACGAAATTTTCCTCCGTTCTTAACCGGGGCCGCGAAAGAGGCGCGCGCACCATAGGCACCTCCTCCGGGCGCAGTTTTGCGGACCGCCAATCTCCTTCACGCCACGCCTTCGCCGCGATAACACACTTCCAGCGATCCGTCCGAGGCAGCAAATTCCTGGCACCAGCAAAGCATGGTTAGACAATGCCCTTCTCTAGAAATCGAGGAGAAAAGCCGCGGATTTTGGGAAGCACTCGAAACTCGGCGCCAATTCTTCGTGCGGCAGGCAGGCGGGGGAATGGCGTTCCCGGGAGGCAATTCCCTGCTAAAATCCTGCAGCAAGGGCGGTTCTCGATGTGACTCAGAAAGACTTACACGAACGGAGAGATCACAGTCTTGTGGAAACCGGGATTGTGCAGACACTCGGGGAACTGCGTGCAGAGACTGGTCGAATTCTTCAATCTGCACGTCCGTGGATCAACATGCAGGGAGCTGCCACGGAACGGATTTCAGGACAGGTGGAGCGTTGCCCCTCGGGAGAGCTGACCCGCATCAGGAATGAAAACCAGTGAAGGGCGGTGGCGGATCGGCGATGGACGGGTATTATCACTGCATCAGAGGTTTCTCCGAACCTCAGCAGTGGGAACTGCACCAAACTTTCGCTAGAGCGGCAGAATTCACTTTTTGCGAAAGCGGGCGGCCAAAGAGGTCATCAGCGACCCGGGCTCCTGGAACGGTGCATTCCGATACACATCCTAAAAGCGGACGACGCTGGAAGAGAGCGAGGGTCCAAGGGGACGAGAGGAAACGAGATGGCTCCGGACTTATCGCATGAAGTGACAAACCTCCTCATGCGGCTCAAACTCGGGGACAAAGCGGCCAGCGACCGGCTGTTTCAAATTGTTTATGGCGAACTGCGCCGCCTTGCGGGAGCGTACATGGCGCGTGAACGCTCGGACCACACGCTACAGCCCACTGCGCTGGTGCACGAGGTATTTCTGAAGCTGGTGGGCCAGCAAAACCTCACGCTGAAGGACAGAGCACATTTTTTCGGTGTGGCAGCCAACATGATGAGAAGGGTGCTGATCGATCACGCCCGCGCCCACCAACGAATCAGAAGAGGGGGCAGCAGAAAGCGAGTCACGCTGGAGGACGCATTTGTATTCGTACCAGAAAAGTCAGCGGAGCTGATTTCGCTGGACGAAGCGCTGCTCCGGTTGGAGAGTTTTGATCCGCGACAAGGAAAGATTGTGGAACTACGCTTTTTTGGAGGATTCTCGGTAGAAGAGACCGCAGATTTGCTGGAAATCGCGCCCCGGACGGTAGAGAGGGAGTGGAGCATTGCGAGGGCATGGCTGTACATGGAGCTGAACCGAAACAGAGATGAGAGGGAAGGTGCAGCAAGCGGCGGAGAGATTCTGAATTGAAATCGGCGGCCAGGCAGTGCCGTGTCCACAACACTGGAGATAGGCCGGGCTGGACTGAAATGGTCAGTGGATGGGAAGGGCGCTGGGAGCCAGCAGCCGGTACTCATGGGAGGCTTGGCCTAAGGGAATGAGATCCGGATCGGCATCCTTCCAACGGGCGAGAAGATTTTGGTAGGCGATGCGGGCGGACGCGGCGTCGCGGTTCAAAGCAAGCGCTCTGGCGAGCCCGAGCTGCGCGAGCGAAGCCAAGGGACAGTTCAGCACGACGCCACGATGAGCAAGCAATCTTTGAAATTCAAATTCCGCGAGCTTGCCCTGGCCCATATTCAGATAGGCCTGACCACGAAGGTAAACGGAGACACTGCACTGCACGGGAGTCAATGTACCGAATTCGTACGGAGATGTCCGGGAAAGCGATTCGAGAGCGCTGGATGGCCGACCCTCGGAAAGATGGAACTGTGCTTGAATCACTGGCAGCCAGTAGTTGTTCATCAGAGTGTCAAGCGGATAGCGCTGCTTCAGAGTTTTGAAAACGTTTTTCGCTTGTTCTCGCTTGCCGACCTTGGCCAAAGCGAGCGCGGCCAACACTTGAACATCCCTGCCGGGGGCGAGTGCCAGGGCCTTTTCGGAAGTACGGATCGCCCTATCCCGATTCCCGAAATGAGCTTCCCAGAGGGCGGAGCGCGCATTCCAGGCAGCAGCAGTTTCGCTAAATCCAGCGCGAAGAGCGGAGCTTGTTGCTTGTGAGGCGAGGTCTTGAGCGGAGCGCATGCTGCCAAAGTAATATTCGGAATCGGATTGGAGCGAGAGAAGAGCATCCTCGACTCCGGATTGTCCTTTCGCCTTGTGAACCTCCCTGTCCATAGCTCGCGGATCGCCTCTAAAAAAAGCCAGTTGGTAGGCGTCTGTTCGGAGCTGGAGATCGTCCACATGCCTTGAGGCAGCGAGGTTGAGCGTAGCCTGGGCGTCATCCGGTTTTTCCATGGCAAGGTAGTCCTGTGCCAGGCAGGCATAGGAAACGGGTACCTCCGGGGTGCCGCGGATGGCTTTCTGTTCCTCGACAGCAGCCTTTTCATACTCGCCGGTGAAGGCGTAATCAATTCCCAGGTTGATGGGCGCAGCCATATTCCGCGGATAAATTTCTTCCCACCTGAGGTAAGTCTCCTTCTCCTTATCGATTTCTCCGGTGACAAAGGCGTAGTAGTGAGAAGAAATATAGAATTTCTCCCACTCGGAGACGCGATCGCGGAGCTCGAAGGATCGTTTGAGCGACTCTGAAGCTTTCTGGTTTTCGCCCATATTTCCGTAGATAGTTCCCATAAAGGCGTAGGCCATGGCGAAATTGGGATCGAGTTTGACGGCGCGCTGGTAGAACGGGAGCGCGGCAGCACCTCCGAGTTCGTTTTTGGCCTGGTCTCCCTTCGTGTACTCGACCAGGGCTTCCAGAGAAGGTGAAGTGGCGTCGTCGATGGGCACACCGAACTTTTCGAGCGACCCGGGCGACTCGCCTAGTTTTCGACGAATGGAATCGGCCGCTTGGTCCAGGGCCAAAAGAACCGATTCCCCCTTGAGAGCAACTACGCGCTGACTGACCCCGGCCAGGAGGGAGCCGGTCTGGCAGCTGGTCACCCGCAGCTCGAGAAGGTAGTCTCCGCCATCGGAAAGGATGGCTCCGGAGAGGACAGCACGGCCGCGTTCGCGCTGGCAGACTTTGCGGGCCACATCCAGCGAGAGGCGGTCCTTGGAGGAGAGCCCCATGTATCTCAGTCCCTGGCTGATCTTGGAATCAGACATCAGGTGCAGAAAGGGAGATTGCTCAAGTTTGTCCTTGAGAGCCTGGCGAAGAGAGTCGTTGTAGACCGATTCGCCGGTGGTGTTGGCGAAGTCCGCGAGAACGATTGTGTCGTGTTCCTTGAAGACTTCGGAGGGACGGTGCAGGAAGAAATAGGCAGGCAAGCCGAGAGCGACGACCAGCGAAGCCACAACCGCCAGCTTCGACCCGGCAGAGACGGGAGCAAGAGAACGTACAAAGGATTTGAAGCGAGCGAGATAGGTAGAGGGCGAGGGATTCTCTTCGCCTCGAAGAGCAAGCTCAAGTTCCGAAACTGAGCGGTAACGCCGATCCGGATCAAGTTCAAGACATTTAAGAATGACTGCTTCCCACCTCGGCTCGACTTCAGGGACCAATTTTCGCGGTGGTACCGGCGACTCACTCAAGCGTTTGAGGCCGGCGGCCAGGGGAGTAGGCGCGTCAAAGGGCCGGAGACCGGTGACCATCTGGTAGAGGACAAGACCGAGGGCATAAATATCAGAAGCTTGAGTTAGCTGGTGTCCCCGCAATTGCTCTGGAGACATGTAAGCGGGAGTGCCGAAAGCAAAAGGGGCGGATAGCGTCAAGGGGGAACTGGGATTATGGCTCGTAGTTCCCGCGAGGCCGAAGTCTGTGAGGACCGCGCGGAGACCGTCGCCGCTGGAAGGCACCATCATGATATTTCCCGGTTTGAGATCCCGGTGAAGGATTCCCGCGGAATGAACGGCTTGGAGGCCCGCAGCAATCTGAAGCACGATAGGGAGCGCGGCTTCACAAGTAAAGCGCCCAGTTCGCTCCAGGCGCTCGGAGAGTGTTTCGCCCTCCAGCAACTCCATGCTGACGAAGACTACGCTCGCGGAATTTTCAGATGGGGCGTGATGACGAAACAGGTCGAAGATCCTGCACACGTTGGGATGAGTTACCTGCTTAGCCAAGGCAACTTCGCGCTTGAATCGTTGCAGCATTTCCGGATGAGTGATGACCTCATCGCGGATGGTTTTTAGGGCCACACGGGCCCCAAGTTCGGTGTCTTCCGCTTCGTAGACGGCCCCCATACCGCCCCGGGAAATCAGACGGAGCACGCGAAAGCGTTCTGAGAGCAAGCAACTAGGAACGAAAGTTTGGCTGGGAACGGGAGAGTCCGCGAGAGGTTGGACCGGGTGCGGGATGCCCGCGAGGAAAGAACCCGCTTCGAGATGGGCGTGGAGCAACTCGAGGACTGCGGAGCGGAGTGCGGGTTGATCGCAGCTCTGGTTGAGGAAGTCCATGCGGACGGCGGCGGGCAGATCCAGGGCAGCTTGAAAAAGCTCCTTGGCCCTTTCCCACTCCTGTGCACTCAGTTCCATGGACTCGTCAGCTCAAGGTCTGGATTGGATGATGCAAAACAAAATAGTCTTTGAAGGTATCCGAATATACGCAGGGCGGCAAGTCAAGAGGATTGGACCTAGAGGGCGTGAGCGGCGTTCCCAGGAGTGATGAAGCCAAGGGCCGGCTGAGGGGAAGTGATAATCCCCTGTCTAGTACTGGCAAGGGAACAGAAAATCCAATGAGATTTTTTGGCGGCAGATTGCTTGAAATGACGCTTTACAAGTTAAAGGGTATTTCTTCCTCGGCTGGGTAACCCTTTGGTTCTTCTGGACAACTCATCGGAATTAGCGAGCGCAGAAGAAGTGGAACCAGGAGAAAACCGTGCGAGCCGGTCTGTCCTATTTCTGATGAAGTTTCGCCCAAAGGTCGATTTGCAGCAGATAAGCACGTACAGACGATGGCGCGGCTTGTTTAGGCGACTTTAATTCGCAGGCAGATCGAAGGAGTTTGGAAGAAGTGTGACTGTGAGATTGAGCGGTTTGTGAAACCGCTGCGAGAGACCAGGTCAACGAGCGCGCGGAATATGGTGATGGGCCGGAGGAGCAACGAGCACGTATGGCGTTGGTAGTCCAAAAATTCGCGCCAGAGGGCCGCTATGAAAACTGTACGCACCTTACCTGTAACCAAGCTCATCTCTTCCGTTGCTCTCTTGCTGAGCATCGGGGGTTGCAATTTGCTGAACATGAAGGGGGGCGGTAGCGGTGGTAGCGGCGGCTCCGTTACGATCACGAACAAGATCACCAGCATTGCATCCGGGGGGGTTAGTGTGCAACTAGTTGTCACAGCCCCCAACGACGTCACCTGGACCCTGACAGCTGGCGGTGCGCCTTGTTCTCCGGCCTGCGGGTCGCTCGGGCCCGGGAGCCTCATCGTGGTCTACACTTCACCTGCCACAACGCCGGCGGCACCTAACAACTCGCCCACGATCACGGTGACTTCGGTGAAGGACAGCACCAAGTCCGACACGGACAGCTTCACGATTACCTCGCCGATCTCCGTCACCGTCACGATTACGAACAAGGTCACAACGGCTAACGCTGGAGGTAGCGCCATCACGTTCAGCGCCACGGTGCAGAACGATCCGACGAGCAGCGGCGTTAGCTGGACCCTGACCGCTGGCTCGCCCGCCGTGCCCTGCGCACCAACTTGTGGCTCACTGAGCGGCACCACGACCACGAGCGTGACCTACACGCCGCCTGCCACTGCTCCAGCGGCGCCCAATAACACGCCCACGATCACGGCGACTTCGGTGCACGATAGCACAAAATCTGACAGCGATACTTTGACCATCATGAGCAGCGGCGGAACCGCCGTGACGGTCGGAACCTCGGTGCCGTTCCCAATCTTTGCGGGCGATCCAGTGACTGCAATCCCGATTACGGTGACGAACGATGCGGCCGGCGACATGCTTACGGCAACATTGACCGTGGATGCCAATACTGGACTTCCCTGCCCATCACCGACTTGCGGAACGCTGGGGTCCGTTACTGGCACGTCCGGCTCCGGTAGCTACTCAGTGTTATACACGCCGCCGCCGGCGGCGGGCTTTACCACGCAGATCGTTCCCACGCTCGTGGTGTCCTCAAGCCTGCCCGGCTCATTTGCCGATACCGACTTCATCGAGGTCGATCCAGCAGGCGTTCCGCTCGTGTTCATCGGCGGCGGAGGCATCAACGGTATCATTCAGGTTGGGACGGCCGCGAAAACTGTGACTGCGACGGTCTACAACGACACGAATCTCACAGGTGTCACGTTCACGCCGTTAACGGCCAGCGGCTACGCGTGCGACCCAAGCACAAATAGCCGTATCGGTACGAATTCGTGCGGCACGCTGGGCGCGTCAAGTGCACCAGTAGTGTCCGGAACGACGACCACCACCACGATCACCTACACACCTCCGGCGTCTCTCCCATCTGCGCCATACGACAGGCCTCGGCTCCCGGCGGTCTCGAAGGCCAACAACACGCAACTTGCTTCAGGCGCGTTCTTGCTCAGCAGCAACCCACCACCTGTGAATACAGGCTTGAGGATTCTGGGCAAGTTTAATTCCGGGCTGGCAGCGCCCGGCGCAGCCCCAATTACAGTGTTCGCCTTCATCGGAAACGATACGGGGAACAGCAGGACGGTAACCTGGACGCTGATGGCAGGCGGTGTCAGTTGTTCACCAACGTGCGGCACACTAGGGTCGCAGGTGGATACAGGAAATGGGGCCTCGGTCTCGTCCCAGATTAACTACACACCGCCTTCGTCGGGTCCAACGGTGACGGCGGACTTGATGCCGACGATTACGGCAACCTCCGTGGACGCTACATCAGAGACTGACAGCTTTACGTTCACGATCGTTGATGGAACGTGTGGTACCGGCCATGAATCAGTTCTGAACGGGCAATACGCCTTCCTGGCACGAGGCGGCGGGATGGTTGACGGGTACACGGCAATCATCGGCAGCTTCACGGCGAACGGCGCCGGGGGGATTACTACCGGCCTGTTGGACTTCAACACGGGCCTAGGACCTGGTACAGGGACGATATTGTCGGCTGGCAGTTCGTACACGGTGGGAGCAGATAACCGGGTCTGCCTGGTATTCGCGGACTCCACTGGAGGCGTAGAGAACTTCCGCGCAGGCGTGGGTACGCTTGTCGGCGGCGTGGCAACGGAAGGCCGGATCATCCGGTTCAACGACAATAACGGGCGTCGCGTGCGGCAGAGTGGCGTGCTGATGAAGCAGGACACGACTTCGTTTGCAAACAGCCAGCTTAACGGTAACTATGCGTTTGGAGAAGAAGGAGTGGACAGCAGCGGAGGACGTTTCGCAGGCGCAGGAGTTGTCACCTCAGACGGTGCGGGGCATTTCACCAGCATCATTGGAGATTTCGATGATGCGGGAACTGTGAGCGGGGCGGTGGCGGGGGGTACGGGAAGTTACTCTGTTACAGCAAATGGCCGGGGTACAGCGAGCTCGACGCTCACCATTCTGGGCAGGACGTCGACTGGTAACCTCGTTTTCTACATGGTTTCATCAACCGAGGCCCTGTTTATGACGACGGATTCTCTCCCAGCGGGTAAGCCTATCTTTAGCGGCGAGCTAAAGAAACAGGCCGGACCCTTTACAGCAAACTCGTTCGACAACAGCGACTACGTCATTCATGCAGAAGGGCTCGGCACGAACGGCGGGAACGATACCTTCATAGCCCAGGCAACCTTCACTACGAATGGAAATGCCACGTTAACAAGCGACGAAAACAACAACGGAACGGAGGGCACGGAACAGATCAGTGCGATAACCCTCACCATCGCTTCCAATGGGCGGACGACCGTTTCGGGAGGCGGCGGAGGTCACCAACCGGTCATTTACTTGATCGACTCGAACTCGGCCTTTCTTGTCGACACGAGCAACTCGGTTTCCTTCGGCTTCATCGAGAAGCAGACGGGCGGCCCGTTCAGCAACGCGTCTCTTTCGGGACCGGTTTTCTTCGGCGGGGATGCGCCCAACACCGGGACGTCGTTCTCCAGTGGAACGGCTACGTTCGACGGCGTTGGTGGAATTACAGGCACCTCTGATAGTTCCGGGGCAAACGGATTGAAGAAAGACACCTTTTCGCCGACTAGCAACGGAGGAACGTACTCTTTCTCCATTACTTCCACTCCTCAGGGTAAAGGATTTGTGGGGATGAATTCCAACGGGACGCCGATGTCCATTGCCTACGTGATCTCTGGCTCAAAGCTAATTTTCATGAATACGGGCTCGAACCCGGCAATATTTATCGTTCAAAAGTAATCCGCGAGCGAGAGCTTCCGGCCAGCGTCCCTGGAGTGTAGTCACAGAGGTGACCCATGAGAACTGATCTAAGATATTTCTTCGGGTTGTTGTTGGTTCTGCTCTCGGCGGGCTTGGATTGCCACCTCCTCGCGTCCACTACTCCAGCAGCGCAGCAAGCGTTAAGCAAACTGCTGCTCGGCAGGGACGTGAAGGCACTCATAGAAATGCCGGCTTATAAAGAGGGAATCGACATCTATTATACGCCACCTTCGGGCAAACGGACCGACGATCGCGGCATTGATTTGGAAGGTTTGAGCAAGTGGCTGAAGGCAAAAGGCGTGGGCGTTGACAAAGATGACTGGGTGACTATCACGGACGTGAAGGTGGACAGCGACAAGATCGAAATCCACCTCGGCGGTGGAGGAGAGGGCCGCCGCGGGAGCAACCACGCCAACAAGGTAGGCGCCGGTTACAAGCGCGCGGGAGGCTCGCGTATCAATTTCCGGTACGGGGTCAAACTGACTGATGCTCAACTGAATTCGGAAGCCTTCCTCTCCTTCATGGGACGAGTACTAGATACGAGTAAGGTCCGAGACCAGTTAATTGTGAAGGAGCTGCCTACAGAGTTCAAAAGTGCCATCGAGAACAAAATGGTCAAGGAAGGCATGACCTATCAGATGGTCATGATGAGCTTGGGCGACCCGGACCAAAAGAAGGTAGATGAGAGCAGCGACACTGAACTTAGGGAAACCTGGTTATACCTCAAAGGAGGTCACCGCTGGGTGGTGAGGTTTGAGAACGGTAAGGTGAGCAAGCTGCAGATCTTTTGATCCCGGTTTGATGCTGGAACCCAATCGCGGTTTTGACTCATGCTGAGCCGGTTAAGTGCTTTGGAATCAGTCCAGGCTATCGAAATGTTCCCGCCAGAAACACCGGAGATAGAAGCCATCAGTTGGATCGGACTATGAACAGCAAAGTATGGGTGTGTAGTCGACGTGATGTTCTTCTTGCCATCCGTCTGTTCCTTTGCCACCAACAGACTGAGAATCTCCGCAGAGTCCCAACCGCTTCCGTTTCGATTGGCTTCGCAACGACCCGCATAACCAAGGGCGTACCGTAAGTGTTAGGATGTTGGGCCATGAAGTCGGTTCCCCAACCAGAACATTGGTCGAAAGACTTCGTAGAACACCTACGAACTGTCCACTTTGCGCTTTTGACAGTCTCTTTAGGCTTGATTCTTCTTTTATCTTCCAAACCGTACGATGTGCAAAAAGCTCAAATACAGTTAGAGGAGATTCTCCTGCTGAAGAGTTGGTGGGCACCCAATGGTCTTACCTTGCCGGGCCGTCTACCCTTTGGTCTGCTGGAAATGCAGTACACAGCAGCTGATCCTGTTCCAAACCAGAGCCGGGATGACTCGACATCTAAGCCTCTGCCCGTAACCGATACGTTTGAGGCTGCTCTCGACCTTGGAACGGAGAAGAAGAACATAACATTTGTTCTCCCTCAGGTTAACTGGTACTGGTGCCGACAGTTCAAGGGCAGTTCCCCGGCAATATTTTTCGATGACCCGGAAGCTCCCCGGGAGTTTCCGAACAGGATGCGAGACCTCCCACAATGGTGGAAACGTCTTGACAATAATTATTCTGTCTACCGTGTCGTCGAGGTTCTGCCTATTGGTGCAGCCGCCTACTTGCTGCCGCACACAGGGAGTCGTGAAGGGACGGTGACGATCAGCGAGCTTAACAGTGGCCATGCGGGAAACGACAGAGTCCAGTTGTCACTTACACCCTCGTGCCAGCATACCGATTCGTTCTTGTCGGCGCTTGACGGCCGTGGACACGCATTCATTTTCCGCATCCATCTTTTGCTTGAGCAAAGGATGAGCCAAAGTGCCCTGAACGACAGGTTTATGGACTTGACTCCTGGACCTTTTGAAAAGACGTTCAGCAATCTCGTCAAGGCTACACGTGGTCGTGAGGACCTGGACCTCGGTCTCTTGCTTAACAAGATTTCCGAGGAAGCTGCGAAAGGACCTGAAGTATTTGAAGCGTTCGGGCTGAAGTTTCCAGCGGAGCAAGTCTCTGTCTGGGGCGGCGTGGTTCTTATGGGTGTTCAACTTTATCTCTTTTTGTACCTGAAGAAGCTTTCAAACAAGCTGGAACCTGATGCCGCTGGTTGGGACATGCCTTGGATTGCCATGGACCAATCGCGTTGGGCGCAGCTCGTAGTATTGTTGACTTTTGTGGTTCTACCGATAGCTGCTGCCGTACTTGCGTTTGAGCAAGTCATTGGCCTTCAACTGCCGGACATTCGGGGTCATTGGACAGGTGCATGGCTTGAACTTTTCAAAGCTCTATGTGTTCTCTCCGCAAGTGTCGCTTTGAGCATCTTCTCCTGGATATTCCGGCCAAGACTCAGAGAACCGGTTACACCTTGGCAGCTGTTCGAATAGCTGCTAAAGGGATGTGCTGGGTTTTGGGGAATCTGGTCGAAGACGATCACCATACCGTTGGTGACACCCGAAAAGCGTTTCAGTCGAAAAGCATTGCCACCCTTAAGCAGACTCCCGAGTGTTAGTGCTTCTTCTCTCTGTACTTGGCGTAGTCCAGTTTTCCGAGCCCGACCTGCAGCGTGTTCACCGAACAGCCGAGCCGCTTTCTAGGGCGTTTTACCTGTTGTTGCTCGCCTACTCGTCGAGGGACCCGTACTTGTGTTGTGCAGGTTGCCGAGTTTCCTGCGTTATCGCTCCCCTGATATGTCAGCGTGTACACGCGACCTCGGTCCTCACTTCGGCGGGCAGCACGCAGCAATCCACTGACAGAGGGAGTTCCCGGCACAAAGCCCTGAATGTCATTGGTTGTGTTTGGATCGCTGCTGGTTACTGACAGGAGCTCGAAGCCAGCGGGTCCAGAGAGAGAATCCGTCACGTTGACCGACACATTGACGGGAACGAGTTTCCGGTTTACCGGTTTGAGAATCGCCGGAGTTGCGACACACGAGACCGTAGGCGGTGTTTGATCAAGTTCAATTGCGATGGTCTTCGCAACCTCGGTGTTGCCAGCAGATGCCAACACTGAAGAAGCTGATTGCGGTGAAGCCATCGGTGTTGATCACGAAAGAGGCGGTTGCTCTGCCCTACATGAACATTCAGAAAACGCTCGCGGAAATTCACCGTATTCTGGTTCCCGGCGGCGATTTGTCGCTAAGCCTCCATCTCCCGAGTTTCACGATAGCTGAACTTCTCCACAACGCCATCCCGAGACCAGTCCCCACACTCTTTCGGCTATACGTCATGTCCAACGGGTTGTTATTTCACTACACGGGCAGGAATGTCGGTTTCCTGAAGGGCAGGCCAGAATCGTTTCAAACCGAGCGAGGAATGAGGATCGCCCTTGGTCGTGCTGGATTCGTTAATCCTTCCTTCAGCCGGTCACCCTGGCCGACCGGTAAGACATTTATGGCGGGAGCAATAAAATCGAGGCTTTCAAGTCTCTCTGCTCCCTCTCACGCAGCTTAACCGCGCGTGAAAGGTGGCATGGATCGTCGTCATAACCGCAGAAGAAGCGCAGAATAATTCCCTAGCCGTAGTTGCCAAGCCTGAGTATCTGTGACCAACGAACCTTTGGTACCGAGGGCGGCATCGCGACCCCACTCAATCGCACAGAACGCGATTGAATGGGGCACCCCGAACCTACGTGGGCCACCCGGCCCGAACCTGGGGCACCAGGCCGCCCGACCTTACGTGCCACCCGCCCTCCAATCGCCCACCGGTTGCCCCGCTTTCCGTTGTAGGTCGGCAACGCAGGTGTCTTCTATCCTCATAATCTCGTGCAGAGTATGTATCTCCTGTATTACTACCGCTGGCGCTGCTTGGGTCGTCGTTTCCAGAAGGTAGTCACAGACAACGTGGAGGGCTAGTCCCCATTCGTGTTCTCGGACGAATTCGTCAAAGATCTCAGAGAGATTAGCGTTCCCTCCCTCCGAGAGCACGGCTCTGATGCGGGCGAGTTTCTCCTTCATTTCTTGTTGCCACGTTCGATGGTTTTCCATCTCTCTTGTCATGGATTCCTCGGGAGGTTTGTCGGGTAGCCAGTAACTATTCTCCCATCCCGCACTACGACTCTGATGTTGACGCCCTCTCTCGCTCCATCCACGAGCGTTGTGCGGCCCACCGTTGTAACTTTCGACGCTGGGTCGGTAGCAACATCTGAGATGTAATGCATGACTTTGTCGTCACTCCAGTCGGCTGGAAACTCACTTTTCCCTGCAGCGTGACAGTCGGTTCGTCGACATGGAATATTGTTCCGAGCCTGGTTGGAACAGGATCGTCTGTGACTGTCACGGGCCCACCTCGGGATTTGGCTTCTGGAGGTACAGTTCGGGATTGACACCGCCTATTCAACCGACATCCCTAATGGCGTCTATCGTCTCATTAAAGAGTACAATGGGTTCGGCGTCTTCCGGTAGTCTAATTATTACAACATCCGAAGGGTTAGGTAACTCGTCCTTTACCATCACGACGACCCTTGCTAGCGGCGTCTCCTCTAAGAGCGTATTCACGTTCGTCTCCAGTCCAAATGTATGGAATCTGCCCCATCACGTTACTTGGCCCCTTCGAGAAAGACTCTTCGCGTTGGGAGACAATGCCCTACATCAACATCCATGACGGAACCACACACACGCTGAATCCACCTTCCTTGCTGGCGCTGGCACAAACGTTCGAGATGGTCTTCGCGCAGTACGTTCGCCATCCCGAATCCAAGAGCCTCGCGCCCCATGGGACTCCCTGCAAGGCTGACACCCAAGGATTACTCAAACGCTATCCGGTCAACGCGTCCGGCTTTCATTTGATTGGGAAAGAAACGGAGCGAGGCTGGGAGCAGAATGATGACATCAGCACTCTGTTGCCGTCACTTAGGCGTTATCAGAAGAGTGGTGACGTCTCTGTGCAAATGAGACAACGCCTGCGGCAGGTGCCAGTGGCGTTTCTTGAGCGCGAAACGGACCTAAGCCGACACACGATCCTGCGAGCACGCCGGGGAGAACGCGTGCATCCGAGATCGCTGCAGCTTCTGCGTATGGCCATTCGGACTGAACAAAGTTGATATGACAATTTGAACGAAATGCAGGGTTCAAAACAACAGTAAGAGGCCTAGCGCCGGAGCAATCATGGGCGGGGATGATGGGCTGTGATTACCCATCCTAAAGCGACCTCAGGGACCCATTTACCATCAGGGACCCATTTACCTTGACAATTCTGCACCTAGGTGTATTGTGTTGCCACTCAGCCGAACCGCGCCACCCCCCTTAGCGCGAACTGAGTCGGCCCATCAGTTCCAACTCCCTACCTAGGTGCGCCGCTTATGAAAAGGACAACATCCCGCCTGTCTGTTTCTCTCTTCTTTCTCGTCATACAGTGGTGTCACCCTGTACTTGCCGTAGTGGCTCCCGAGATCTGGGCAGGCTCAGCGAATGGAACGGTGGTATACTCTCAGCCCCAACTGCCTGGTTGTGTCCCTAATGTGGCGACGACTTCAAAGACATTTTCCGTGTCAGATGTCCAACTTCAAGTTAGTGGGTCACTGCTTACTCCGGGATCTTTTACTGCCACCCTAACGGCAACAACTATTTCCGGTCCTACCCCCGGCGTTCAAGTTACGTGCTACGACAGTCAAGGAAACATTACTGGTTCTTTCGTGGTATTGGCGAACGCAGGCGGATCCGAGACCGGCAGTTTTACAATCAACGGCACCAGTGACGGCCAGGCAGTCACGGCGAACTTCATCAACGTGTTGAACGGGCGCTTCGGCACGATAACTGGGACCATCCAAAATACGGCTCCTCCAAAACTTCAACTCACAATTATGACGAACGATCCCGGGACGAACGTGGTAAGCGATAACGGCACCGCTACTCTGACTCTTCGGCAGGGAATCGTTGCCGTTATCAATGGAAATCCCAACACCGCGACCATTCTAACGACACCCAGCGTATTTACCTCCATCGAGTCCCCATATGGTATCGGAGCGAGTGTGTTGCCAATAACTATTGAATGTCAGGACCAGAGTGGCAACACCGTTCCGAACTGCATGGTTGACTTCGATTTTGATGTGATGGAGGGATCAGGCGGGCATGTCCACAATACGGACCGTCCTACTGGAGATTTTAGTTCTAGCGAGTGCGGCGAGCCGTTCGTTCAACATATTTCATGCGATACCGGTGCTGGGGTTGCACTGTTATTCTACGTGGCACCGGAAGCTTCCGGCATAACCGAGACAGCGAATGGGACAGTCTCTGCGAATGGACTGTCCAACTCCTTCTCCTTCACGATTAACGTCCAGTACGACGGCTTGATGCCTGCGAATGGCCCTGGTCTGGTTGTCGATATTGCCTCGCACAATCACGGGAATAATAATGGATGGGCGAGTCCCGCAACCAACGAAGCCTTGAATTACATGGCGAGTCTCTTTTCTGACACATTAAGGGCGCAGGGTGCTTCTGCTATACCCGTCATTGAGATTGACGCTATTTCGTTGCCATTTGGTGGCCTCTTCGACTACGCGGCTGACCAAGTCGGTCACAATTGGCTCCCTCCGCACATATCACACAGGTTCGGCAACAACGCCGATGTGTGCATCAAAGTGGGGAGCGATTGTAGTCATGGTTTAACGAAGAAACAGCGAAAAGCTCTTGCTTCTGTGTTGAAGTATGCGGACTTCAGACTCCTCGTCGAGGCTTCTCACTGGCACCTTATCGGACCGTACTGAAAAGGGATGACGTATGAAACCTCTGCGACTGATCTGCACCACGATACTGGCCTCGGCGCTACTTGTCACCGCCGAGGCACAGACTGTCTCGTGTCCCACGCCACCTAACAAAGTGAATGTCTCAATTGCGGTTGTGGCTGCTTTCGACGCTCGCCAGCAATTGTTCACGTATTCGTACACTGTATCGAACGGTGCAAGCAGTCAGCAGGATGTCGATAGTTTCAATCTTGACGTTGAGCCGCCGGTTTCGAACGTTTCAAGTCCTTTAGGGTGGACACCAAATCGGTTTATGCGGCGCTCAACTTTAGGTTGGACTGCAACACTAGTCTCTGACTCTGGACCCGACGATGGCATCTCAATTCCACCGAGTATCGTACAGATAAAGCCGCTTCGAGCCCTAGCCGGGTTCTCGTTTCAGAGTCTGAACCCGCCCGGCTTTGTTGAATATTATGTGACTGGATTCAGCCCAGAACCTGTCCAGCCGGATGAGGAGGCAGCTGAACGCCTAGCTGAATCATGCCCACAAGCAACTGGGAATTTTTTTGATTTGGCCGTGACGGGAAGCACGGTCGGTCCGACCAAAGCGACTCCGGTTCAGATAGATGTCGAACCGGGCAAGTTTCCGAATCGAATCGACCTCGAAGAACAAAGCACTGTGCCCGTTGCGATCCTTGGGTCCAGCACGTTCGACGTTACTACTGTAGATCTCACTTCACTACAGGCGGGGGCCGGGAAGGCGGCTACCTCGGATACCGTGCCTGTGTTCCAGGACGTCAACGGAGATGGCATTCCCGATTTGGTAGTCCATTTTCCGGTCAAGACTCTAGGATTACGCTGCCATGATACCGCGTTGTTCCTTGTGGGGAAGAAGCTCTATGGAACGGCCTTCGGTGGCGCAGATTCGATCGTCATCGTGGATTGCGAGTAAGAGACACGTCCTCGTGCGTGTTCTCCACGCATTAGCACAGATATGGACGTTTATCGAATCCTAGCTTTTAAACCACCTCTCTATAAATCAACATCTGACACCTCCTGATGGGGTCGAAGAATTGCACGCTCGAACCCGTGTTTACTGTCTGGTTAATCCTATTTACTATCTCGATAAGTGCATATTCCCTCCCGTCATGTTCTAACCCCCTCACCAATTTGACGGGGTAGTGGAGATGACCGGAAAAATTGTCCCACCCCGTAACGAACGAGTAAACAGTATTAACTGATCAGTAATCTCGTGATCGTCGAGAGACGAGCGGACGTTCGACGAGCGGGCGGACGGACGAGCGACGTGCGGGCGAGCGGCGAGCGGGCGGGCGGGGCTTGGGAGGGATATAAACTATTCGGGGTCCGAGGTTTCATCATCGCGAGTGTGCATGGGCGGTTCTGTCATAACCAGCGCGATTCATGCCAATAGCGCAGCATGAACGTAGGGATTCCAATCAGGGTGATGATAAAACCATAATTCACAAGCGCCCATGGCATCAAAACTCGGGCGCCGGCGGCCCAACCGTAGATAAAGATCGTAATGGTACAAATACCCGGTAAGAACAGCAAAAGAAACGCCCATTTTTTAGACTTTAGCAACCCGATCCCCGTCAACACGCAATAGAAGAACATCCACAAGAGAAAACTGTAGTTCGGCCCATGGTAGTAGAAGCGTGAGCGAAGATTGGCTAGAAACAGTAGCAGGATGACAGTGGCCATGAAGATAAAAAAACGGCCAGCTATTAGAACTAAGGAGTAGCTTATCTTCCCACTCATAGTTCGCAATTCTCCTTCATAAACTCCGGCGTGAACAAGCTTCTAAATCCATATCCTGAGGTGGCTAGCTCCACTGTCCAACTCTCGACCAAGTCTTGAAACGGTAAATAATTAGTGACCGGCGCGCCAGTCGCGACCCGAACGCCTGTCCATGTGAGCTTCCCCACTATGTATGCAGGTATTTGCGGACCAGGAACAAGAGTCGTCAACCGCAGGTCAGTGAACCAGTCAACCTTCACAGCCCCTTTAGCCGTATTCACGTATGCCTGTCCCGGCACGGAGCTATTGAACGGCTCAACGGTGCCGTCGCCGAAACCAATGGCCGAATTCCAAGCGGCTACTGTCGTCCCTGACTTTTCTTCCCTCTGAAGAAGGATTCTAGCCGCCCGACATTGTGCAGGTGTCAACTTTTTTGAGGGAGGCGGGTCCTTTACAGCGGGAGTGGTGGTCGTTGGGTCTCCTCCGCCAGGATTTCGTCCTACGTCACACGTGTTGAAAACCAGAATTCCGTCCCAGTACACATCGGCGCAATCAAACTGATTGAACCAGTCACCGCCACTGCCTCCGCCTCCTTCGGGCTCTTGGGGAGGATAGGGTGTTGCCAGCCCGAACGGGTCAGTGAAGCGGACTGAATCATTGCGCACGTACGTATAGCGGTTCAGAGATTGTGGATCGCCAACGTAACCTGAAATCGGGTCCGGCGAGCTAAATCGGCCATACACGTACTGATACCGACGGAACGCGGCGAAGTCGTCGCCCACATCCGAATCTCGCTCGTAGGAAGTAAACTTCCACTTGAGGCTGCTGCCATACCAGTTTTCACCGAACGGAAGGTGCCCCTGCTCCGCCGGAGTACCCGGAGTTGCATCATTAAGGACTCCTCGAATGGAAAGATGATCGCGCTCGTAAAACGTATAGGTTGAGGACGCCTTCGACGCAATCAGCTGGCTGCCGAGATAGATGTACTCCACCGAGGGATTAGCGGGCAAAGCGCCTGGTGCGTATTCGGCAATCGGCTGAGTACCAGCGAAAACATAAATCACATCGCTGCCACCTTGCTTGGTCCGCCGCACGCGAAGACTGTTGGCGTCGTATTGGTTCGTGACACTCGTGCCGGCGTAGCTGACCATTCGGTTCTCCGCATCCCACGTCAGCCAGTACACGCCGTCGTTTGTGAGGTTGCCATTGGGGTCGTAGGAGAGATTCAACCGATTCGTGCTTGCCGATGGGTTGACCGTCTGCGTGTTGCCATTCAAGACCTGGGTCAGGCGATTGCCGTAACGATCGTAAGTCCAACTCATCGTTTTCTGTGGATAGCTGGTGGAACCAGTGGTGGAAAATGAAGTCGGGCGATTCAAAGAATCGTATCCAAACGTGGCGGAGCGCCCGCTACTCAGCAAGTCATTAATGGCGGTGATTTGGCCGTTGTTGCCACTATTCTGGGAATAACCATAGCTAAGGCTGAACAACGTGCTCGCGCCGTAGGTATAGCTGATTGACCCAACCTGCAAGCGCTGTGCCGAGTAACCGACCGTTGCAGTGACCGTGCCGCCCGACAGTCCCATGGTATAGCCCGTTACCTGCCCTGCTGGATTATATAAGAGTCCAGAAGCATATTGCTTGCCATTGTTCTCGGTAACCGACGACAGCTGGCCAGTGTTGCCATACGCCTCGGTCAAATAGGTTGAAGAGGGATAGGTCATGCGCGTGACCAGCCCCGCTTCATTGTATTGGTACTGGGTTGCGTAGGTTTGGCCAGCGAGCGTCTTCGCCACACTCATTACATTTCCAAGAAGATCATACGTGTATGCATCGGAGTGAGTGCCATCACCCACTCCGGTCAACCTGCCGTTGTTGTGGTTCGTAACTGACGTGCCATAGCTGTAGGTCACCGTGGCTGTGGCTGGTACACCCGTCGTCCCGACGTTGTAGCTGATCTGATAGGAACGATTTAGCGCGTCATAAGAATAGTTCGTGACGACCCCGCGCGCGTCGGTTCGCGAGCAAAGATTGGAAGGGTCTTTGCTGCATCCTGCGTAGGAGTACGTCGCCGTACTGGCCTCGGGGGTCTGCGCCGACTTGACGCGGTTCAGTCCGTCGTACACGAAAGCTCTGGTCTGAACACCTTGCGTCACTTGAAGTAGTGAGTCAAGAGCCGTGTATGAATAGGATGTCTGCACGGTGAGCGAGTTGCCGTTGGCTGTGTCCGGCTCGTAGACACTGCTCAGCCGACCGAGCCCGTCGTAAATGCTCTTCTTCTGCTTACCGGCTCCATCGGTGATCACAACGATATTGCCGTTAGTCGCGTCCGAGCTGTAGGCAGAGGTCGAGGACACATTGTCGGCGGTTGTTACGGATAGCACCCTACCCAGGCCATCGTACTTCGTAGTCGTCCAGTAGGAAGGCGATTGCCCATTCGCAAAAGGGTTGCTGATTTGGTAAGTTTGGCCTACTGGATCGAAGGCCGTCTGCGTCGTGCCAATAGGCGTTTGCACTTTATAAGTGCGACCAAGTCCATCTGCGGTCGAGATTTGAGTCAGTGTTCTGCCTGAATCCAACGGGCCGGTGACGGTCGCGGTGCGTGCAGTGTCGTCATACTGGATATTGGTCGTCACCTGGCCGACCCCTGTCACCGAAGGGCGGGTCACGGACGTAGTGCGATACAAATTGTCATACCCGAAAGACGTTACGATTCCATTTGCGTCGGTCGTGGTCGCTAAAAGGCTGTTGCTCGGGAAATACGTGTAGGATGTCGTGAGCGCATTCCCGGCTTGGCCTACAGCGACCGAATCCGGCTGGGAATATTGCGTGGTCGCGGAATACGTCGCGGTGCTTTGTAATGTTCCGTCCACCGTCGCTGTGCGCACGTTGCCGAACCCGTCGTAGGTAAGAGTAGTTACGACGGGACTGCCTCCGCCTGGCACAGTAACGTCGGTATAACGTTTTATGGTCGTCGCAATTCCGCGAACCGGAGTGTTGCTGCAGCCATACAAATCAATGTGGTTCGCAACACCCGTCGGACAAGACGTGATCGCTCCCGGCTCATCAAGCACGTAGTCGGTCGCTGAACGTAGCGTTCCGGAGCTAGTGCCGTCACGAACTTCGACCCTTGTCAACACGTTGCTCAGCATATTTACACTGAGATATGCCTGCCCTAAGGCATATGTATACAAGGTCGTTCTTGTAGGAGTTGAAGCACCCCAATCATATTCGGCGGTACTAGCTATCCTCCAATAGTTGTCGAAGGTATAGGCGATCTTCTTCTGCTTACTCCCGACTGTGGTCGTGATGACCTGCGGAAGAGATCCGGTCCGTGTCGTGTCAATCTGCTGCAAGAGCGTTCCACTCACTGTGCCCTGATAGATCTTCTCCTGAGTCTCTAGGCCGTTGCTGTCAAACGTGTATTGCGTTTCGTTGCTCGCGGAATCATAGGGGAGCTGCGGGGCAGTGACTCTGGTTTGCCATATTGTTCCGTTCTGCGTACGCGTGTACGTCCAGGCGGTGCTGGTGGTCCCATCGTTGAGAGTCCGCGTGAGGGTCAGAGGCGTCCCATCAGCGCAGTTCACGCCAGTGTAGGAATATTGGACGTAGCCTCCGGTGGGAAGGGTGACTTTGGAGATTCGCCCGGTGGTGTATCCAGAGTGAACAGT